>PJEL010002122.1_pt1 | contig 18684 bp, 28 predicted proteins | sample 1853271 | NCBI WGS metagenome assembly PJEL01 (sample SAMN08108733, study PRJNA415343) | Invertebrate metagenome, whole genome shotgun sequencing project. | host: Globobulimina | place: Sweden: Gullmar Fjord | collected 2015-08
ATTTATAAGTTTAGCCCTGATAGTATAATGGACAGTACGTGGGTTTCCTAAACCTGAGATCCAGGTTCAATCCCTGGTCGGGGTATTAAAAGAAAGGTGAAATATATGGAAAGAAAAGATTTAGATTTTTTAAAGAATTTATGTGATACTCCTAGCCCATCTGGATTTGAAGAGCCTGCTGTTAAAGTTTGGTCTGATTATTTATTAGGAAACTTAACAACTGCACCAGTGACTGATATTTATGGTGATTGTATTGGTAGAGTATGCAAGAAAGAAAGTCACACCAAAGTTATGTTGTGTGCTCATATCGATGAAGTTGGATTTATGGTAAGTTACGTGAACGATGAAGGTTTTATTTATGTGTGTTCAATGGGTTACATAGATGCTAACATTATGCCTGCCAAACGAGTTTTAATTTATAATAAGAATGGTCCTATTTTGGGTGTAATTGGAAGCTTGCCAATTCATTTAACTGAGGAAGACGATGAGGCTGAAGATTTAAAAGTACATTCTATGTATGTTGATATTGGTGCAAAAGATAAGGAAGACGCACTTTCAAAAGTTTCTATAGGAGATCCAATTGTATTTGATATGCAGTTAGAACATCTTGCAAATAATAGAGTTACAGCTCGTGGACTTGATGATAAAATGGGAGCATGGGTTGTGGCGAGATCATTGGTGGAGCTTAATAAATGTGAAGATTTGAGCGCTGATGTTTACGGTGTTGCTACCATTCAAGAAGAAAATGGTGCTTATGGTGCAATGATTAGTGCATATAATATTAATCCTGATATTGCACTTGCTGTTGATGTTGGATTTGCTACTGATACTCCAGATCTTGAAGATGAAAAAAAGCGATGGGGAGATCAGACGCTTGGCGGAGGTCCTATTATATCAATAGGTAGTATTATAAATAAGAAAGTAAGTAATACATTAATTGATATTAGTGAAAGGTTTAGAATTCCGGTACAAATTATGGCTGAACCTAGATATAGCGGCACGGATGCAGATAATGTTTTTGTTTCTCGTGGAGGTGTTCCTACTGGAGTTATTTCAGTACCAAGTAGATATATGCATACACCAACAGAAGTAATTCAGCTTGATGATTTAGAAAATGCTGTTAAATTAATAGTTGAGTGGTGCAAATCAATGGGAAGTAATAATGCTTGAAAAATTAAAGGAATTAATTAAAAGTATATTGAAATTTATTTGTGACCCTGAAAAAGTGTTGTTTTTTATTAACAGTGTGTCCGAAAAAATGTCGGTTTCCTTTAATGATAAGGAAATCATAGATGAATTAGAGAGTGAAATGGCATTCATTAATTGTTATATTAGAGATAAATCAGTTAATTAGGATGATTGGTATTATAGCGGCTGTTTCAAAAAATTGGGTGATCGGCGTTGATAATAAAATACCATGGAATTGTCCTGAAGATCTTAAGAGATTTAAAAGGATAACCAAAAACTCAACAATTATCATGGGTCGCAATACATGGGAAAGTTTACCTTATAAGCCGCTACGTGGAAGAGAAAACATAGTTATTACTAGTCGTAATATAAAAAATACAATAACATTTAAAAGTATTCCTGAGGCTCTCGCCTCTGTAACTGGAGATGTGTGGTTTATTGGTGGCAGAGAAATATTTATTGAGGGTTTAAAATACTCAAATATGATAGATATTACAATAATTGATATTATCATAAATGATGAAAATGCTATATATTTTCCAAAAGAAAAGTTAAAGGAGAAATTAATGAGTTTTAAAGAAGATTGTAAATATATTCATGAATGTGAGGATGATGATTGTTCTTATTTTTGTTCTTTTACTAATACTGGTTTTTGTAAAACTTTTATAAATGGGTGCCCGGAAAATTGTCCACAATATAATAAAATGAATTTTAGAACAGATTGCATATATTGTACATTCGATCCTAGAAGTTCTAAATTGGCAATTTGCAATGAGGCGCACGGTGAAAGAGAAACAATAAGATCTTGTCCAGAAGAATGTGGCAGTTATATAGCACAAATGCCTGATGAAGTTAGTAATGCGATAAATATACAAACATTAGTCGATAATGTTAGTGAAATGCTTATAGTGATAATTGAACAAATTAAAGAAATTAAAAAAGCCTCATTTAATATGAATTCTCGTATTGACAAATTAGAAAAAAGATTTAAGTTAATGGACAAGGAAGATTGTGAAAATTGTAGACATGATGGTCAAAAGAGTTGCTGGCCTCAACCTGTATGTTTTGAACCAAAGGAGTAATTGATGGGATTAAATAAAAAATATATCTATATAGATGGCTCCAAAGGAAATGATAAGAACGATGGATTACATCGCACAAAAGCAAAACTTACATTACAAGGTGCTATAGATTCAATACCATTCCATGTAACCGAAGACATCAATCTTAAGACTATAGGTGGCCCGATAACCAATTTTAACGACATCAATTTCAATAAAAATATTCATCGTGATGCCACATTAACAATTGATGGTGGTCAATCATTTGATGAGTTTGATGCATATGATGAATATGATGAGTTTGGTGATATTGATGATAGTGGAGGTGATATGCCATTATCTGAGAGGTTGTATGATGCGTAAATCAATAAAAAAATGGGCACAAAAACGTGCAAAAGAAATCTTAAGTAAAAGAAAAATTCCTAGTTTATTTTCTTGCAGTGAAGTAAAAATAAAAAGAGAAGGTATAGTATATGTTGTAACGGCTTGGAAAGCGAGTGATGAGTGTGACGAGTGGATTGATGCCGTGTATGATGATGAAGAACGAGCCAAAAATAGAGTAGAAGAAATTAGAGAAATTGGATTGAAATCAGATTATGAAGATTTTTATTTAAATGATCCGGTTGGAGATCACAATAGTCAGGCATAAGGAGTCAGTGATGATTAAGGCATGTTTTTGCGGCGGACCAATTCATTTATTAAAAGTTAGAGGTAGATCTGACACTTATAAAGAGATGGAGCTTGAAATTCCAGCTGATATTGGAATTCCAACGTGTGAGTGTTGTGGTGAAGAGTATACTAATGGAGAAATAGATAAGCAAATAGATGAGGCATTGGAAAAAGAATATCAAAAACGAAAAATTGTCGAATAATTCGATTTGCGCGACATTAAATATGCAGATCAAAAAATTTAAATTCAAACTAAAAAGAGGGTAAGATGGCGAAATTACACGAATTATTAGCATGTGAATCAGACTTAAAATCATGTGCTGAAAAAATTATTGCAGAAACAATTAACACTTTTGCAAAGAAAGTAAATCATTTTGAAGCCAGATATAAAAACTATCAAGCTAAAGATGAAGAGGGAGACACTTTTGCTCCAGAAAAACAAGAGATGGTGACGACAGTTTCGAAAAAACTTGACCACACTAGAGAAGTTGTATCAAAGTATTTGGATGCTGTTGCTCAAAAAGAAATAACAAATACAGGAGCTAAAGCGGTATTAGAAATTGATGGAACCCCATTAATTGATACACCATTGCCAGCTACATTATTATTGTCATTAGAAGGTAGGTTAAAACAATTGCGTGAAGTATATAATGCTATTCCTACATTAGATCCTACAGAATCATGGCTTTGGGACGATCAAACAAAAACTTACAGTGCTGGTCAAAAAGAAACATATAAAACTAAAAAGGTTTTTAGAAATCATGTAAAAGCTGAAGCAACTGATAAACATGCTGCTCAAGTTGAAATGTATACAGAAGATGTTCGAACTGGAACTTGGTTTACAAAGAGATTCAGCGGAATGGTTACCCCCGCAGAAAAATCCGTTATTATTTCAAGGTTAGATAAATTAGCACAAGCGGTTAAAAGAGCTAGACAACGTGCTAATGACGCAGAAGTTCAATCTGCAGAAGTTGGTAATATTCTTTTTGATTATATTAATGAACCATTAAAGAGGTGAAAGATGGCCCAAATATTATACCAAGCAAGTGCTGTTGGCAATGCTTTACAAGAAGGAACTATGATTGGTGTTATTGCTACCATAGAACATCAAAATCCAGGAATTTCTAGGAAAGACATTAAAAGAAAAATCAGACCAATTTTACAATGGAGTCAAGAAAAGTTTGACTATTGGTGTGAATGGTTATTAGATGAACCAAAGACTAAAGAATAAACCACTATTGTGGTTTTATGTATAGGGACAAATTTAGACTTAATCTTAATCTTAAATTTATATCCTATATTTAAATGAATGGAGTGTTCGAAACCTCCCTTCCGCACATTGAAAAGTATACGCGGAAGTAGGCTAATTGGCAAAGCCGTTTAAATATTGGAACTCAGTTTGTTGCCCTATAGCTTTAAAATTGTTATCTGGTAAGTTAGTACTCAATTGAAAGCAAAATATTTCAAGGTCCTCCGTTCAAATCGGGGACACCCAGCAAAAAGGTAATTATTACTGGGTGTTAGCTCAGTTGGTAGAGCGTGAATTTTCAGATTAATGGCTTGAGATTTGAGGAACGATACAGAAGGTAACGTATATATTTGAGAAAATATCTACGACTGACCAGGGATGAGATGGCTATCGCTCATCCTTGGTCTATATACCACGGTAGTCCAATTGGTAGGAGACAATACCTTCAAAAGGTGTTCAGTGCAAGTTCGAATCTTGCCCGTGGTACACATGAAAAATCATGTTTAAAAAGGAGAATAAAAATGGCAGGAATTAAAGAGGCGTTAATAAGAGTGGCAGAGGGAAACAATTATGGTTATTGCATACATAAAGGAATATTTTCTGATAAAAGGGAACTTATTACGAGGGGTATTTCTAAGTTTATGATTATCAGACTTGAAAGAGGTTCTGAAATACTTACTGTTTTTGATTATGGGAGTGATATAAGAATAGCAGATGGCATAGAAGATGGAGATCTTGTAAAATTAAATATTTTAGACAATTCTTGTGCAGAATGGGCGAGATCTGTTTAGGAAAAATGATGGAACATAAACATTGTAATTGTATGGAATGTAGAGATAAATTTTGGGAAGCACGTAGAAAAGAATTAATTGTTGGAATAGTATCTCCAGAAGAAATAAGAGAAATTGAAGAATGTTTAAATCGTGAAAGAAGTATGGTTGATCCCGAATGGGCTTTAAAACAGATTGAAAGATAATATATGGGGAGGTAAACCGGAAAACGAAAAGCTGATTATGTGAAGTAGTTTTCTAGGGCTCCAGTTTTCAGATGTTGGCCGCATCGCCGAAGGGTAGAACTGGGTTGGTATATGTTGGTTCGAGTCCAACCCTCCTCACAAAAAAGGTGAAGATGTAATGGGACAATTTGATTATGCAATAAAAGAATTACAAAAAGGGAATGATGTTATTATAAAACCAAGAGGAAATTCTATGAAAGGAAAAATTTCTAGTGGTGATATAGTAACTGTTAAGCCATGTGATTCTAGTAAGTTGCTGCCCGGTGATATAGTTCTTGTAAAAGTAAATGGAAAGATATATTTGCATTTGATTAAAGCAATTAAGGGTAGTAATACAAATGTTAAGTTTCAAATAGGTAATAATAAAGGTTATATTAATGGATGGGCAAACGCACATTCTGTATACGGAATAGTTAAAAAAATAGAAAAGAATTAAATCTTAAAATAATTTTTGTGTCTGAATCCATTGGCAATAATACCAATGGATTTTTTATTATTTGTGTTATTTTTTTGGAGGTAAGGAATGAGAAAGATATTTTTGTTGCCAGTAATAATTGCTTTGTTATTATTTGTTGGCAATACGGCTAATGCGTGTCCTAAAACGGGATGTTATGAAAAAGAAAAAATCACATGTGAGAAATCTAAATGTGAAAAGTCTAAATGCAGTAAAAGCAAGTGTGAAAAATCTAAATGCAGTAAAAGCAAATGTAAAAAGAGCAAATGCAAGTGTGGTGAGACTTGCAAATATGTTAAAGAATGTAAGAAAACAAGAGTTTGCGAATATAAGAAATTCTACAATTATAAATATAAAAGTTGTGGTTGTGGTAAAGTGAGAATTTGTCACGAACCACCTGGTAATGTTGCCAACATGCACACAATTTGTATTAGTAAATCGGCAGTTTCTGCGCATCTAAAGCATGGAGACAGACTCGGTAAATGTTTATATGAAACAAAAAAGGTTTGTACCGATAAAAAATGTTGCAAATATGTAAAAAAATGTGAGTGTAATAAGTGTAAATGCAAAAAACCAGACGCTGGTCCATGTAAGACGTGTGATGCTGGTCCTTGTCCAACATGCGATGGCGGTCCTGTAGAACCAGATGGTGGTCCCACACCAGACAGTGGTCCATTGCCAGATAGTGGACCCATACCAGATATTGGTCCATTGCCAGATAGTGAACCCACACCAGATTTAGATAAAACTGATATGGAAGTTATTGTGACAGATAGTGGTTGCGCAGCATGTCCAGATGGAGCCATGCCTAAAGAGAAAAAAGAAAAGAAAGATGATTTGGTACTGATGGGCGGTGGATGTTCCATGAATACCGATGGAAATCCATACAGCTATGTTGGTTTTATATTTATTGCTATTTTATTATTGATTGGCATGCTTAAGAAAAGTAAAATGATTGTAGTTTTGTCTATTGTTTTCTTGGCAGCTAATACATATGCTTATGATAATGATTATAATGTAACAGAGGGTGGAAAAGTACTTAATCATTTGACCCCAGAGATTGGATTAAAGTTGGATTATGCTAGAAGACCAGCCCAAATCCTTAAAAAATCAAATCATGATAGGGTAACTGATACCATTGCTCACACTACTAAGTTATCTTTAAATGCTAGTATGGGATTTTGGGACAGATTAGAAGTTGGAATTACAGTTCCATTCGAATTATCTCAAAGAACTACCGGATTGCAATATCTCGGTGAAGATTACACAACCGAATTAGACAGTGGACTAGGAAATCTAGTTTTACTTCCGAAGTTAAGATTGGTTACTTTGGGTGACAATACTCTTTTTCATATCGGCTTGATTGGTCCTGTAGAATTACCCACTATGACATATAATAGTCGTATTGGATATAATGCTCCAGCATTTAGTCCACAACTTGTATTAGAATTAGATACTAGATATGTTGATGCTGCTATTAATGTTGGATATAGTTTTAGAATGGACAATAGTTTGGTATTTCGCAACCAAAATGTTAATATGGATGATGCATTAGTTGGATCTGTTGGTGTTAAGTTTGCAGTAATAGAAAACAAGATGGAGATTGTTGGAGACAGCTTTTTCTCTATGGATATAAGCGAACAAGATGAAGAAGAAGTTCCCGTTGAAATTCTTGGTGGACTTAGGTTTTATTTTCCAAGAGGTTTTCAAGTTGATGTTGGTGCAGGTGCAGGTTTAACAAAAGGAATAGGAGCCCCAACATATAGACTTATAGCCGGTATTAGTTGGAGTCCAGAGAAACCTAAAGTTGTAAAAGAATATATTACGAAAATTGTTGAGAAAAAGTGTCCGGTTTGCCCAAAGGTGGTTAAAAATACTATTTTGCTCCCGCCGTTATTTTTTGATTTTGACAAAGATTATTTAACAGCAACGAGTTTACCTGTAATGGAATTTATTGTTAAAACTTTATACGAAAATCCACATATAGATAAAATAGCTATTGATGGACACACAGATAGTAAGGGCAGTAATAAATACAATGTAAATTTAGGTATGCGTCGTGCAAAACATGTGAAAAATCTACTTGAAACGCGTGGTTTAAAGTTTGAAGTAAGATTGGTAAGTTTTAGTGAAGATCTTCCATATACTACGAATAAAACTGATAGTGGCCGCGCTCAAAATAGAAGAGTTGAGTTGCACATTATTAGATAAAAAACACATATATTATAATGGCTAGGTTGTTCCTAGCCATTATAATTATAAATTAGGAGAATCAATGAAAAATAATAAAATACGAGATTCAATAAAAGAAGTTCTTGATAATACTATAAGTGAACATAATATGAATGAAAAACAGATTGAATTTTTATCATTATTAGTTTCTATTATTGCTGGATCCACTCCTGATGAGCGTATAATATTTTTTGCTAATATGGTGCCTGTATGTTTAAAATCACATAAAGTGGTAGAAGATAAAATTAAAATTATTAAGGAAAATATTAAAAAGAATAGTAAAAAAGATCCTATAGCTAATTAATACGGGGAGTTGAAGTGCATATTATTAAAACACAAAATTTTACAAATGATTTTTTAAATGAAATATTTAAATCGTCAAGAATAATGAGGAAGTACTTTGCTAAGGATGGTGATTATCCATTAAAAGGAAAAATAGTATCTACATTTTTTGCAGAAGAATCTACCAGAACAAGACTTTCATTTGAATCTGCTGCACTTAAATTGGGTGCTGGTGTAATTTCATCCGCAAATGCGCGTCAATTTTCATCAGTGTCAAAGGGAGAGATTTTAGAAGATACAATTAAAGTATTAGATAAGTATGCTGATTGTATTGTTATTCGGTGGCATGAAGAGAGTGGTGCAGCGAGAGCGGCTCATGTTTCAAAAGTTCCAATAATTTCGGGGGGTTGTGGTGCTGGCCAACATCCAACTCAATCTTTACTAGATCTTTTTACAATAGAAGATGAATTGGGCCAAGTAAGTGGGCTAAGTGTTGCGTTGGTTGGTGATTTAAAGAATGGTAGGACTGTTCATTCACTTGCATATCTTTTAGGAAAGTTTAGTAATATAACTCTTTATATGGTCTCTCCAAATGGATTGAGAATGCCAGATGATATTTTAGAATATTTAAGAAGACATGATGTTAAATTTATGCAAACTGATGATTTAAATGATGCTATTAGTTATGTTGATGTATTATATCAAACTAGAATTCAAAAAGAAAGATTTAAATCGTTAGATGAATATGAAAATTCCAAAGGTAAATTGATTATAACTAGACAGTTAGCGAACCAGATGAAAATAGATGCTATTATTCTGCACCCTCTTCCCCGTTACAATGAAATTCGACATAGTTGTGATGATAATCATAGAGCAAAATATTTTATACAGGCTGAGAATGGGTTATATGTTCGTATGGCTCTACTAAAATATTTATTATGAGATATTTATAACATGGAAAAATTATCAATTGATTATATTAAAAATGAAATAAAAAAAGAAGGATATTTTTTAATATCAAAAGAGTATCATAATTGCATGAGTTATATAGAAATACAATGTCCAATTGGTCATAAATATAGAACAAAATGGAATAAATTTCAACAAGGTAGGAGGTGCAATATATGTGCGTCAACTAAACGTAAAACACTTACATATATTAAAAAAATTATAGAAAGTTATGAATTTATTTTATTGAGTACGAAATATAATAACTGTAATACTAAATTAGAAGTTGTTTGTAAAAATAATCATAAATACATTACAACATGGGATAAGTTTCGATTAGGTTATAGATGTTCGATTTGCTCTGGAAATGACAAAAAGAGTTTTAAATATATAAAAGAAAATATAGAAAAATATGGATATAAAATTTTAACTCAAAAAGAAGATTATAAAAATACAAAAACTGTTTTAACAGGTGAATGTGATAAAGGTCACTATTGCAAAATAAGATGGGCTGATTTTAATAGAGGAATAAGATGTTCAGAGTGTCGCGGCTTAAGAAAAAAATCTTTTCAGTATATAAAAAATGCAATTTCAAAAGAAAATTGTATATTATTATCTAAAGAATATATAAATTCATCAACTCCATTAATTGTAAAATGTGATAATAATCATATATTTCACCCTTCCTGGCGTAATTTTAAAAATGGAAGTAGGTGTCCGAAATGCTCTATGTCTAGTATATCAAAAGCCAGTCAAATTTGGCTAGATAGCTTACAAATCCCAAACAAATATAGGGAATTTCCTATTCTAACTTCCGATGGAAAAAAATATATAGCTGATGCATATGATCCTAAAAATAATACCATATACGAATATTTTGGCAGATTTTGGCATGGCCATCCAGATTATTATCAATCAGATAAAATTAATCCCATATGTAAAAAGTCTTTTGGAGAGCTTTATATAAACACAATTACAAAAATAAAAAGATTAGAGGAAGATGGATATAATATGATTTATGAGTGGGGTCCTTAATTGAGACAAGGAGAATAACATGAATATTGAAGGTGTAAAGACTTTAAGGATAAAAACGCAGGCTGGATATGCAGATTGTAGAAGGGCACTGGCAGAAAGTAAAGGAAACATAGAAGAGGCTGAGGAGTACTTGAGAAAAAGGGGGCGAGCCGTCATAGATTCTGACACAGCAACAAAGACTGAATCTGGCGTAATAGAGTCATATATACATCCTGGTAACAGAGTTGGCTCAATTGTTGAAATCAAATGTCAAACTGATTTTGTAGCTAAAACTGAAGAATTTAAGACATTTGCAAAAGAAATCTCTATGCAGGTTGCTTCAATGAGACCAAAATATTTATCCAGAGCGGAGATATCTTTAGATGTAATTTCAAAAGAGGTTGGATATAGAATTGAGAGGTTGGGCAAAGAAGGAGTTTTAGAGGAAAATTTGCAAGATAAGCTTGATGCTGAGATGGAACAGTGGTATTCTGAAGTATGTTTGTTAGAACAAGCATATATTAAAGATGGCAAAAAAGCTATTAAAGATTTGTTGGCAGAATTAATTTCAAAAATGGGCGAGAAATGTAAAATAACATTGTTTGAGCGATGGGAAATAGGTTCTGAGGTTGATGAATTAGAGGAAGAGCCCATAGCTGTAGAAGTGGGTAATTACAATAAATTCAAAATTCCAGTATCTGTTATGTTAACAGTGATGTCTCTACTATCTATTGTTGCTATTTTTAGTTCTTGTTAAGGGGTTTAAATGATAAATAATAAATTTATTCAAATACATATTCCGAGAACCGGAGGCCAACAAATTAGAGGTATTATTTACGAAAAGCAGGGAAGTTTTGATCTTTTAGTAAAAGGTTCTCATATGACGTTAGAAGAATCTTTAAAAGAGTTGTCAAAACGAAGACCCGGATTAGTAGTCCCTTCGTTCTGTTTTATAAGGAATCCCTGGGATTGGTATGTAAGTCGTTATTTTTTCAGGAGAAAAGAAGCTGCAGGAAAATTGGGTCCCCATACAAAAGTGGAGACATTAAGTAATGATAAAAAAGGATTTCAAGAACATTTAAGAATACTTGATAAGCATATCCAAGATGGAAAGCTTTTATCTCCAATAAGAAAGAGAAATGTACCTAGAATTTGGAGAAATTTAGAGATAAGTAAATTTTACGAAAACATGACTCGTCCCGGCGTAGATTATATTTGCAGATTTGAGAATTTTTCTAAAGAGGTAAGTAGAATTTTAGTAAAATTACATCCCGCTGTTTTTAAAAATGTAGACATATTAAGGAAAACCAAACAAAAATATAATGCTAGTCAACATACTAATTATATTAATTATTATGACAATGAATTAAAAGAGATGGTTGGTCGTTGGGATAAAGACTTTATTAATCAATTTAAATATAAATTTGGACCTTAATACTGTCAATAATATATCATAATTGTATAAACTTGATGAAGTGGGGGTACAAAAAAGTGATTTTTAAGGATGGAGATATAACCGAAGATAACGTAATTGAGGAAATTGAATTTCTTTTCCGAGAGCAGGTAAGATTTTGGAGAGAAGAAGATGGTCTGTATGAAAATCAGATAAAAGAACTTATGGAGAATTTTTTTGATACGGTGACAAATCATTTTGATAACAGAGTAATATAAGCGGAGCAAGTCGTGAAGTATGGTATTATAATTGCAATTTCTGAAGAAGAAATGAAAAGATATATTGGATCCAGTTTAAGTTTTGGGCCAGATTATGTATCAAATATTGTAAAAAAGGAAGTTTTAACATCTAAGGGTTTGTTGAGTAATACTGATGATATAGAATGCAAGTTGTGGGAAGATATTATGACGGACACTTATTATTTTAGATTAAGATCTGATACACATTTTCCTGGATTATATGTCACTGCTACTGGAAATAGTTATTTAATTGAATCATATGTTTTCTCATAGTGAAAGGTTGGATGGTGTGCCTTGGAGGTAACAATGGCTGCAACCCATTGGTTGAGAGTTCGATTCTCTCCATCATCTCTTTTTTATAGGAGAGTTTTATAATATGGATCAACAATTTATAAAAGTTACGTGCGTAAAATGTGGTAAAACTGAAGAAATACCCTCCGAAAAAGGGGGAGATGGAAAACTATATATTCATGTGGGTTCAAATTATCGACTCAAAATGAGAGAATACTTTTATATACTTTGTGAAGAGTGCATGAAAATAAAGGTGAATAGGTGGTTATAATGGAAAGGGTCTTAAAACTTAATCAATCATATGAGCCAATTGAGATTATCAATTGGCAAGATGCTATAAGATTGATTTTTTTAGAAAAAGCTGAAATAGTTAGAGAATACGATGATAAAAAATTACATTCAGCAAAAGACGTATTTAATATGCCAGCTGTTATTCGTTTATATAGTTCATTTCGTAGACCAAGAAAAAGAGTTAAATTTAATCGTAAAAATATTGTAGCTCGCGACCGCTGTAGATGCTTGTACTGTGGAAATAAATTCTTACCATCTGAACTTACATTTGACCATGTTATCCCTAGATCTCGTGGTGGCCCCACCACATGGGAAAATATTGTTTCATGTTGTAAACCATGTAATGATAAAAAAGCTGATCGTACACCTGCTAGAGCCAACATGAAGTTAAAAAAGAAACCAAGCAGACCTGACTGGATACCAATCGCAGCTTTATCGCTTTCTAAAAAACACATCCCAAAACCATGGAGAGATTTCTGTTATTTAAAAGATATGGAGGACTAGGATTTTGGATAAGAAATTTTATATAAGTGCTCGTGAGAAAGAAGATGATTGGAGAACAAATATTGTTACTCCGCGAGTTGCAGCATCAGGAGTTGTTGAATCCCCAGACAGAAAACAAATAGTAGTAATTAAAAGAAAATTTAAACCTTTTGGTTATGCCTTTCCTGGAGGAATGGCCGATATAGGTGAAACCATTGAAGAAACCGCTATACGAGAAACAAAAGAAGAAACCAACCTTGATGCAGAAGTTGTAGGCTTATTAAATTTAATATCTAAACCTGAAATGGACCCTCGCTGGCATGTAATTGTGCCTCATTTTGTGATGAGCATTAAAAAATTCCAAGAGCCCGAAGGCTTGGATGATGCATTGTCCGCCTTTTGGATGGACTATGATTCTGATGAGCTTATTGATGAATTTACTGATATGTGTAAAGCCACTTTAATGGATTACAGGAAGTGGAGAAAGAAAGAATGGCATCTTATAAAACCAGCATAAGGAGTAATATATGAGCGAATCTTACTTAAAACTTAAAAACTTGCCAAAACAAGATAAAGATAAGAAAGATAAATGTGATGAAAAAGAAAAGAGTGGTTGTTGTGGCGGAAAACAAAAGCCTAGTGGTTGTGGAAAGCAAGGATGTTGTAAGGATAAGAAAGATGATAACAGCAAGTGATTTTGGATTGGTCGAATGTGAATATGATTATGATGTTTATAAAGGTAATGTTGAATCGACCATTAAATTAATTATGGAATGTGTGAAAGATATTATGATAGCGAATCCCGTTGCGACAGTCATGTCAAAAGTCGAGTATTCTTTGAGGTTATTTAATAGTTTTAATATAATCGGTACATGGACTTGTTTAGAAATGAATGACTATGGTATAACAGTTAATATTTCTTTTCCTAAGGTATCAGAATTTACATCGGTTGGCATTCCATGGACACAAGAAAAAGAGTAAGGAGATTATTATGTATTTAATTGGAAGAGAAAAGTTTGAAAAATTATTACAATATAAAATGTCTCCGAAAGAAATACGGTTTGTAATGTTAGCATATAAATTCTCAAAATATGCTCATAGAAACCAATTAAGGGATGATGGAACTAGATATTTTGAACATCCAAAACGTGTTGCTATTAGATTAATGGAGTTTGGCATTTATGATTATCAGATGTTAATAGCTGGGCTTTTGCATGACGTTCCAGAAGATTCCTTTATGTTGAATTTTGAGGAGATAGGGTTAATCTTTGGACAGAGATGTTCCAATATAGTGAACCTTTTAACTAAGATAGATGGTATTTCTTTTGAGGAATATATAAACAAGTTAAAACGGGGAGATAGGGACGCGCAAATAATAAAGTTTGTGGATAGATTAGACAATGTGTCAGACCTTGATGGCTGCTCTAAGAGAAAAAAAGAGAAGGTTTTAAAAGAAACAAGAGAGTATTTTGTTGACTGGGCCGTTAATGTACATCCCATAATAGCTAATTATATTGTAAAAGTGCTTTATAGAGAAAAAGTATGAAAATTAATGAAATAACTGCAGATGATTTTGGTCTATTAGAAGATGAATATAGCAGGATTGATATTGAAAATGTTGTAGTGGATATTACAAAACGTCTTGAACTTGCGGCAAAATATAATAGTGGTGATTTTTTATATTATGGAATTCATCGCATTCTAAATAGCTATGTGGTACAAAATAGAATTACCGCCTGGTCCAATTTAAATATTTGTTCTACACATATTGAAGTGGATGTTGGACTGTATTTTGGAATAGAATTTGCAAGAATTAATATTCCCATAAAAGAAGAGTAAAATGAAAATATCAGCAAATGATTTTGGATTACAGGATTTTGAATGTGGTTCATCGCGTCTTGAAATAATTCAGTATATCCAGGAATGTATTTCTAATGTTATTGATTCTGAACAAACAGAAGAGGTTATTTTAAATAATGTGTCTGTTGTTTTGTGTGACCTTCAAAAAAGAAAAGTTTTTGAGAGTTATCAATGGGTACGCATCAATGGGAATTATGTTATGTTGAGTATTCAGTTTTTATTTAGTATGATATGGGAAAATGATATTAGTATAAGAATACCAAGATAAAAGGCGGCAAATGATGCCGCCTTTAAGTTAAGAAATTAAATAAGTTAGTCTATAATACTCAATTTATAAATTGTTTCAAGTCTTGAATTACCTAATGGTAATAGTGTTGGTCCTTGATTAAATGGTCGTTTATCTACAGGATCTTTAATATTAGCTACTTCTTCAAGATCCCAGGCTTCCGTGCTATTAGGAAGTGAATCCCCAACAATATGGGCGAGCGCCGTTTCTGTTTCTTTATAATCCTTAAAATTTGAAGATGGTATGTTTACCCAAGGTGGTGGACAGCCCCTCATTTGTTGTTTGTGGATTATGTCACCCGACTCTGTTTCTCTTCTAAAATCTTCTTTTTTTCTGGTAATTGGACCTGGAGGATTAATTTTTGGATCCTTTTTATAAGTTTCTGTGCGTTCTTCTAACGTTTTAGCGCTCATATCAGCTGAAATAACAGTCACCTTTTTAACATTAGCTGATACAGGAGTTCCATTATTATCTAGTGTTACGGTTACAAGAGATGTAAATGGTATGGGTCGTCTTTTTGGTTTTCCAGTATCTTCGTTAATAATAATATTTCCATTTTTATCTTTTGCCATTGCCCATAATTTCTTTTTAACAACTATATATCTTTTGCCCTCTTCTACTGGAAATTTGCAACTGCTGCAGTGCTCTGCGCCTTCAAAAATTTGTTTTTTGCTGCAATATGGACATTCACGTTCAGAAAATTCTATTTGTTTCCGTTCTTTTGGGGGAAAAAATGGTTGTTTAGGAGGTAAAAATTTTGATCCAGCATCTTCAATAATTTTTGTTGCTTCTTCTCTTGACATGTTTTTAATTTTCATTAAATTTAAAATTTTTGTTTCTTGTAAGTCAAGTTCTTCTCTTGTTTGTTGACCCCTTTCTGTTTTTTTTAAACTTTCTTCAAATTCTTTTTCACGTCTTTTTTTTTCAAGTCTGTCAAACATAGAGAGTTGAAATGGCTCATCTGATTGTTTTAATAAAGAATGCAACATATCCATTCTAGAGGTTTTTTCTTCTCCCATAAGTTGTTTGGCCAACTGATCTGTATCAAGACCTTCTTGTGCTTCTTCTAAATTGAGTAATGTTAAGGTTTCTTCTGGAATAGGTTGTCCCATTTGCTGTTTTTGGTGAATAAATTCATTTTTAGTAGAAAGCATGTTTTCCCTTTCTTCGTCCAAATGTGTTTCAGAACGTTCAATAGCAGCATTTAATCTTGTCATATCATTTATGTATTTGTCTAACTGCGGACCATAAGTTCTTTCTAAGGATTTTAGTCTTTTGTTTTTAATTTTAAATTTTCTTAATTTATTTAACTCTTGAAACATTTTAAACATATGTCTATCTTCTAAATAATCTTCTTTTAATTTTAGTTTTTTAGATTCCCAAAAAATTATAGTTTTTTTAATTTCTTCTACTCTGTTAATTAATCGTTCAGCTTTTTGTTGCAGCCTTTCAATTTGTTTTTTTGGAAAGATGTCTGTGCGAAGTTCTTTCATTCTCTCTGTAAATGCTGGTTTAACATCTTTCCAATTAAATATTTGTAATTCATCATTTAAACCGTAAGATGGACCCACTCTTTTTTGATCGGGGTTCTTTTCATTATAATTATCAATATATCTTAGGAAAACATCATTACTCAATAACATTTTTTTAGATAATTCGTCCATTGGAAAGTGCGTTTTGTCCTTTCTTTCTAATGGAATTGGCATACCTTCTTTATCAAATATGGGTTCGCCAAATTGATCCTTCTTAACATTGAAGTTGGTATCAAGAACGTTTTTCAATTTAAGCATATTGGGAGTTCCGGCCAATCCACGACGATCTCTGAAAGTAATTTCTTTAACTTCTTCTGGAAGTGCTACTTTTCCTCCACTTTCATATATTTTTTTCAGTGCGGTTGGTCCAATAAAGCTTCTATTTTCTTTTCCTACCAATTCAACAGCTTCTTCTTTGGTAAATCCTTCATGTTCTACGAGATTATCCATTCTTTTATATAGTCTGGCACAACGTTCACATTGTTTTATCCAAACTGGGAAATTTTTAAATCCGCAGATAGGACAAATACGTCCCATAATTTCTCCAGGAGTATATTTTTTTGGATCTTTTTCGGTGCCAGCTGCTGGAGCTGTTGGAAATAAAGTTAATTGTGGATCAATTCTGTGAGGAACAACTGGTTCAACATATTTACTTTTTTCTGTTGGTTTTTGAGGTTCATCTTTAATATTAAGCTGTTTAGCTAGTTCATTAACCTCTTCTTCTTTTGAATCGGCGGTTTTAAGCAGCTCTTCTAATATGTTTTGATTATATAATTTTTTTATTCTGTTAAATCTTTTCAGTGTCATAGGTTTACACTCCTCTCAAGATATACTTGTCTGTATAAATCTATAATTATTGATAGAGTGTGGATATATTTTTAAAGGAGAATGATATGAAAGATAAAGTTCGGGGTGCTATTGTTGGAGTAGCAATAGGTGATGCTTTAGGTATGCCCGTGGAATCATTGAGGTCAGAGACAATTAAAAAATATTTTAAATGGATAAGAACATATCGTACTCCTAATTCAAAAACAAGAAATTTTCATGGTCTTAAGCGCGGGCAGTGGACCGATGACACACAATTAACCTTAGCCATAGGAGAATCAATAGTTGATAATAAATGTATAAATTACAAAGATATAGCTGATAGACACGTTAAAGTTTTTTTAAATGGAAGGCGTGGGTGGGGAGGAGCAACAAAAATTGGTATTCAAAAGATCATAAGTGGAGCTAATTGGTGGGATTCCGGTGATTTAAATGCTGCAGGAAATGCTCCTCCAATGAAAATTGCGCCGGTAGGAATACTATATGGTTTGGATATTATTGGAAAAATTGAAATGGTCGCCGCTTGTACAAATATTTCTAAAATGACTCATGGAGATGAAAGAGCTATAATTGGGGCTATTTTACAATCTATGCTTATCTCAAAAGCTCTTAGAGGTGGAGTTGAAGGATTAAAACATGGATTGAAATACTTATATGAAGAAGCATTATATTGGGAATCATCATCGCGTTGTCCGAGCAATGAACGTTTAAGTAGTAAACTACATGATATTACAAGTGTTTCTAATTTACGTGATTATGAGATAAGAGATATATTTGGAGTGAAGCCATTCATAAATGAATCATTGCCATTTACATATGCAATGGTTCATAAATATGCTTTTGATCCAGAACAGTGTTTAGAATGTATTATAAATCAAGGTGGAGATGCTGATACAACGGGTGCTTTGGCCGGTTCTTTATTGGGAGCCGCACATGGATATTTTAAATTTCCGCCAAGATGGAGAAAGGGGTTGGAAGAAAGGGCGAGATTGGTTAAACTAGCAGATAATTTGTTAGCATTATTAAATCAGGAGACATCTTAATGATATACGATTTGCAATTAAGAAAAGGTGGAAGAATTTTTACTAAAGAGTGGAATTCTGAAAAGAAAGATTATATTGAACATGAAGTATCAAAAGAAGATTTAATGTTTCATTCTAATGATACGATTTGTCTTGGAAAGAATATCACATTAAGAGATATATTTTTACTTATAAATAGAGATATTGTGTCTTTCTCTGCCATTGTTGGGTGCCCATTTCTCTGTGATTTAATAGATGAGGCTTTTAAAGATTTAAAATTTAACGAAGAT
>PJEL010002123.1_pt1 | contig 18681 bp, 16 predicted proteins | sample 1853271 | NCBI WGS metagenome assembly PJEL01 (sample SAMN08108733, study PRJNA415343) | Invertebrate metagenome, whole genome shotgun sequencing project. | host: Globobulimina | place: Sweden: Gullmar Fjord | collected 2015-08
CGTTCCGGCCGCGCACAGGCGGGCCTGCAATTTGCGCTCTGGGGCATGAGCACCAAGCTGGCCCTGGCGGTTGCCGTTGGCCTGGCGCTTCCCGGCGTCGCGGCCTTCGGCTTCGATCCGACGGCGCCGACGGAAGCCGGGAAACGGGCCCTGACGGTGATCTACGCCCTGGTACCGGTCGTAATAAAGACAATGGCAATCGCGGTTATTTGGCGGTTTCCCCTGACGGCCCAAAGGCAGGCGGCGATCCGCAGCAGATTGGACCGCCGTTACTCCGGATCGAACAAAGTTAAGGAGGCCGCTACATGACGGCGCGTCTAGGGGCTCTGTTTGTGACGCTGATGCTGCTAAGCGGATGTACGAGCATGAAACCAGTTGATTTCGAGGGCGCGGAGCCGCGGCTGATTATCGAGGAATACTTCGCCGGGGAGACAAGGGCCTGGGGACTCTTCGAGGATCGTTTCGGGCGTGTCCGGCGGCAGTTCACCGTGGACATCTCCGGCACCTGGGACGGCAGCGAGCTGGTCCTTGATGAGCGCTTTCTCTACAGCGATGGAGAGCGGGACCGGCGCGTCTGGAAAATCACCAAGACCGGTGAGCACAGCTATGAAGGCCAGGCGGGCGACGTGATCGGCATTGCAAAGGGCGAGGCCTATGGCAACGCCTTGAACTGGCGTTACGACATGGACCTGAAGGTCGGTGACGGAACCTTGCGGGTGCACTTCAATGACTGGATGTACCTGCAGCCTTCGGGCGTTCTGATCAACAAGGCGAGGGTCAGCAAGTTCGGCATCGATATAGGTGAAGTGACTTTGGCTTTCATGAAGCCGGAAAAGACCGCCGCTGTCACCGGCGCGTCGTTTGCCGGACGGCCAGCCGCCCGCGTAGCCGCGCGAGCAGCCAGCCGATGACCGGCAGCCGCTCGTAAAAATTCCCGGCGGCGTCCCAATGGTCGAAATGCTCCGCGACCAGCCCCTCCGGGGTGAAACGAAGGACGCTGGTGCCATCGAAGGTCCAGGGCTTGCCGCCGAGCCTGCCTTCGAAACGCCAGTCCATCAGGCAGCTCTCGCCTTCCGTCATGGCATGGCGCACCGTGAAACGGATGTCCTCGACATTCTCGAACATGTGGCGGAAGACAAGCGTCATCGCTTCCACGCCACGCACGTCGTTGAAGGGGTCCTTGAAGTGGACATCCGAGGTGACGTGATCGGATAGGGACTCGAGAGCTTCGGGCGTGAGCCCTTCCAGGAACAGCCGATAGCGGTCGTGCGGTGGGGTCATCAGCGGATCATCCGCCGCGTGATCGCAAAGAACAAGCGGTCGGGCAGGATGCGCAGCAGTTTCATCAGAAAAGCGAAGCGGCCGGGGAAGGCGATTTCGAAGGCCGACCTCTCCAGGCCGCGGAGGATATGGTCGACGGCCTTGTCGACGGGGATCAGGAAGGGCATGGGAAAGTCGTTCTTGGCGGTCAGCGGAGTCTCGACGAAGCCCGGATTGATGAGGGTCAGGCGCACGCCGTGACGCTCCAACTCCGGCTTCAAGGCTTCGCAGAGGTTGATCACCCCGGCCTTGCTGGCGCCGTAGGCCGCTGCCGTCGGCAGGCCGCGGTATCCCGCCACTGAGGCGACGACGGCGATGTGCCCGCCGCCGCGTTCCACAAAGCGGGGAATCAGTTGTGCGAGGCCGTTGACCGGACCCATCAGGTTGGTCTCCACGAGCTGGCGGAAGGGCGCGACCGTAAAGTTCTCGACGGTGACGGGAATGTGGGTCCCCGCATTGAGGATTGCCAGGTCGAGGTTTCCCAGCCGGGACTCGATGTCTTCCACCGTTGCCTCGGTTCTCGGCAGGTCGGTCACGTCGAGTGGAAAGGCATGAACCCGGCCAGGCGCGCATTCGGCAGCAAGGCTGGAGAGGTCTTCTTCGCTGCGTGCGCTGGCCGCGACGACCCAGCCTTGCTTCGACAGTCGCTTCGCCAGCGCGCGGCCGATGCCCCTGCCGGCGCCGGTGATCCAGACGACCTTTTCTCCGGCTGCGTTCGTCATCTTTGCGCCTTGTCGACGCGCGCGCCCTGGCAGCGGCGGCAGAGATACTCGATGCTCGAGCCGTCCCGGCCGTCGAAGCGCAGTTTCACCCAGCGCCCGGTATCGTCGTACCAAACTTCTGTTTCCAGCTCTCCCGTGTAGGCATAGCGGGTCGCCGGGATCTCGCCGCGTTCGGTCGTGACGGTCTCGCGCGCCCTGGGCTCGATCCGCACCTGGTTGACGAGTCCTGTCAGGGTATTGAGAACCTCGGTTTGGCCGAGCACGCCGGCGTTCCAATGAGTGGTCGGGAAGAGCGGGGAGTCCGTGGTGATCGTCTCACCGGCCTTTGCGATTCTCAACTGCGCGCCGTCGCGAAAAACGCCGAAGGCGAAGTCCTCGCCGTCGTCGTCCACGGTGGCTGTCAGACTCTCAAGCCGGCCTTGTCGCCACTGGCCTTCTGAGTTGTAGAGATAGCGAAAGGCGGTGAGGAAAAGAAAGTCGATCTCCAGTTCGAAGTCGCTGCGGACGGTCAGGTTGTCTCCGCTTCCGCTGAAGCGGACCCTGTGGAACCCCACCTTATCCCCATCGCGATAGACGTCGAAGAAGATCTCCTCGCCGTAGAGAGAATAGGGGTCGCTTGGATTCGCGCGGACATCGAAAGAAGGAAGGAGGGCGATGATTGCGGCAATCAGAACCCCTTTGACAACTTTACGTGTTTTTTGCATGGCAATAGCCGGGACCGTCGGCGGTCCCGGACTCCAAACCTGTTCCGGACATAAGTTTTACGTCCCGGCTCGATAAATGGATCAGCAGAGGTGAGGTTTAATCCCCGCTTCCGAGCCGCAGTGCGGTTTAGGATGTCGCACAGAGCCTCGACTCAAATCTGTATCACACTGAGGTCCGGCATCTTGGTTTTCGTTTTGTATCAATGATACATTGAACCCATAAGACAAGAAGCTTGGGCCTTGGCGGCCGAGCCAACGTTGCATGATTTTTTCGCTTACTTAGAGGTGTCGGCGAAGCCCTGCCATGACGATCTTCTTTTATTCCCGTACCGACGACTTCGGCGACTTCTCGAACTTCTCGTCTCATGGTGTCGAGATGGAAGGCGCGTGGTGGCCGACGGTCGAGCATTATTTCCAGGCTCAGAAGTTCCTCGACGAGGACTATCGCGAGCGCATCCGTGGTTGCCATTCGGCTAAGCAAGCGGCAGAGCTGGGGCGTAGCCGCAAGATGCCACTGCGCGCCGACTGGGAAAGCGTGAAGGACGGCATCATGCGCGCGGCGGTGCGTAAGAAATTTGAGATCCACGCTACCTTGACCGAGTTGCTGCTGTCGACCGGCGAGGAAGCCATCGTTGAAAACGCGCCCGGTGACTACTATTGGGGTTGCGGCAAGGATGGCAGCGGTCAGAACCGCCTGGGTGAAATCCTGATGGAGACCAGAATTGCTCTGCGCGCGGCAACAGCTCTGCCTACCTGAGCCAGCCTAACTGCCCGGAGCTCAGCCCTGTCAGCCAACCGGCCCAGCCCGGGATCAGGGGAAGCGCGCTTTTTCCTCGACCACGTTCAGGTCCATGTGGTTGCGCATGAAGCGCTCCGCGGCCTTGGCCTCGGGCTGGTGGTCCCAGGGCTGGTAGCTGCCCTGGCGCAGGGCCTCGTAGACGACCCAGCGGCGCGCCTGGCTTTGGCGCACTTCCGCGTCGAAGCGCTGCATGTCCCAGCGCGCTCTTACCCGTTCCATGAAGACCGCGACCTTGGCGGCCTGGGCGGGGTCGGTCGCGAGGTTGTACAGTTCCTGGGGGTCGGCCTCGAGGTCGAAGAGCTGTGGCGGGTCGAGTTCGCAGTGATTGAACTTGAAGCGGCCGTCGCGCAGCGAGACCAGGGGGGCGTAGGAGCCTTCGGCGGCGTATTCCATCAGCACCGGGTTGCGGCGGGCGCTGCCCTCAGCCAGAGGCAGCAGGGATTCGCCGTCCAGCTTCACCGCGTCCTGGTCGAGCGCGATGCCGGCGAGGTCGGCCAGCGTCGGCACCAGATCGAGGGCGGAGACCGGCGTGTCGATGCGGCCCTCGCCGAGACCCGGCCCGGAGATCATCAGCGGGATGCGCGCGGAACCGTCGAAGAAGCTCATTTTGTACCAGAGGCCGCGCTCGCCCAGCATGTCGCCGTGGTCGGCGCAGAAGATCACCACCGTGTCCTCCGCCATGCGGCAGCGCCGCAGGGTGTCGAGCAGCCGCCCGATCTTCTCGTCGAGGTAGGAGATGTTGGCGAAGTAGGCCCGGCGCGCGCGCTTGATATGCTCTTCGCCGATCTCGAAGTTCCTAAAATCGAAAGACTCCAGCAGCCGTTTGCTGTGCGGGTCCTGCGCCTCGTAGGGGATCGCCGCGACCTCCGGCAGCAGGGCCGGGCAGTCTTCGTAGAGATCCCAGAAGCGCTGCCGCGCAACGTAGGGGTCGTGCGGGTGGGTGAAGCTGACGGTGAGGCACCAGGGTTGCGCCTCGCGCCGGCGGGCCAGGCGGTACAGCTCGGCCTCGCCCTGGAAGGCGACCTCGTCGTCGAACTCCAGCTGGTTGGTGATCTCGGCGACGCCGGCGCCGGTCACCGAACTCAGGTTGTGATACCACCAGTCGATGCGCTCGCCCGGCTTGCGGTAGTCCGGCGTCCAGCCGAAGTCGGCCGGGTAGATATCCGTGGTCAGGCGCTGCTCGAAGCCGTGCAACTGGTCGGGGCCGACAAAGTGCATCTTGCCGCTGAGCGCGGTGTAATAGCCGGCGCGGCGCAGATGGTGCGCGAAGGTCGGCAGGGCGGCCGTGACCTCGGCGGCGTTGTCGTAGACGCCGGTGCCTGACGGCAGCAGGCCGCTCATGAAGGAGGCCCGCGACGGCAGGCACAGGGGGCTCGGCGTATAGGCGTTGCGGAAGCGCAGGGCGCCCTCGGCGAGAGCTTTGAGGTGCGGCGTGTGCAGAAAGTCCGCCGGGCCGTCCGGGCAGAGCGTGCCCGTCATCTGGTCGACCATGAGAATGAGGAAATTGGGCGGCCGGGTCATCGCTTTCTCCGTCGTTCTCTGCTGAGCGTCGTCTTTCAGCGGCCCTTCCAGACCGGATCGCGTCTCTCGGCGAAGGCGCGGAAGCCCTCCTGCTGGTCTTCGCTGTCATAGAGAATGTCGACGCTGCGGAACTGGCGCTTGGTGATCCGGTTCATCGCCGCCTGGAAGGTCATGGCCTCGGCCTCGCGCGCCACCTCTTTGATCGCGGCGAAAACCATCGGCGGTCCGGCGGCGAGCATCTCGGCGAGTTCCCAGGCGCGGGCCATGAGCTGTTCCTTGGGAAGGATCTCGTTGACCAAGCCCCAGCGGTGCGCCTCCTCGGCGTCCATCCAGCGCCCGGTCATCAGCAGGTCCATGGCGACGTGGTAGGGAATCCGCTTGGGCAGCTTGATCGTGGCGGCGTCGGCCAGGGTGCCGGCGCGAATCTCCGGCAGGGCGAAGGTGGAATGCTCGGCCGAGAGAATCAGATCGGCGGACAAGGCCAACTCGAAGCCGCCGCCCACCGCCATGCCGCTGACCGCGGCGATCACCGGCTTGTTGAGGTCGCGCAGTTCCTGCAGTCCCGCGAAGCCGCCGACGCCGTAGTCGCCGTCGACCGCATCGCCGCCGGCCGCCGCCTTCAAGTCCCAGCCGCCGGAGAAGAAGCGGTCGCCGGCGGTGGCGACGATGGCGACCCGCAGTTCCGGGTCGTCGCGAAAGGCCTTGAAGGTTTCTCCCATCAAGCGGCTGGTCGCCAGGTCGATAGCGTTGGCCTTCGGGCGGTCGAGGGTGACTTCCAGCACGCCGCCCTTGCGGCGGCTGCGGACGACCTCAGTGGGGGTCTCGGACATCGGGGTTACATCTCCTGACGATGAGGGCGTCCGCGGCGAAGGCGCCCTGGCCTTCGGCGCAGACAATCAAGGGGTTGATGTCGAGCTCCACGATAGAGCCCGCTTTGGCGAGCGCAAGCCGCTGCACGGCCTCCACCGCCTCGACGGCGGCAGCGAGATCGCCTTTCGGGCGGCCGCGATAGCCGTGCAGCAGCGGCGCCGTTCTCAAGCCGGCAAGGGCGTCTTCGATCTCGCGCCGGCTGGCCGGCAGCGGCAGCATTGCCGAATCCTGCAGGATCTCCACCAGCACCCCACCTGCGCCGAGGGTCATCACCTGGCCGAAGGGCGGGTCGCTGGTCAGGCCGACGATCAACTCCGCGACCGCTTTTTCGACCATGCGCTCGACGTAGAGATCTTGGCCAAGGGGCAGCAGGTCGCCGGCGGCGGCGCGGACCGCTTCGGGGTCGTTCAGGTTCAGGCGGACGGCGGCGGCTTCGGTCTTGTGGGCAAGCCCGAGGGCCTTCACCGCGACAGGAAAACCGAGCGCCACGGCGGCGTCGACCGCATCGTCGAGGCTGTTGGCAGCGCGGCCCTGCGGTACAGAGACACCGTGGCCGGCGAGCAGCGCCTTGGCCTCGGCCTCGTTCAGGGTCTCCGTTGTGTCTTCCAGCGGCGCCTGCGATGCCATGACCGGCAAGGGAAGCGGTTGTTTCCAGGCCTTGCCGATCACCGCCGCTGCCTCGGCCGCCATCAGGGCGTCGTCGAAACCCGCCAGCGGGGCGATGTTCCGGCGCAGCAGCTCGGCCGCCTGCGCTTCGGAGAGGTTCTCCGGCAGGCTGGCGACAATGGCCCCCTTTGCCTTGTGGGCCTTCAAGGCCGCTTCGAAAGCGCGTACCGTCGGCCACCAGGCCGCATTGGAGCAGCGGTCGTCGCGCGGGAAATCGAGCACCAGCAGGTTGAGGTCGAAGCCCGCGCCGACCATGGCCGAAAAGGTCGCCGTCATGGCTGGCTCGTCGGCCCAGATGAAGGTGTGGTAGTCGAGCGGATTGGAAACCGTGACCAGGGGGCCGAGTGTCGCCTTCACCCTGTCGGTTTGCTCTTGCGTCAGATCGCGAAACTGCACCGAGCGGCCTGCGGTGCTGTCCGCCATGACCGAGGCCTCGCCGCCCGAGCAGCTCATCGAAGAGACCGAGAAGCCGGGCAGCGGTCCGCTTAAGTGGAGCAGCTTCAGCGCCTCCAGGAAGGCGGGGATGCTGTCCAGGCGGGCGATGCCGAGCCGCGTCAGGAAGGCGGTCGCGGCGGCGTCGCTGCCGGCCAGCGAGGCGGTGTGCGACAGAGTCGCCGCCCGCGCCTGCGCCGAGCGGCCGAGCTTCATGGCGACGACCGGCTTCTTGAGCTTGCGGGCCTTGGCGGCCACGGCCTCCAGGCCGGCCAGGGAATCGAAGCCTTCGATGTGCAGGCCGAGCGCGCTGACCTGCGGGTCGTCGAGCAGGCCGAGAGCGATGTCGGACAGCCCGGTCTGTGCCTGGTTGCCCACCGTGACCAGGTAGGCAAGCGGCAGGCCGCGCCGCTGCATGGTCATGTTGAGGGCGATGTTGGAGGACTGGGTGACGATGGCGACACCGCGCTCTTCGGTTTCCAGCCGGCGCCCGCCGTGCTGGTCGGGCCACAGCAGGGCGCCGTCGCGGTAGTTGATCAGGCCGTAGCAATTGGGGCCGAGGACCGGCATCGCACCGGCCGCCGCCAACAGAGCTGCTTGCAGGCCGTCGCCTTCCACATCCTTGTCTTTTGCCTCCCGGAAGCCGGAGGCGTAGCAGACCGCGCCGCCGGCGCCCCGGGCCGCGAGCTCGGCGACGATGTCGACGGTCAGTTGGCGGTTTACCCCGACGAAGGCCGCGTCCGGCGCCGCCGGCAGCTCGGCGACGCTGCGGTAGGCGCTCCGCCCGGCGACCTCTGGCTTGGTCGGATGCACCGGCCAGAGCTCGCCGTCATAGCCCAGGCGCTCGCATTGCCTGATCACCTCGGCCGCCGGTTCGCCGCCGAAGACGGCGATCGATTTCGGGCGTAGCAGGCGCTCCAGCGATCTCATCGCATCAGCAGCCAAGCGGGCGCAGCAGTTCGCGCGAGATGATGTGCCGCTGAATCTCCGAGGTGCCGTCCCAGATGCGTTCGACCCGCGCGTCGCGCCAGAAGCGCTCCAGCGGCAGGTCGTCCATCAGGCCCATGCCGCCGTAAACCTGGATCGCTTCGTCGGTGACCCGCGCCAGCATCTCCGAGGCGTAGAGCTTGGCCGAGGCGATTTCGCGGTTGGCCGGCAGGCCCTGGTCCAGCCGCCAGGCCCCGGCAAGGGTCAGCCAGTCGGCGGCGTCGATCTCGGTGATCATATCGGCGAGCTTGAAGGAGACGCCCTGGAAGCGGCCGATCTTCTGGCCGAACTGCTTTCGTTCGGCGGCATAGCCCAGCGCGTAGTCGAAGGCGCGCCTTGCCCGGCCGACGCACATGGCCGCGACGGTCAGGCGCGTGCCGTAGAGCCAGTCGTTGGCCAGGTCGAAGCCGCGATGGACCTCGCCCAGGATCTGCGACGAGGGCAGGCGGCAGTCGTCGAAACTGAGAATGCAGTTGTGATAGCCACGGTGCGAGACCGAGTTGTAGCCCTTGCGGATCTCGAAGCCCGGCGTGCCCCGGTCCACCAGGAAGCAGGTGATTTTTTTCTTGGGTCCCGCGGCGGTCTCTTCTTCGCCGCTCGCCACGAAGACGATGACGAAGTCGGCGACATCGGCGTGGCTGATGAAGTGCTTGCTGCCGTTGACGATCCAGTCGCCGCCGTCAGGCCGCGCCGTGCACTTCATGCCGCGCACGTCGGAACCGGCGTCCGGCTCCGACATCGCCAGGGCGTCGAACCTCTCGCCGCGCACGGCGGGCAGCAGATAGCGCTCGCGCTGTTCGCCTTCGCAGGCCAGCAGAATACCGGAGGGACGCCCGAAGAACACGGTGAGCGCCATGGAGGCGCGGCCCAACTCACGCTCCAGCAGGGTAAAGTCGAGGTGGTTGAGGCCGCCGCCGCCGACTTCCTCGGGCAGGTTGGCGGCGAAGAAACCCAGTTCGAGGCACTTACGCTTGATCTCCTCGCCGATCTCGCGCGGTACCAGGCCTTCGCGCTCGATCAGGTCCTCGTGCGGATAGAGCTCCTTCTCGACGAAGCTGCGCACCGTATCGACGATCATCTGCTGCTCGTCGCTGAGGCCGAAGTTCATCGGGTATCTCCTCTTTGTTCCTGCCTGCGGCCTATCCTTCGAGACGGACCTTCGGTCCTCCTCAGGATGAGGTCAGGGTATCGCCTCATCCTGAGGAGCGCTGCGCAGCAGTGCGTCTCGAAGGGTGGGGCGATCGGCAGCATTTTGTGTTCCGCCTCAACGCGCCTGGCCGACGGCGCGGCCGGCTTCTTCCGGCCAGTCCAGGTCGGCATGGGCGGCGGCCAGCTCCGCGGCCTTGACGGCGATGGCGGGCGCCGGCTCGGCCGCGCTGCGCGTTTCCAGGCTGACATGGATCAGCATGTGTTCGCCGGTCGCCAACAGACGTCCGTCGCCGTGATAGAGGCGGTGGAACAGCCGCAGCTTCTTGCCCTTGGCCTCCAGCACCTGGGTGGTCGCCTTGACCGGCTCCAGCGCCGCGACTTCGTCGAGGTGGCGGATATGGGTTTCGACGGTGAAGTAGGAACCGCCGCTCGCCACGTAGTCGGCGTCGACGCCGATCCGCCGCAGCAGGGCGTCGCTGGCGTCGGCGAAACACTGCAGGTAGCGGCTTTCGGTCATGTGGTTGTTGTAGTCGGTCCAGTCGGCGGGCACCCGGCGCTCCAGCGTCGCGACCGGCTGGGAGGTGTCGGCCTCTCCGGTCCCCACCACGCCGGCGTCGACCAACTTGCGCTCATAGGCGGCCAGGGTCTTGCCGGCGCCCCAATCCCTGGCCTTCAAAGCCTGCAGGATGGCGATGAGGTTGTCGTCGCGGATGCGCTCCAGCTCGCGGATCGAGTGCCGGCCCGACTGTTCGTCCGACTGTGAAGCGACCAGTTCGACGAGTTCCTCGGTAAATTCCGGCACGTCGGTCAGCTTGCTCCAGGGCCACTTCAGGCAGGGCCCAAACTGCGCCATGAAGTGACGCATGCCGGCCTCGCCGCCGGCGATGCGGTAGGTCTCGAAGATGCCCATCTGCGCCCAGCGCAGGCCGAATCCGAAGCGAATCGCATCGTCGATTTCCGCCGCGGTGGCGATGCCGTCGCTCACCAGCCAGAGGCATTCGCGCCACACCGATTCCAGCAGGCGGTCGGCGATGAAAGCCTCGATTTCCTTGCGCACGTGCAGGGGATGCATGCCGATCGACGCATAGAACGCCTTGGCGCATTCGATGGTCTCGGGCGCCGTTTTGTCGCCACCGACCAGTTCGACCAGGGGCAGCAGGTAGACCGGGTTGAAGGGGTGGGCGACGAGCAGCCGTTCGGGGTGTTTCATCTCGGCCTGCAACTGGCTCGGCAGGATGCCGGAGGTCGAGGAGGCGATGATGGCTTCCGGTGCCGCCGCCGCTTCGGCCTCGGCATAGACCTTATGTTTGATGTCCAGGCGCTCGGGCACCGACTCGATGATCAGGTCGGCGCCGTCGACCGCTTCTGCGATGCCGGGGAGGAAGCTGAGTCTGCCCTGCTTCGGGCGCGGCGCCATGGTCAGCTTGGCCTGGGCGCGCTCGGCATTGTCGAGCACGGCCTGCAGCCGCGCCTCGGCTCCCGGTGCCGGGTCGTGGACGGCGACGTCGATGCCGTTTTCCAGCAGCCGGGCGGCCCAGCCGCCGCCGATCACGCCGCCGCCGATGACAGCCGCTTTCTTGATGTCCGCCATCGCCTTCACCAGCGCTTCTTCAATTGCAGCTTCTCGCGCACTTCGGCGGGGTCGAGCAGGCGGCTGCCCATGGCGCGGGCGATGGTCGCGGCGCGCTCGACCAGGCTGCCGTTGGTGGCCAAGACGCCTTTTTCCAGCCAGATATTGTCCTCCAGCCCGACGCGGATGTTACCGCCCGCGAGCAGCGCCAGGGCGGCATAGGGCAACTGGTTGCGCCCGATGGAAAAGGCCGAGAACACCCAGTCCTTCGGCAGGTTGGCGGTCATCGCCATCAGGGTCGCCATATCGTCCGGCGCCCCCCAGGGGATGCCCATGCAGAGCTGGATCATTACCGGGTCGTCGATCAGCCCCTGGTCCTTCAGCCAGCGGGCGAGCAGCACGTGGCCGGTGTCGAAGGCTTCGATCTCCGGGCGCACGCCGAGCGCCTGCACCTGCCGGGCCATCTCCTTCAGCATGGCCGGCGTGTTGGTCATGACGTAGTCGCCCTCGCCGAAGTTCATGGTGCCGCAGTCGAGGGTGCAGATCTCGGGCAGGATCTTGGCGACGTGGGCCAGGCGCTCCGTGGCGCCGACCATGTCGGTGCCGTCGGCGGCAGGGGGCAGGGGCACTTCGGTACTGCCCAGGGTCAGGTCGCCGCCCATGCCGGCGGTCAGGTTCAGCACCATGTCGACGCCCGACGCCTTGATGTGATCGACGGCCTCGGCATAAAGGGCCGGGTCGCGGGCGCCCTTGCCGGTCTCCGGGTCGCGCACGTGGATGTGGACGATGGCGGCGCCGGCTTCGGCGGCCTCGATGCAGGCTTCGGCGATCTGGCGCGGGGTGACGGGTACCTTGTCGGAGCGCCCGGTGGTGTCGCCCGCCCCGGTGACGGCGCAGGTGATGAAGACGTCGCGGCTTGGCTGCAGTGCCATGGTGATCCTCCCGATTTCCCAGGGATCATGACGCCATTGCAGTTTTCAGTTCGACATATTACGAAGATAACTTGATGATTAGCGAAACTTCGATCTTCACGCCCTCGGACGACCCGCTCCGGGTGACGCTGCTGCTGCTGCCCGACTCCTCCATGATGTCGCTGGCCTCGACCCTCGAACCCATGCGCGCCGCAAACCGCCTGGCCCGGCGGCCGCTGTTCACCTGGCGCATCGTCACGCCCGAGGGCACGCCGGCGGCGCTGACCTGCGGCGTGCCGGTGGCGGCGGAGCCTTTCGGGAAAGACGCCGAGGGTGACGCCCTCATCGTCGTCGCCGGGTTCAACCAGGACCGCCATGCCGGCAAGGGGACCCTGGCGGCGCTGCGTGCCGCGGCCCGGCGCTTCCGCGCCGTCGGCGGAGTCGAGGCGGGCGGCTGGCTGCTGGCCCGCGCCGGCTTGCTCGACGGCCATGCGGCGACCACCCACTGGGAGGACCTCGAGGATTTCGGCGCCAGCTTCCCGGAGGTGAACCTGCTGCCCGACCGTTACGTGATCGACGGACGCTTCTTCACCAGCGGCGGCGCTTCGCCGACCTTCGACCTCATGCTGCACCTGATCCGCAGCCGCTTCGGCTATCCCCTGGCGCTGGAGGTGGCGAGCGTCTTCATCTACGACGAGGCGCATACGCCCAACGATGCCCAGCCTTTGGTGTCTCTCGGGCGCCTGGCCGGCCACGAGCCGCGGGTCGCGGCGGCAATTCGTCTGATGGAGGCCTACCTGGACGGTCCGCTGAGCACGGCGGCCATCGCCAAGCGCCTGGGTCTCTCCGTGCGTATGCTGGAACTGCTGTTCAAGCAGGCCCTCGGCATCGGACCGGGCACCTACTACCTGCGCCTGCGGCTGCAGGCGGCGCGCCGGCTGCTGCTCGACACCCGGCTTTCCATGCAGACCATCGCCGTGCGCAGCGGTTTCGGGTCGCATTCCGCCTTTTCGCGCACCTTCCGGCGGCACTATGCGCTCAGCCCCAGCGCCTATCGGCGCGAAAGGCCGCACTGACGTGGTGGCGCCCGCTATGGGCTTCGAGAGCCCGCATGGATCAACCAAATGCGGCCCAATGAGGCCGAATTAGTCGTTTGTCACAAACCAGCCGATCTTTGACGCTGGATGCCAGACTCGTCTTTTAATTCACGGCTCCTGGGTGCGTCGCCGCAAATGAGTAATTCCGCTGTGGTCTCCGGCAAAATCGTTTCAACCAGCCCGTCCCCTTGCAGGCGCGCGGCCGGAGGCGACCCAGCGGGGATGCGGGAAATCCACCGGCGCGGTCCGGCGCGGGGTCGGGGTCGCGCCATTTGGCGGCGGCGACAGGCCTGCCCCGCGGGGCGCGGAGCGCCAACCTGTTGTCGATGATGATCTGCAGCCTGCGACGTCCGGGCGCTACCCCAAATGCGGGAAAAGTCCATGAAAATTCGTTCGAAGGGCCGGTTTGGGGCCTTCGGCGACAGCGCCTGTTCTTCGGAAATCCCTTCTTGATCGGGCAGAAGAGCGCGCCGAGACCCGTGAGGCTGGCTGCGCAGTGGAGAATCGATCTAGACTGGCTGGTGCAGGTCGACGGCCGGGTAAGCGATATGGAAGACTAAAGCGAAACGGCACCGGACGAAGAGCCGGGCCTCAAAAATGCAAACAGAGGAGGACCCCATGACAAAATCGAAAATTCTGACCGGCGGCATCAGCCGTCGCGGCGTTCTGCAGGGCGCCACGGCGCTAGGTACCGCCGCTCTATTGGGGCCGCTTGCCGCCGGCCGGGCGAGCGCCGCGCCGAAAAAGGGCGGCATGCTGCGGATCGGCATGGGCCATGGCGCCACATCCGACAGCTATGACCCCGCGACCTGGGACCAGGCTTTCGTGCAGGTTTTCGCCACTGCGCGCCACGGCAACCTGACCGAGATCGCTGCCGACGGCTCGCTGGTGGGCGAAGTCGCCGAAAGCTGGGAAGCCTCCGCCGACGCGGTCACCTGGACGTTCAAGGTCCGCAAGGACCTGGCCTTCCACAGCGGCAAGACGGTCACCGCCGAGGACGTTATCGCCTCGATCGACTATCACCGGGGTGAGGAAAGTAAGTCGGCCGCCAAGCCGATCGTCGAGGTCATCTCCGACATGCGCAGCGACGGGTCGGACACGGTCGTTATGACCCTGAACGCCGGCAACGCCGACTTCCCCTTCATTCTTTCCGACTATCACCTGCCGATCATGGCTTCCGCGGGCGGCAAGATCGACCCGACCAGCAGCGACGGCTGCGGCGGCTATATCGTGGAAAGCTACGAGCCCGGTGTCGGCGCGAAGCTGAAGCGCAACCCGAACTACTGGAAGTCCGACCGTGCGCATTTTGACGGGCTGGAAATCCTCGTAATCCTCGATGCAACCGCGCGCCAGAATGCCCTGATCACCGGCGAGGTCGATGTGATCGACAAGATCGACCTCAACACCGTGCATCTGCTGAAACGCGCGCCCGGGATCAAGGTGCTGTCGACCACCGGGACGCAGCACTATGTCTTCCCGATGGATGCACGCGCCGCGCCGTTCAACGACAACAACGTGCGGCTGGCCCTGAAGTACGCGATCGACCGCCAGGAAATGGTCGATAAGATTCTCAACGGCTACGGCAGCGTCGGCAACGACCATCCGATCGGCCCGTCGCAGCGCTACCACGCGGCTGAGCTCGAACAGCACAGCTACGATCCCGACAAGGCCAAGTCCTTCCTCAAGAAAGCCGGCCTCACGTCCCTCGAGGTGTCGCTTTCCGCAGCGGATGCGGCCTTCACCGGCGCCGTGGACGCGGGCGTTCTCTATGCCGAAAAAGCCGCGGCGGCGGGGATCAACATCACCGTGGTCCGCGAGCCGAACGACGGCTACTGGGACAGCGTCTGGATGCAAAAACCCTGGGTCGCCAGCTATTGGGGCGGACGTGCGACCGAGGACTGGATGTTCTCGACCGCCTACGCCGATGGTGCGCCCTGGAACGAGAGCTTCTGGTCGCATGAGAAGTTCAATAAATTGCTGGCCCAGGCCCGCTCGGAACTCGACGACACCAAACGGCGCCAGGCCTATGTCGATATGCAGTCGATCTGTTCGAATGAGGGCAGCACCGTCATCCCGATGTTCGCCAGCTATGTGATGGCGCATACCGACAAGGTCATGACCCCCGAAACGGTGGGCGCGAACTGGACGCTCGATGGCTTCCGCGCTGTCGAACGCTGGTGGTTCGCCTAATTGAACAGGGCCTCGGCGCTTCGGTACCGAGGCCCTTTTTGCCTTTGGGGGCACGCCGGATAACAATAACAACGGCGGATCGAAACGGGGGGAGCGAAGTTGTCCGAGATTTGGAGCATGGTGGCGCGGCGGCTTGCCTTAGGCCTGGTCACGCTGTTCGTCATTTCCGTGCTGATCTTCAGTGCGACCGAGTTGTTGCCGGGCGACATGGCGCAGGCGATCCTCGGGCAGTCGGCGACGCCCGAAACGGTGGCCGCCTTCCGGCGCGAGCTCGGCCTCGACCTGCCGGCGCATACCCGCTATCTGAACTGGTTGGTCGGCGCCCTGCAGGGCGACTTCGGCACCTCGCTCGCCAATAAGCGGCCGATTTCCGACCTGATCGGGATGCGCCTCGGCAACACCCTGTTCCTGGCGCTCTACGCCGCGGCGATCGCGGTGCCCCTGTCGCTGGCCCTGGGGGTCCTGGTGGCGCTGTTCCGCAACTCGGTCTTCGACCGCACGGTGAACGCCATTGCCCTCACCTCCATTTCCTTCCCCGAGTTCTTCGTCGCCTATATCCTCATCGTCTATCTGGCGCAGACCGGCCTCTTCCCCTCGATGACCCGTATTTCCGCCGATACCAGCTTCGGCGAAATGCTCTATCGCGCCTTCCTGCCGGCGCTGACCCTGACCCTGGTCGTCACCGCCCACATGATGCGGATGACACGGGCGGCCATCATCAACCTGCTGGCCAGTCCTTACATCGAGATGGCGCGGCTGAAGGGCATGAAGCCGATGCGGATCATCCTGCGCCATGCCTTACCCAATGCGCTCGCGCCGATCATCAACGTGGTGGCGCTGAACCTCGCCTACTTGATTACCGGCGTTGTCGTCGTCGAGGTGGTCTTCGTCTACCCCGGACTTGGCCAGTTGATGGTGGACAGCGTGGCCAAGCGCGATTTCCCGGTGGTGCAGGCGGTCGCCCTGATCTTTGCTGCGGCCTATGTGCTGCTCAACCTTTTGGCGGACGTGCTTTCGACCCTGTCGAACCCACGTCTCATCCACCGGCGCTGAGGGGGGCTGAACATGGACACGATCCTGCAACTTCTCGGTTTCGTTCTTGTAATCTTCGCTGCCTTGGCGCTCGGCTGGCTGTTTCGCTGGGTCGCCACCCGGGTTGCCCCGCATGAAACGGCAAAGGCCCTGCGAACCGCGCCGTTGACCGCAAGTTTCGGGATGCTCGTCATCCTGATCTACGTCGTCGTCGCCTTGCTCGCGCCCCTCGTTGCCCCCTTCGGCGAACGCGAAATCGTGGGCGGCGAATTCCTTCCCTGGGAAGCACCTTACTATCTCGGCACCGACAGCCTCGGCCGCGACATGCTGACCCGGCTGGTCTACGGCGCCCGCAACACGGTCGGGATCGCTTTCGTGACGACGGCGCTTGCCTTTCTTCTGGGCTCCATCCTCGGGCTTCTGGCGGCGACCGTGGGGGGCTGGCCGGATCAGGGCCTGAGCCGTGCCGTGGATGTGTTGATGGCGATCCCGGCGCTGATCTTCTCGCTGCTCCTGCTGACGATCTTTGGAACTTCGATCGTCACGCTGATCCTGGTGATCGCGGTGATCGACGCCACAAGGGTATTCCGCCTGGCGCGTTCCGTCGCAATGAACATCGTGGTGATGGATTACGTCGAGGCCGCCAAGCTGCGCGGCGAGGGGCTCTTGCGGTTGATCGTGCGCGAGATCCTGCCAAATGCCGCAGCGCCCCTGGTCGCCGAGTTCGGCCTGCGCTTCTGCTTTGTGTTCCTGGCCATTTCGGCGCTGTCGTTTCTCGGTCTCGGCATCCAGCCGCCGACGGCGGACTGGGGCTCGATGGTGCGCGAGAACGCAACACTGATCACCTTTGGCGACGTGACGCCGCTGCTGCCGGCCGGCGCCATTGCGCTGTTGACGGTTGCCGTGAACTTCGTAGTCGACTGGATGCTGCATCGCGCCAGCGGATTGAAGGAATAGGGTCATGACCGCAGAGGCTGCGAACAAAGACGTACTCCTGACAATCCGGGACCTCAAGATCGAGGGGCGCGCGGACGAGCAGTGGATCGAGATCGTCAAGAGCGTGGACATCACGCTGCACAAGGGCGAGGTGCTCGGTCTGATCGGCGAGTCGGGCGCGGGCAAGTCCACGGTGGGGCTGGCCGCGATGGGCTTCACCCGCGACGGCTGTCGTATTTCCGGGGGCACGGTCGACTTTGACGGCATCGATCTTCGCACGGCGCCCGAGGCTGAGCGCCGGTCGCTGAGGGGGCGGCGTATCGCCTATGTTGCCCAGTCGGCGGCGGCGAGCTTCAACCCGGCTCACAAGTTGATCGACCAGTACAGCGAAGGGCCGGTGGAGCACGGTGTCATGTCGCGCGCCGAGGCCGAGCGCGACGCGGTGGAGCTTTACCGCCGGATGCGCCTGCCGGACCCCGAGGATATCGGTTTTCGCTATCCCCATCAGGTCTCGGGCGGGCAGTTGCAACGCGCGATGACGGCCATGGCGATGGCCTGCCGCCCCGACCTGATAATTTTCGACGAACCCACCACGGCGCTGGATGTCACCACCCAGATCGAAGTGCTGGCCGCGATCCGCGATATCGTCGCCCAGTTCGATACGGCGGCGATCTACATCACGCATGATCTTGCGGTGGTCGCGCAGATGGCCGACCGGATCAAGGTGCTGCTGAGGGGCGAGGAAGTCGAGGATGCCGACACGCGCACCATGCTGTCGGCACCCAAGGAGGACTATACCAAGTCGCTCTGGGCGGTACGGAGCTTTACCAGGCCCGAGCAGCCGCCGGTGAAGGACGACTCCACGCCGGTCGTTTCGGTCAGGAACGTGACGGCCGGCTACAGCTCCTTGAAGGTCCTGATTGACGTCAGCTTCGATATTCACAAGCGGCGCACGGTTGCGGTCGTCGGCGAGTCCGGCAGCGGCAAGTCGACGGCGGCTCGGGTCATTACCGGCCTGTTGAAACCCTCCGAGGGGCAGGTGCTGTTCGAGGGTACCGCCCTGCCGCCGGACTATCGTAGCCGCACGCGCGAGCAGCTGCGCCAGGCGCAGATGATCTATCAGATGGCCGACACCGCGCTGAACCCCAAACTGAAGATCCGCGAACTGATCGGGCGTCCGGTTGCGATGTACCTGGGCCTCAAGGGCAAGGCGCTGACCGATCGGATTCGCGATCTCCTCGCGCTGATCGAACTGGAGCCCGACCTCTATATCGACCGCTTGCCTTCGGAGCTGTCGGGCGGGCAGAAGCAGCGTATCGGCATCGCCCGGGCACTGGCCGCCGAGCCGCGTTTCATCATCTGCGACGAGGTGACCTCGGCGCTGGACCAGCTTGTGGCCGAGGGAATCCTGAAGCTGCTCGACCGGCTGCAGTCGGAATTCGAACTGGCCTACATGTTCATCACCCATGATCTGGCAACCGTGAAGGCGATTGCCGACGAGGTGGTGGTGATGAAGGAGGGGCGGGTTATCGAGCAAGGGCCGAAGGCCGAGATGTTCCAGCCGCCGCACGATCCCTATACGGAACTCCTGCTGTCCTCGGTGCCTGAAATGGACCCTGACTGGTTGACGCACTTGCTGGCGGAACGGGCCGAGACCTAGGGAAAGTTCATGCAAATCAAGGACAAGGCTGCCGTCGTGACCGGTGGGGCCTCGGGGTTGGGGCTTGCTACGGCGCGCGCTCTTGCCGAGGCGGGGGCGAAGGTGGCTATCCTCG
>PJEL010002124.1_pt1 | contig 18677 bp, 18 predicted proteins | sample 1853271 | NCBI WGS metagenome assembly PJEL01 (sample SAMN08108733, study PRJNA415343) | Invertebrate metagenome, whole genome shotgun sequencing project. | host: Globobulimina | place: Sweden: Gullmar Fjord | collected 2015-08
ACGGAACAAACGTACTACTGTGCTGCCCCATTCCTTATCTCCTCTCCTGAATTGGCATCATCAAAAGCCTTAATTGTTGTTTGTGTTATCACTCCTCTTTTTGTGTTTTGAATTACTGATGTTGCGGCCTTCTTTGACCCATTCTGTTTTTTCCTGGCCCAGCACTTCTTCTACTGACAAGTCGTCACGCCCTGTCTTTTTGTGCTCTCCAGTTCATTGACTGTTTGGAACGCTTCACCGCAGATCCCCAAACTGAGGTGAGTAGGGTGATGATATTCCTTCCCAATTTGTGATGATTTAAAGTGTTCTGCAATAGTAAATGAAGTGTTTGGCCACAACGTGATGGTTTCTCTTTTTTCTTTTGTCTTTTGTCCAGGGCATCTTGATGATTGGGGAAATTGGGGGACAGGTAAACACTCAATTGTTTTCTTCTCCTCTATTTTGCATTTTCACTGAACTTCTTCACATTGAACCTCTCGATCTTTCCGCCGCCACCGTGACTGACTTAACCCTAACCCATTGCCAGGCTGAGGAGGACGCAGCTGAATGGCTTATAGAAAAGGGAGATCCAGAGAAGCCGGTGAGTGATGATGTTTTTGTGTTGACCTTTTTTTTCTTCGCCCATCCGTACCACTGACTGTGAATGCCAATTGGTTTTTCAATTCAACTAAAATGTGGGTGGTTTGTTATGGTGGACTACAGGTAGTTGGATTTATTGCAGGATCTACAGCCCCACCTGGTCGGCGAATGGGTCATGCTGGTGCCATTGTTTCGGGTGGAAAGGTGTGGGCTCTTATTAGTAATATATATTTTTTTTGTTTGGGGTTAGGGTTCACCTTGTTTATGCAATAATGTTTCGTCTCAACTCGAGAGATAAACTATTTATGGCTCTTTATCACTCACTTACCATGTGAATGAATGACAGACCGACCACCTTGAAATGATGAATGTTCAAAGCTTTTCACCACCCAACTCTCTCCCGCTTTCTGTGCTTGCCTTTGGCCTTACTGCTGAATGAATAGTGACGTATAAGAGTTATTATCTGACTTACTTCTGATTCCATCCATTCTAGGGTACAGCGAAGGCGAAGTTTGAAGCTCTGGACGCCGCAGGAGTCTACATTTCACGCTCTCCTGCACAGGTCCCACCACTGTATATCTACACTGTGGCTCATAATGATACACATGAATGTTTTTTCCCCCTGCCGGTGTTCTTTGTTGATATATTTCTTGTCTCTGCTCTACGAGCTTGTTTGCCTGGCTGCCCTTTTTTGACATTGGTGGCATTTACCTTCTTTCTTTTTTCGTATTTTTTCTCATGTGTATTCAGTTGGGTGCAACCATGATTAAAGCATTCAAGGAACGAGGATTGCCCGTATAAATCACGATGCGTATCCGTCGATCGTTCGATGTTAGATGTGGTTAGAAAAAACAAATCCATGCTAGGTTATATTTGATTAATTGCTTGAAGGGCTGACAAGGCAGCAGCCCCAGGATCTTTAAAACATGTAATAAACGCTTGAAACACTCACACTCAGCAATTGCGCGTGCGTTTGCGTGCGTTTGCTGTGTTAGAGTAAGTTGATGACTTTGTTGTGTGGGCGATGGTGCCCTGCGTGATGGATTGTAGTTCGGAGGAACACACAGGTCTCTACCCAAATTCACAACCCCCTTAACACGCTGTTATGGCGTGTGATAGAGTTACTAGTCAACGCCTTTACTGACAAGACTTTATTTCGTTTAATGTAGAGTGATTACAATATTCTATCCTGCATTTCTATCAAAAGTAACAAACCATCTACGTGTAACGTCCCCAAAGAACGTTCTAATGTTCCTCTAGGAACGTTCTGCTGTTCCGAGTACTGTAATTTACGTTCTGCGTTTCTCTGTTTCGTTGTTCACAATTCACTTTTCTCAACCACAACCTTGAATCTTGATATGCAGGCAATGATACCCCCAACGACGCATCATTTAATCCACAAACTTAAATAACATTCGATTGCAACCGAAACGCCCGCCCGCCCGCCCTCCTGCCTCTGAAAACAAAGCCAAAATCATCACTACAGTAATACCCCCTCCCCTGCATTCTCCCCCCCTCCTTGATCGTTTCGTACCCTAACCCTAACCCTAGCCACCACTTGACCAATCACAGGGAAAAAAGCAAAACGGCAAGATGAGCTAGTATAACTTTTTCACAATAACCAATTGGGTAACGCCTAAGCTCTGGCATTCTTAGTTGGTTTCATTGCTTCTCAACTAGTGTGGCAGGCAGTGGGAAGGGAACCTCACAGCCATGATTCAGCGCTCTTTTGCAAGACGGGTAACCACACGTATCCGTAAAACTCTAACTCAAACTCGGACCGTAGCCCTAACCCTATACTCCAACCCTAACCCTAAAATCCTAATCCTAACTCTAACTCTAACCCTAACCCTAAACTTCTAACTCTAAATCCCTAAAACCCTAGCTCTAAACACGAAAACCCTAACCCTAGCACACTGTGTATTGTTTGTTGGTCTTTTCTGTTGGCTTGGCATTGTTGAGATCATTGCTAATGGATCCAGTACTATTATCCTCTTCACCGCTGGTGTGACCCTGTGATATTCCTGTGTATTCCTGATTCCATTCGATTTGCAATCACCTTAGTTGGTGTGTGGGTTGGAGTTTGTAACGAGTATCACAGACTTGTAGGGGGTTAAGCATGTGTTTAGGTTACGAGGCAGATGAAGGGCGTTATGTGGTATTATTTCCACCTAAGCCTAGTTGTAACGCTAGGCAATGTCTACCTATATATATGTGTGTGTGTGTGCAGTTTCGTGTTGTCCTGCAATGGAGATCTGAAGGCGGGAGGTGGATATTATTTTTGTTTTCCATGGGATTGCATTATTGTTTGCACTGGTCCAGCCACTGCTGGCTGTGGCTGTTGTTAGTGATGGTGGCACTCATTTTCGTAAGAATGCAGGTCCATGGAAACCTCAAGAGGCACGTTACGCGGACAATGGCCACAGTGAACATGACGGTTCGTGAGGCTATCAATGCTGGCCTAGATGAAGAAATGGAAAGGTTTGTTAAAGCAATCATAAGAAGAAGTTGGGGGCTGCCCCCCCGCCCTGAAGTGCAAGCAAGCTTCCAACAAGATTTTCTGACGTCCTAATTATATTTTCAGGGATGATCGAGTGTTTTTGATTGGAGAAGAGGTAGCACAGTACCAGGGGGCATACAAGGTGAGTGATTCTTAGGCTTACCCTAAATGTTGTATGTACAGCTACATGGTTGTATGCCTGTTCTGTTTACTGTCTTGGTGGTGATCAGAACGTATCCTAGTTGTTGGTTGGAGTCTCTGACGCTGTAGTACGTTCTTGATTTCGAGTCATGCGCTTAACACATTGACAGAACTGTGTAATAAGCAGCTCATGAGAACTTAAACCAACCAACCTTTATTCAATTGTGGTGGGATGAAAATCAAGGTGACAAAAGGGTTGTACCAGAAATATGGGGAACATCGTGTGGTTGACTCGCCCATAACTGAGATGGGCTTTACTGGACTTGCTGTGGGGGCGGCTTACCAGGTTGGTATAACGTAGTGTGTAGGGGGGTCTGATATATAAAATGATAAACAAGTAGACAGACAGAGAGGAGTGGACGGGGAGAAGGCTTTTATGCATTAAAATTTCAAATTAAAGAAGCCTCTGAAGATACAGCAGCAGTTTCTTTTTTTTCTCTGCCCTTAACTTTAACGACCAACTTGTCTCACTCCTCAGGACTTACGCCCGGTGGTTGAGTTCATGACATTCAATTTTTCACTGCAGGCCATAGATCAGATAATCAATTCTGCTGCAAAGCAATGCTATATGAGCGCGGGAAATATAAGCGTTCCGGTTGTCTTCAGGGGCCCAAATGGTGCTGCAGCTGGGGTTGCTGCGCAGCACTCACAGGTGTGTGCTACTCTTAGCTCACCAATTACTAGTTATTGATTTCATCCTCTGTGTGTTAATTTGTCTATGTGTTTTATCATAACATTAGTGTTTCGCCGCTTGGTACTCCTCTTGTCCAGGATTAAAGGTATTGTAATACATCTCTTGTACTGTTTATTCATAAACCATAAACCTGGCCCCTGGCTAGGTAGGGGTAGCTAGTAGCTCATCCTACTGAGCTCTTGAATCCATCCAATGCACTACTTCTGCGCCAGGTACTGTGCCCGTATTCCAGTGAGGATGCAAAGGGTCTCATTAAGGTAAGGTTACGTGATATACTGCCTGCCCCCCTTGCCGTGCAAATGCTGGTTATGGTTATGGTAATCTGTCTTATACTACAGACTGCCATACGAGATCCCAACCCGGTTGTTGTTTTGGAAAACGAGCTCTTGTAAGTAATATTCATTTACGTTCCCCGTCTTTCTTTTCTTGTCTCCTGTTTTGAGATGATTATTCATAAATTATTCGACCATTCTTGCCACCACAGATATAGCACTCCTTTTCCAATGAGTGACGAAGCACAGGTGATTTATTATCTGGGGGTGGGGGTTGATAGATCGATCTTGCCCGTTTACACTGGAAAAGTTCTGCTGGAAAGATGGATGTTATCTTTAGAACCCATAGACGTTTCTGATCTACTACATCTCAGCTGGCATACTTGTCATTGCTTGTTTAACTCTCACCCCTCAACAGAGTAAAGATTTTGTCATCCCAATTGGCAAAGCAAAGACCGAGCGAGAGGGTACAGATGTGACCTTGGTATCATTCGGAAGAATGGTGAGTGAGTGGTGATTTGTAGGCTGGATTTCCAAACCTCGTTTACTGCATACGACCTCGATACATGATAGTAACCTTATAGCTGTTTGCATTGAAGTAGTTTCGGTAATAATATATAAGGAGAGAAAGAGAAAAACTCAATCTCATCCTTTCTGTTAGGTTGGTTTGTGTCTGGAGGCCTCTAATGCACTTGCATCAGAGGGTTTAAGGTGGGTCCAGGATTTATCAGAATGTATCTCATTCTTCACCTCCTGTGCAGAGAGATGGCTGGCACACGTGTTCATCCCCTTACCATTTCAAGCCGTCCTCATGACCCGTCCTCACAATCTACTCTACCTCAGCTGTGAAGTGATCAACCTCCGCTCCATGCGTCCTCTTGACTATAAGACTGTTCTTGAAAGGTGGCTCGGTTGCTTTGCCCTGTCACCTTACCCATATCCCTGAAAACCATACACTTAATCTCTTTATACCCTGCAGTGTGCGCAAGACAAGCCGTTGTGTAACAGTAGAGGAGGGATGGCCACAGGTGTGATGAAATAGAATATTCTCAACTGCTTCCCTGCTGTGGGCTCTTATATGTCTTCTTCATCACTTCGCTCCAATGTTTCCCAGAATGGAATTGGAGCAGATATTTCAGCCAATGTGACGGAGCATGCTTTCGATTACTTAGATGCACCTGTTCATCGAGTGACTGGAGCTGATGTTCCCATGCCATATGCAGAAAACCTGGAAAAAGCTGCCCTTCCATGTGTTGGTGACATCATTTGTGCTGTCAAGCACGTCACATTTCGCAGTGTCTAAGCTTGTGTAGTAAGCTGCAAGGCTACCCTAACCGTGAGTACACGACGACGGGCACATATAAAAAATCTCAGTGGTTTTGTTTTGGCCCTTCATCACTGAACAAAATCAGTTTACTATAGTAATGTAATGAATAATGAACGAGGAATAGAGCTAGCTAGCAACTGGTAGTATTATCCGTTATCCGTATACGTCCACCACCAACCATTGTCCTGACCATAATGAACAAGGAAGAGATATAACATCTCACATTATTATCTTCCCCATATTTATATTATTTATATTATTTATACTTCTCTTCAACACCAGGAAGAGAAATCAAGTTGTTACAATGAGCCGCCTTGTGTACAGGAGAGGAGTCATTCCCAAACAGAAATACGTGTCTTCATCTTCACAGTCTCATCAGTATTACTTGCTAAAGCATTCTGCCATGGTACTATCCAGATCAACGACAAGCTCAGCAAGAACATTTGGCTGTACCTTTGGGCTTGAAGGTTAGCTAGGCTGGCTGGCTGGCTGGCTGGTGCTCATAGAGAGGAAATTGGTAGATGATTGCTGTGTATGCTCCTAGACACTACACACACACACTACTTACCTCGAGGTGAGCAGCACAAACTTCCACAAGCAGGCAGAAATGAGGATGCAGCTCATCAGGGACTACACGTGTAGGTCCAGGTCGTAAGGGGCGTCCTAAGCGATTGGGGAAAATGTCATACACCACCAACCCTGCCCCCCATGTGGAGGCCTTCTTCGCCCCTGTTGTACTCCCATAATTAACACTGAGACCAGAGGTGACCTGCGCAGGTCGCACTCGCTTGCTCCACACCTCCAAATTTCCTTCCAAATTATCTGCCATTTTATTTAGAGTCTGAACAATCTCTTGCCCCCCACTAGATTTCATAGTGGTGACGCAGGGAGGCCCTGCGGGAAGGGATGGGGTATTAACCGCTGCCCTTCCTTTTGTTGCGTTGAGCAGTTCTTGTGCACTCTGCAATATTTCAAGAGTGTGCTTCAATTCTTTGCGTGGTATGATGGGGTATTCTACATCACCACCAGTAGCAGCTACAGAGAGTGGCGAACACAAGAAAAAAGAAGAGGATGATGATGCATTTCTGCCATGGGGGGGGTGGGAGGATTGCGTATTGTACGTCCATGATGGCCATTTAAGACTACCGCACCTAACGGATAGAACCAGAAGAGCCATAACGTGAGTTGGGGAAGCTCTCTCCAGAAAGCAACCAAGTCTCTGGCCCAGCCCCTCGTAGCCATACTTCTTCTTCTTTTTCACAGCAGTGCGGCATTTCATGTGCCGCCGGCCAGTAGTCACGTCATCTGCTTTCTGAGAAAACCCCGCGTTGGCTCGAAGCTGCTGCTGCTGCTGCTGCTGCTTTCCCTGGCTTGTTGTTGTGGGCTCCTTCTTAATGTCTGCTGCAGCGCAGGCAGCCATGGCTTTCATAGTCGATATGACGTCTAAAGGCATCCTTAGAGCTGTTGCAAACCTCAACCCACATGCTTCGACATTTAGGGGTGGTAGGGAGTCTAATCCAAGCACCAGTGCTATACGTCCAGCCAAAAAGCTAAGTTGTGATGTACTAGGAGGGTTACATTGAGTGAAAAAAGGTCTAAAGGCAGTAAGAGACTCCTGCAACCCACCCGGGAGGGTTTCAAATGCACGTACATATGGCAATGCCCCATCCCTGAGAACAACATGCATTACTATTATTATTTTATTATTCCACTAGAAGAAAAGAAGATGATGATTGATCACAAGATGGGAAGAGGGGCATGCATGGCCGGCCAATACTGATAGTATAACCATTACATACCTACACAATCGGACAAGGTCGATTGGCACGATTCCATTCCGCAGCCAACGACATGAACAATATACAATTGCAAGGGCCATGGGCATGCTAGGGCGTAGCATTTCCCTTCCTGCGATTCGTTCCTCATCCCTCTGACTTGTATTTTTCCTCTTTCGCCCGACTCGAGGTTTTTGCGCCGCTCGTGAAGAGGGAAGTACCAATTCCAATTCCAACCCCAACACAGGTGCTGCTGCTTCTGTTTGGATAAAACTACCCTCGCTGCTGTTTTTGTGGTGCATGGTGGTGCGATTCTCCTCCTGAGATGACTGTGCTTTGTGAAAAGGGTGATATAATGAAATTGACACCACCGCAGGTGGATGGCTGGCAGGCTGGCTATGAAGTTATTAGTATATTATGCATTCCTATTTGGGTTTGGTTGTCTTTGCCTACCTGCATGCTTTGAACTTCTTCACCGTCGTTTTCCTGTTTTGAGCATATTTTTGTGTTTCTCCTTCCGTTTGGTGTGGTGGTTGACCGGAAGCATGCAATAAGGGGATAATCTCCACCCTTTGCCCATTCCATAAGGACGCCCATCCACAACTTGCGTGATATTCTTTAAAGAAAGCAGTGTATATTCGTGGAATCATAGTGGTTGAGGTGAACAACAGCAGTTACAAAATCAGATAGATAGGATAGTGTAGAAAGAAGCTGCTGACCACACAAGAGAAATCATTTAAGTTGTTACCTAACCACTGCTCTGTCTCCCATTAAAACTTCTCGAGAGAGGCTTTCTGCCAAATACTTAATTATGGCCTGGAAACCTTTTAGGCAATCAGCCTCCAAGGAAAGTAGGGATTCCGTTTCAGTTCTTCTTTCTTTTTGACCTAGAAAAAGGGAGATTTCGATGAGTGATTTCTACAATCTACAACCACAAGGGAGAGGAGAGAACGGAGGCGGTTTCTCAAGAGTAAGGTAGGTAGATAGGTCACAGTCACCAGCAGAAGGCACTTTGGGCCTGATTTGCCTTGTTCGAGTCATCCCACGATGCATTTCATTGTATTCGACCTATAAACAGAAAGAAGAGACTCGTATGATTATTATTTTACTTCACTCAGTAGAGGGGGCAGTAGCGCTCTAGCACTACCATTTTTAATTTTCACTTAAGTAGTAGTTAGAATTAGAACATTACATAAAAAAACGACCCCTTGTGGTGTTTCGCTTCTTAACATACCGTTTCATCAATTTGCCCAGCGTACACAGCACCACAGTGTGCACAAGCTGGTGCCTCTCCCTCATCATCAACGATATCAGATGAGCCGCATTCCAGGCACACACGTTTGTGCGGCTCTGCTTGGGTTAGCTCGAATGGCTGCGTTAGGGGTTCGTTGGGTCCCATTCCTTCCACCTCCTCTTCCCAAAATGCGTAGTCCATGGTGCTGTGGTGGATTTGATATTTGATTTCACCGCTTCTCCTGAGGCAATAGTTTTGGGATCCAGGGGATCCAGGGGATCCAGGGGGCCAGGAGGACAATGGCTGTGGGTTTAGGTTTATTTTCTTCGAAAGGTGGTTCTATATAACAGCACTTCCTTTTTACATGTTTTTACTATTCCACATACGAACATGCACATTCATGCACATTATCTCCTCTAAACAATACTTATAACACAGTACTTACAGTCGCGATAAAGGATCGATCGCCCTGTTCTAATGATGAAACACATCAGCTCTTTTACATCCTCTCTCTCTCCCCCTCCCTCATACACACACACCATCTCCCAAAACAGAATTTTGATAATTCCGATAATTCCACGTATCACTCACGTCCCAAGTTTATATTCTTGTTTCTTTAATGCTGCAGTATTGATAGTCAGTCCTGCGCTAAGTACTGCACAGTCATGTCATCAAGAGGGTTTGGTGCTTATTGTCACACCACCACAGTCCCCGGAAAAAAAGGTACTACAGTTTATGAGGGTGATAAGAGATAAGACGGGTATCGCAATAACGACCATAGCTATTTTCAACTTCACAGAGGTAACGAACTAGCCCTAACCATAAAGCAGGAACTTTTGAATGCAACGACATCATCACCTTAGAAGTGGAAAGAAGTATGGGGATTGGATTGTTGTGCAATATATGGGGCATAAATGTATGTATATAAGAGCGCACATGCAACGTGGAGGCGCTGAGAAGACAGAGATGGGATATCGACATATCTACTACCAGTTCTGAACCGTTCTTATTGCGGTAATGAGTTAGGGTTTAGGGTTTAGGGTTTAGAGTTTCGAGTTAGGGTTTGGGGTAAGGCATATAACTATTGGCGCAAGCGACGACTGTGTTTCTGTAAATCACGTGCACCCTTAGAGCCACTGTCGGCTTAGGAGACTCAATTGCTTTCCCCGTGGTTGCCTATGGTTGCCTAACCCTAACTCTATCTCTAACTTTATCCCTAGCCCTAACCCTAACCCTAACCCTAACCCTAATCTATCCCCAACCCGTACCCTAACACTAAGGTAATTCAACCTCATCATACCTTACCCCCAATATTCTTAGAGGTTTGTTTCTCCGATTGCTTCAGCTTCAGCCCTACAAGGGTGGCAAGGATGAAACCCGCTTACCCATCTCTACTCTATGACTCCATATACTCCCTCCTTTAAGGTTTTAAGGTATTTCAATTTCAACCCCATACCTTACTCCAATGCCATCAGAGACTCTACGACTGCTATCGGGCTCTTCAGATGAAGAGAAGTTCGCTGGATTGGCGCTACTGACAAAGGTAAAAGCTCTGCGGCCTGATGGCAGTGATGTGGCAGCAAAGAACCTGTCCAAGGCTATGCCCAGCCTTGTCGCATCCATAGGAGAGAGGTTCATACGAAAACTACTATTAAGCTGGGTGAAATCGAAATCTGAAGATGAGGAGGGTAAGGTCTCAAACAACGAGGATAAGAGCACGAATAATATGGGTCAGAAGGATGAAGGAGGTAATGAGAGAATGGGAAATAAGTACGGAAGGCTGGGAGTAGGGTTCCTATCTGCTGTTGCATCGACTCTTTGTGAGAATATTGGTGGGGAGAATAAAATGAAACCGTCATCTTATGAGGTTGTCTGTGCGTATCTATCCGGCCATGCGGATCTGCTTGTGAAATTGTTGGAACCCTCCACGGGGAGTGATGATGAGAATGATCTACATAGTGACCTCATCATATGCCTAACTGTAGTAGCTGAAAGATGCAAAGGTGGACAAGAACGCCTTGGAAGATTGGATGCATGGTCAGTTGCACTGGATTGTCTGGAGAAAGGGGATGAGTCCGAATCGCTGTTGGCATTCCTGAACCAGCTCCGTCGGCCTGAACCTAAACACTTGGAGAAGCTGGTCTCCAGCTGTGCACATCCTGCCACAGCAGTGGTCCATGATGTGGAACGCTTCAGATTACTGTCTTTGTGGCTGCTTGGTATACCAGATAGTTGGAAACCTAGTACATCCTTTGCTCACTCTGCTCGTATAGCTCTCGTAAGGGGATTCTGTTGTACTACACAGGATGACATGAGAGATGCTGCACTATCTGTGATGGCAATTTTACTGAAAAAGACAGGGGGGAGATGGGCAGTCGACCTTGCATCTGACACGAATGCTCAGTTCTTGCTATTGTGTGTTTCCTGTGCGTGTGGAGAGGCAAGAATAATACTGGATGAATCTCTGGCCAGCCCACATTGCCCTGTTGAGAGACGTTCCCGTGCAGCTCAAGTTCTGCCTGTGGTTGTATCCATCTTTTGTCAAACTGTGGCCTTATTATGTGAGAATGATGAACAAGAGGGCTGGAGTGAGTTGTTGCCTGCAGAAACTGTGATTTCCATACGTCACAGCATGGAAGACTGCTGCCGAACAATACTGGAATACATTACCGAAATAGGAGGAAAGGATGGCAGCGTGGTTCGGAGTGAAGATAATGAGCGAGGAGTAGTGGATGATGCGGGTGATGATGATGCCCAGCAGCATCGTCTATTTCAAGTCACCCTTGCCCGTGCGGCCCTTCCTGCTGTGGGTTTGTGGGCAGCAGAAGATCCTCAGGCACTTGAAACTGAACTCGTAACGGCCCTGCCATCCATTGTTTGTGTTCTGCAGGAGAGAGCAGCCCAGAAGCGACGTGATTACTATTATCCTAAACCTCCTCTTTCTAAGGCAGTGGTGGTGGGAGGGGGGACTGCTGCGTGGCCAGACGACGAGGGGCTTAATGGTCAACTGCAGCAGCATACAGGGGTAGTATCAGACTACTGTGCTGAAGAGGAAAAGGAAGCACTACCAGAGGAGCTTGCTTCATGTTTATTTCGAGCCCTCTGGTCTCTCAGTCCGTCTTCTTTAGAAGCTGTGGTGAATTCCAATGTCCAGGTTTTGTTGTTGAGATATTTGGCGTATTTTATGGATATGCATTCCTCAGGTGCTGTGTCTCTGCAACGATTACCACCTTGTGAACCTACTGCATGGGCATGTAGCCTACTTGTGGATCTTAATCTGGTGGATTTAGGTACCAGTACCATCGTCATCTCTCTACTACCAACATACGATAATGGTGATGATAATCATGATCATGAACTCCAAAAACAATCAATCACTTTTGCCTTTGATCTTGCCCAAATTGTTACTAGACGGAAACCGGCAGGTTGGTCGCAGGTAGTGGCAACTTCTGTGCATCTCTCCCTAGTTTGTACTGGAGGTATTACAGAGCAATACTGTTCATCGCTTCCATGGAGCTCGCTCGAAGCTGCGACAATGGAAGCATTGGACGTGGAACGTTTTGATTTCTGCGAGTTAGAAGCATACGCTTGGTCACAAAGCACTACCATTGCATGTGGGGAAGGAGGTGCTACTAGTATGCTGTTGAAGCCACAGACTCAGGGCCTATGCGTTATACTTGAGGAACAGTGGCGACCAACAACACCACTACCATGAGAGGGTTTAAGAAGTAATGCATGCGTATTCATATTCAGTCTGGGTTGGATATAATATTGTACGTTTTACATTGCAAACAACAACTACTTTTGGGTGGAGTAGTAAATTGCATATTGCATCTTGCACGGCCGGCCTGCCTTCTAGCCTAGCTTGCACTGATGTAAAAGTGGTGAGCTGAATAATATTTCAACAGCTCGTAAGCCCAGAATGAAGCCCTGTTTGCAAGAGGAATCCGCTTCACTTGGTCCACAATGCACTTTGCAGCTGGATCAGTCGTAGATGAAAAAATTGGGTTTCGTAGCACATAGAGCATCCACTGCATCTTCCGAACACGAAGCTCTTCAACCTATGAAAAATGAAGAAAATCAAAAAAAAACTCAACCCCCACCTATTTACATCAATCAATGTAGGCAAGGCCATAACAATATGGTGTGGATGATGAACTACCTCATGAGGAGATGGCACCCAGCCGGCTTCCTGGTATTGGCTCTTCATGGCTTGACAAGTGCACGCACGACTACAAAGATCAAGAAGTAGTGAAACGAGGATGGGTACCCAGCCTTGTTTGCTCATCAGCTGAGCATAAAGAGCTGGTCGTGCGATATGCAGTACCTCTCCAAACATTAGCCACCGCTTGCTTTGTACGCGTGCAAGGGAATTAGGAATGGTGGTCGAAATTGCTGTATCCACCGTCCCCTCTGCACTTGCTGCATTGGAAATATTCTGTGGAGTAGCAAATCTGACCCCACTCCGTTTACCTTGGTAATAGTGTTGTCTGTGTTTCGAATTGTCTGTGCAATACTCATCTGTCACCTGCACTAGTCAATCGATCCATTAGACATGCAGCATTTAGGAAGAAATGATGATATGTGTATAGGAAATATAATAAAGGCAGTCTTTGTCCCCGTCTTCTTACCATCTTTCCCCTATCGAGTAGCATCTGTCTTGTCTGGAAGAGACAAGCAAGTTTTAAGGCAGCCTTGATGGTCTCTAATGTCACGATAAGTCTTCTTCGGCTCTTGTTGCTTCTCTTTGCAGCAAATTTTTCCAATACGACCTGCACAGCACCCACCACAACCAATACAGTACTAATGGCATCTACTGACCCAAGAGGTTGGTGAGGTACGGTTGGAGCAGCATATTGATGACCTTCGTGAAAGCTTCTGCAGGAACGGTCTTGATAAAGAGTCAAGATTCGGGAAAGAGCGTATCCACATTCGATGGCAATATTTCTGTCTGCTCCCCCGACCTGTAAAGTAGTAGTAGAACACGCAGATGTGTCTCAATTAGTTAAAAGTTAAAGTGGGCGGGGGTTAGGGTTACTACACTGAACCACAACAGTCTCATCAGTTGTTGTGAACTCGGTAACATGTGGTGGATATGAAATGGGATAGGGAGCATAACCACCACCACCACCACCACCAGCAGCAGCAGCTCTATTTTGTCATATACATGGGGCATTGATGTTTTACTAACCGGAACGATGTACCCCGCAAGCGGTAACAAATTCGGAAGTTCTGCCAAAACAGACCTCCATAGTGGGTGGCAAGCCACCCTTGGGACGCCTCTCATCATCTGATTTCCACCAATGGACGACTAGCCTGCACTCAATAGTGCCTGATGAGATGCATCAGAGGGCGGCGGCCTCGAAGACTCGTGTCCAAGTCAAACAATAGCAGCCTAGTATTTTGCAATTGATCCAATACTCGTTAGTGAGACCAACGTAGCAGTAGTATGAGGTGTGGTGTGATGCATTCTTGGGATTAGGGTTAACAATAGACGGATGATCGAGCTAGTAGACTATAGCTACAAACTGCAAGGCATTTGAGGAAAGAATTGCATAAGTTAAGGAATGGGCTAGGCTGAGAGGCGGCACATAAGATTTATTCGTTTGGAAAGAAGTGTATATAGTAGTGACAGGGGTGGTAAAAGCCTGATTGAGAAGGAAGGGTTAGGGTTAGGATTAGGACTAGGCCGAGTACATTTACACCAATAGATGTGTACATACGCTCCACTCTCTCAGGGCTAGGGTTTGGGTTTTAAAGGTTAGGATTAGGGTTAGGGTTAAGGTTAGAGTTATTAGGGTTCAATCTGTGTGTGTGAGTGAGCGAGTGATGAAGTTGTTGATGGTACTGATGGCGCGTTACCCGTTGTGGGTATTTTCTCGCCGTGGCATTGTGTGTGCGCTCTGGTCAATCGATGTTGCCCATACGTTACGAGTTCCTTCTGGTCTGAAGAGGAATTGGTGAATGATGACTAACCGAACGATCTAAGTCGTTTCGTGGCTCAAGGCTGGTGCCACATCCACCACTACTTTGCAGCCAAGTTATTTGTTCTTTTTACATTATTTTTTGGAAAAAAATATGAAAACCGGCACATCTCATATTCACTTTGAAGATGGCTCAACATTTTCTACCTTATAGGATTGAAAGGGGTAAAACGAGACATCAGCACTCACCTATATAACCACCCACACTACTACATATTACAGGTTACAGCCAGAGTTCACCGACGTCATCAACCCCAAAGCTTTTCCCACATGCTGGGCATTTACGATGGCGATTCCGGAGGTTGGTATCTATGCATTCCCTGCAGAATGCATGCCAACATTTGGTAATAATACAGTCTTTCTGCCTTGTAGAACAGACATTACAACGTAATAGTTGTTTGAGTCCATTTAACTCATCTCGTAGTTGATTCATCTCCCCGCCACCACTCAGTCCTCTAGAATCCTTGTTGTTACGACGTTTCTCGTCCGCTGATACTGCAGCAGCAGCCTCTTCTTGGGCCCTGTGGGCGCTAGCCTTCGCAGCAGATGCTTCCTCTGCCAGTTTGTCACACCTCGCCTGAAGAGTGTTCGCCAGTGTCCTCAATGTAGCAACATCACTGGCAGCATCTTCAGCCACTACTCGTGCTTTAAGTAGTTGCTGGTTGACTTCGTGCTGCTGCTTCAAATACAAAGTGAGTTGCTCATCTTTCTTCTTCAGTGCGGCCTCAACTTCCTTCACATGCCTGCTAGCTCGTTCCACATACTGGATTGATTGGGCATGCATCTGTTCTGCTTCCATGCCTTTCATTTCTATGGTCTGTCTCTCCTGTCCAACGAGGACGAGTTGATGGCGCAGCCGAGTGATCTCTTTCTGCAACTTAGAATAAGAAATCTCAGCTGTGCTCACTTTCTCTAGAAGCCTAGCGTTCTGTTCATTGGAACTATCGTATGCCTGACTAGTCTGATCTACCTCAAAGCTGAGGTCTGTGCATTGTGATTGGAGTTCTTCCAACTGTGCTTTCAAGTTGTTTACAAGAGCATCATCCTTTTTAGCAGCAGCATCATCACTACTACCACCAACACTACTAAAGGAAGCAGCGCCGGCAGTAGATGCATCAGTAGCAGCACCGACATTTTCATCTACTTTCTTCACATCACCTTTCCTCACAGCCTCACCCTCACCCTCACGCCGATGTTTGGTCTCTGCTTGTGATGCCTTGATCAGTTGTTCATATTCATTAATCTGGAGCTGGAGCTCCTGTGTTCTTGCTGCATTCTTTTTTGCCTGCTCCAGGTTCAGAGACGTTTTATCCATTTCCATTTGAAGTGTCTCTAACAATTTCAGGTTATTTTGTATGTGCTCTTTCCATGTTAATCGCTGTGCCTCCATCTCCTGATTATGTGATTCCTCTATTGCTAATAACTGTCCCTTGAGTCTTGTCACATCCTCCTGTAGAACCAATTGTTGTTCCCTCTCATTTTGCATTAAAATCTTCTGTGTGTTCAAGTCTGTTTTCAACTGCTTAATTCCCCCCAACTTCTCCTCCTGCAAGGGGCCTGGCGCTTCTTTGTACATCCTTATCACCCTTGTCAGCTCCTTATTTAGCTCTAAGTTCTCCTGGCGTAGTGCAGAGATTTCTTCCAACCTTGATTTCGCATTCATCTCTGCAGCTCTCACCTTGTCATCCAATAACTGGTCCTGGTCACCGGGCTTCATAAGGATGGGAGGAGAAGAAATAACCCCAGTACTCCCCCCTTGTATAATTGCCTTCTTATTGCCATCTATTTCTTTTGCTCCATAACTTCCATCACCATCACCAGATGTTGTAATGCGTTCATCAGATCTTCTGTCAGTAGCGTTAGAATCGGGTTGTTTCAATGCTGCTGCAGTCTGGGTGCCTGGCACTCCTCCTTCAGCTGCCCTCCCCAATCTTGTGGTAGTTCCAAAACCAACAGGAATTTCCACTCCACTTGCTGCCAATCTGTCCAGCTTCCGGTGCATCCTGCGGCAATCCTCTCTGGCCTCCGCGAGTGCAGCTTTCAACCCACACTCAGACTGTTGCAACATCACTGTCTTGTCCCGAAGCATATTTACTTCGGCCCCTAATCTTCGTTTCTGTGCAAAAAGGTCAGCATGGAGGGTTTTCAGGCTCACTGTCCGCTCTGCATCATTCGTTCCACCAATTGCCTTCTGAAGGCATCTAAAAAGCTTTCTCGTTATGTCCTGAGTCGTCTTAAGCTGCTTCATAGCAAGGGAGTCCGCTTTGAGGGACCAATCATCACTTTTTGTTGCGGTCTTCTCTCCATTACTCTCTGCCTTAGAAACATCATCCTTCACCACCTGCATTTCTTCTTCTTCTTCTCTCTCTTTTGTCATGTTTGGTGCCATATTTGGCAGGGGAAGACACGTTGAGTCCGCTGACAGTGAATCCTCTACACATGAAGCACATTCATTAGACAGCAGCAGCCTGGACAAAGCAAAAGCATGACATGCACAACACACAGGCAGCGTTGGGCAGACACACATGCACACACAAATATATATGTACGCATGCATGCACATTCGCAGCACATTCAGCACAACAACAGAAGGTGAATACGTCCTTTAAGCTCAGCTTCAACTTCAGCTGATGGAGGGGGAATTGTTCTAGTCTACACACCCCACCCACTCATTAGTACTCACCCACAGTAGACAGAACTTTTTCCAGAAGAAGTTCATCATCACTGATCAAACCTTCCTGCTCATTCTCATCTCCCAGCAAAGCCGTTGTAGCTGTTCTCAAGTCAGTGTCGAGCAGATGCCATGACCTCCCTATGGCTGAATGTGAGGCAGACAAGAATGCCTTGTGTGAGTTGACTTGCTGAAGCATCGACTCCAAGTCTGAAATTATGCGTTTCCGTCTGCGCAGTTCCACAACGAGCGCCTTGTTCTGGTGCCTAAGGTAGAATGCAGAGTGCTGTACCGCAATTATTCACTGAAAGGCTGCCAATGTATTGTTACAAAGTATTAATCAGAAACAACTTTCACACACGGAGAATCGGTCTTGTAAATGCATAACTTCCGGTAATCTTAACTTGAAAATATTCGTCATAATCCTAACCCCCTTCCTAACCCCCTTCCTAACCCCAACCCTTCCAATGGTTTATCCCCCTCCTTCTCTACGCTTACTCATATCCTTTCCAAATTCACAAAGCTCCTTCATCATTCGATATACTCTTGTTATTCTCACCTCATCGTCTTCTATTAACGAGTTATCCGCTTTGAATCTCTGAGCTCCTGGTAGACCCCCAGGTCCCGACATTCTCTTCATGTTACTCAACAGTGAGTGCGTAAATACGTCGAATCTGCAAATTGGGAAGCACTGGAAGCCTTTGAGTGGCTCAGAGAACACTGAGACAGCCACAGGAGAGAGAGAAGAGAGAGAGAGAGAAAATAAAAACCCTACCCGTAACTCTAGCCCTAATTCTAATTATAATTCGAATCCTAACCCTAACCCTTAACCCCTAACCCTTAACCCCTAACCCTTAACCCTAACCGTAGCCCTATAGCCCATAACCTTAACCCCACAACCCGTAGCCCTAACCCTAACCTTAATGAATCGAGCCTGGAGCGTTGGAAGCCTTTGAGTGGCTCAGATGACGCAGAGACAGCCACAGGAGTGACAGTGAGACAGCATACAAACCCTATAAATAAGAGTGTAACATCCGGGACAATTGTTGTTCTTGGTGGGAAGGCAATAAAGAGCACATATCCCTTAGTGTATAAATGGGTGATGGGTTGAGAAGTGTAAGCCTTAGAACAGCACAGAGACAGGCACAGGAAAGGACGAGCGCGCGCGCGCACAGCACACACACACACACACACACAGAGAGAATTACACGGGTACGGTTGATGGTGGTGGTATTGTATAACCAGGTTTGACGGTAATGGTGGAGTGTTAAGTTACAAGAGGAGGTTGAAAATGAAACCAAGTCAGAGCTCTCATGATTGTGTGAGGGTTTAACTTGAAGCATATGACCAAGTTCATGGCCGTTATCTCACAACGTGAAGCACCATTTTTACATCGAGCAGAGACAGTGGCGGGAAAAGAAAAAAGAAAAAAATGACTGG
>PJEL010002125.1_pt1 | contig 18676 bp, 21 predicted proteins | sample 1853271 | NCBI WGS metagenome assembly PJEL01 (sample SAMN08108733, study PRJNA415343) | Invertebrate metagenome, whole genome shotgun sequencing project. | host: Globobulimina | place: Sweden: Gullmar Fjord | collected 2015-08
GCTGATGATTTATGGCTAACAGCTTATAGCGGAGGAGCTTATTTACAAGGGGGGACTGTAACAATCCAAACCTATACAGGACAATTGATTTTAGATAATACGGTCAATACTTCTGAAATAATCGCCCGTTTAGGTTCTAATAATAGCTCAACAAGTTTTCAAGTTCAAAATAATAGTGAATCACCATTATTCAGTGTTGCAGGTGATGGATATATTGTTACAACCGGTTCTATATCAACAGAAAATATAAGAGTTAAAAGAATTACATTTTCCTCAACTACAAATACCGCTGCTTTAGGTGATGCTGGAATTTATTCACATACAGGGACAGGAAGTGACCATACATTAACAATATCAAGTTCAACTATTGCTTTAGGTTCAACAGCAAATCCATGGCCTATTACAATAAAAGATGAGGGTGGTGGAGCTGCTTCAAACAATATCACTATTGATACAGAAGGAAGTCAAAAGATTGATGGTGAAGATTCTATTTTAATTTCTGATGATTACGGTCATATTAATTTATATTCAGATGGTTCAAATTTATATCATATTGCAGGCGGAACTAATTTTGTAAATAGGAGTTATACTGTATCTGATCAAGGAAATAATAACCCATTTTATGCTGCTGGGTATTACGAAGCGCCAGCTGCAAGTGTAGCACTAACTATTGGTGGAACAGAAACACAAGTTCTTGGATCAGCAAATAAGGCTGAAGGCGCTCATGCTTTTTGTGTATCGGCTGGTGCAGGCGGAACTGATCTTGTCTTAACAGTTTCGGGAACCTCTATAACTGATGCAGGAGTTAGAACAACAAGTGATTCAGAAATAATTGTGGCTGATGCTGATGAATCATTAACAAATACATATTATGAAACATCTAAAAAATGGCTTGGTCAAGTAACTTATACATTAACAGGTACGAGTGGTGGTTTTACTTTTAATTATGGTTTTGCTAAATATGAAGATTTTGGAAATAGACATTTTAAAGTAACAGATTTTGAAATGGTTGGTTTATCAAATGTTAATGGAAGTGATTTAAACATTGAATTACTACATCATAAAACTACTGGTTGGACTTACCATGCAACAGCTTTTGTTCCGGGTTCATCAACTATATGTGATATGGTGACCGATTATTCTACAGATTCAGATATGAAAATCAATGAAAATTTTGCATACAAAAGAGCTGGGTTATCAACATTAATTGAAGGAAATGAATCTGAAGGTATTATGGTTAGACTTACACAATCAACAATTAACTCTATAAGATATGGAACAATTCAAATAGGAGTATTAATTTAAATTAGATAGTTGTAGCATTTTGCTACTTTTAATAACAATAAATAATCACGGGAGAAACAAAAATGGAAAACAAAACGGAAGAAAGTAAAACAGAAAAATTAACTTTAGGTGGATTACAATTATGTTCAACCCCTTTACAATCATTAACTCAAGTAAAACTACCTGTAAAAAACTCTTATTGGCTGATAAAAACAATTGATAGAATTGGAAAAGAACTTGATAATTCTGAAAAGCTAAGAGTTGAATTAATTAAAAAATTTGGAGAAGAGGTTGAAGGAAATAAAGGAAATTTTCAAGTAAAAAAGGAAAACATTCAAGAGTTTAATAAGGAATTTATAGAATTATTAAATATTGAAATTGAGGATTTTAATATCAACCCAATAAAAATGGAAACTTTAGAAAAAACTAATGTTGAATTAACTTCAATAGAGTTACAAAACCTCTGTAAATTTGGTTTTGTAAGTGAATAATAGGGGATAATATAATGTCATATATCAATTTATCGGCTGAAGCTAATGAAGTTCCAAGAAGGCGAGTACAGAGAATATTGACCGATGCAAGTGCGGAACCATGGATTATTTTAGATTCTCTTGAACCTGGAAATACTATTACAGCAGGCGTTGTAATAGTAACAGGGGAAGGAACTATTTATTATACAGTTGAGGATAAAGCTTCAATCATAAATGGAACTGCAGAAGCTGTTGAATGGAGTAAGGGGTCACAAACATCTACCTCTTACGGGTATTTCCCAAGTGGTGTTACAGGTATTAAATTTGCTTGGACTAGTGGGACAGTAAAAGGAATAATAGCAGTTTAAAGAGGTTTTCAAATGTTAATATTAAAAAATAATTTACCATTAATTCTTTCAACTTGTTCATTTATTTTTGTTGTAATTGGTTTATGTACTCGTTTTGGTAGTTTTAAAGTGTCAGTTGTAAAGAAAAAAGAATTTGACAAACATAAGATTAATTGTAGTGAAAATATAGAAAAAAAAAGTGAAAATATAGGAAAAAAAATAGATAAATTACAAAACCTTGTTATTAATTTACATGATAAACAATCTAAAAAGATTGAAAGAATGGATAATAAAAGGGAAGCTGCTAAATCAAAAAATAGTGAACAATTAATGAATATTAATTCATCAATTGGGAAAATTTCAGGTCAAGTTGAAATACTAATCAATGAAAGGGTAAAATAATCATGAGTAATGGAGTGGGAGTTGTGAGGCCATACGGTAGGGAAAAAACAGATGATGATTGGCAAGCTGAAAGCGATGCAAGAACATTGGCTAATGCTGCAGAAATTAAAATGGATCCTGTTAGATTTAAAAAAGCAAAAGAAGCAATTCAATATTTGATAAAAGAAAAACAAGATAAGATTAAAACATTTAAATCTGTAAAGGTGTAAAATGAAAGAGGGAATAAAAATGAATTTTGATATGGGTTTATTTAGGAGTGATTTATTGTAATGAAAACTTTAAAATTTTATTCCTTTTATGGAAAATCATTTATTTCTAAAATAATAAAATTTTGGACAAGAAGTAATATTTCTCATATTGCAATTGGTTTAGAAAAACCTTGGGGTTATCAATTAATTGAAGCTTGGAAAAATAAAAAAAATAAATTTAAAGTAAATTGGCAATTTACTAATTTAAACAATCATAAAAAAGGAACTTCGTATGATGTTTGGGAATTAGAAGTATCAGACGGAATGTATGATTTTTGTATGACTCAATATGAAAGTTATGCATTTTATAATTTACCATATGATTGGAAAGCAGTTTTTGGATTTTTATTTAAAACTAAAAATGAAAATAAAAAAGGGCGAACATGTTCTGAAGGTGCTATTACACCGATATTAATTTACAAAAATATTAATTCAATAATAGATTCATCTAAGATAAACCCGCAGGATTTTTTAAATTTAATTTCCATGTTGGGTGCTAAAAAAGTAAGTAGTGGGAGAGTATAATTATGGGTTTTTTATCATTTTTAAAATTAGGTAAAAGTGCAGGTGATGCTATTGCTTCACCTATCGATGCAGTAGGAAATGCTTTAGATAAACTATTTACCTCTAAAGAAGAAAAAGAACAAGCAAAAGCGATAATGCAAAAAATAAAAATGGAACCACATATTCTTCAAGGGGAAATAAATAAATTAGAAGCTCAACACAGATCAATATTTGTTGCTGGTGCAAGACCTTTCATAATTTGGGTGTGCGGTGTAGGGCTATCTTTTTCATTTGTTATAAACCCTATAATTCAATGGTATTCTGGAAAACCTGGACCTACTTTACCATTAGATACAATAATGGAATTAATTCTATGTATTTTAGGTTTAGGTGGTTTGAGAACTTTTGAAAAATTTACAAAAGTATCTAAATAGGGGGTTGAAAATATGTTAGTACTTGACACAACAATTGGTGGAACAGATTCAAATTCATATATTTCCCTTATTGATGCTGAAACAGTTATGGAAAGTGTTTATTATAAAACAGATTGGGCAGCTGCTACAGATGGTAATAAAAATATAGTATTAGTTCAGGCAACAAGGATGCTTGATGAACAAGTGGATTTTTATGGAACAAGAACAAACACAACAACACAGGCGTTAGAATGGCCGAGATACAACAACCCAATGAGAACAGGTACAAACGGCTATATAAACTATTGGGATCAAAATGAATTACCTGAATGGCTTGAATATGCAACAACAATACTTGCTAATTCATTACTTGGAGAAAATAGAGGTGCTGATTCAGATACGAGAGGTTATAAATACCTTAAGGTGGATGTATTGGCAATAGAAGTTGATAAAAATGATAGGCCCGGTGTTTTACCAGATGATGTATGGGAAATTGTTAAGTTTTATGGTGATAAATCTTTAAAGGGTTCAAAATTCATTAAAAGGGTGTAAGATATGAGCTTAAAGACAACATTTCAAAAGTTGGCTGTGACTGGCTTTAAAATATTTGATAGTGTGAATATAATATGTACTTATACTTCGGTTGGTGAAAAAAGTTATAATACAACTACGGGTGTAGCTTCAAGTTCAAATACCGATACATCAAATCTTAATTTTCTTTTCACAAAATATAAAAAGAGTGAAATAGACAATGAACATATATTAAACACAGATGTAAAAGGTCTTATTCCATATAATAACTTTTCACCAACACCTAAGATTAAAGATTATCTTACAACAAGTTCAAGTTTAGAATATTCGGTTGTTAATTTTGGAATTGATCCAAGTGATGCCTTATGGACTTTTCAATTAAGATTGAAAAAGGGGTAATATAATGGGAAATCAACTAAAATTTAAAAAAGATTTATTGAAATTTTCTACTTCTTTAAATGCAGAGTTTAAAGAAACAGTAAAAAAAGTTGCTGTCGATATTTTTGTTGATATTGTACTTACATCCCCAGTAGATTTAGGGGCGTATAGAGCAAGCCATCAAATTGCAATGAATACTCCAAGCGAAAAAGTTATAAAACCGGAGAAAGGCCAAAAGTTTCAAAAAAGAGGGTCTACTACAAGAGCAATGAAACAATTAAACAATTTAAAGAAATATGATTTAAATGATGTTATATGGATTTCCAATAACTTGCCATATGCATCGGTTTTAGAATTTGGTGATGGTACTAAAAGAAAGGTTTATGGAACCTATGGTAAAGCAATTCAAAAAGCTGAAGATACTATTCAAAGCGCTTTAGATAAATTATAAAGGTGGAAATATGTTTGCAGAAGTTTCACAAGCTATAGAAACAAGAATGGCTACACAATGGAATTTATTAAACCCTACAATTGATGTTTATTATGAAAATACCGGTCAACAAGCATCAAATGGTGATACCTTTTTAGATTTAGTTATATTGTATGGTGAAGCTAAAAGAAAAAATATAGGATATAATTATAGGAATCATAGATTAAAAGGGTTTATTAACATTAATGTTTTTGTACCAAGAAATACAGGATCAAGAACAGCATTGGGGTATGCTGATCAAGTTGCTGGCATTTTTAGAGATCAACAATTTGATGGGGTAATATGTTTATCACCATCTATTAGGGAAATGGATCAAGATAAATCATGGTTTCAAGTAAATATTCGGACTGAATTTTGGTACGATGAAGTGTTTACAAGTTAAGGAAAGAAAATGAAAAATAATATAGGGGTAGATTTGGCCATCGAAAAACAGCATTCCGAGCTGTCTCCCCTATTATTTTTTAATTCGGAAATAACTACGGAGGTTATTATGGAAAAGAAAAAATTGTGTAAATGTGGTTGTGGAAAAGAAGTAGAATGGAACAAAAAATCTTCTCGTTGGAATTCTTTTGTTAAAGGACATTACAAACAAAGAAGTAAAAAGGAAATTGAAAAATTAAAAAATCAAGAACCTCAACTTTGTAAATGTGGGTGTAAAGAAAAAGCAAAATGGAATAAAAATAAAATAAGGTGGAATGAATATTTAAATGGACATGCACCAAGAAAAAAAACTTTAGAATTGCAATCTATTATTAATGAATTACCTAAAGAAGCCCCTTTATGTAAATGTGGTTGTAAAGAACCTGTTATAATGAGCACAGTGCGTCCAGAATGGAATCTTTATGTAAACGGGCATAGAAGTAGGCTACCAAGAATATATAGCGAGGAAGGGCGAGATAAGATACGTCAAATTGGTAAATTATCGAAAGGTAGAAAACATTCAGATGAAACTAAAAAGAAAATATCAGATTCATTAAAAGGAAGAGAAGGGGTAATACCAAATGAAGAAACAAGAAATAAGATGTCGGATGCCAAGCAGGGAATCACCCCATGGAATAAGGGGAAAGAATTAAGTGAAGAACATAAGGAAAAATTATCTTTGTCACATATAGATTATTCATCAACTATTTATATTGATGGTTATTGTAAATCATTTGATAAAGAATATAAAGAAGATATAAGGATAAGAGATAAACACACTTGTCAATTATGTTGTACTAAATGGAAAGATAGAAAAATAAAAAGAAAATTTCATATTCATCATATTGATGAAGATAAACTAAATAGCCACCCAGATAATTTAATAACAGTATGTTGTTCTTGTCATTTTAAATTACATAGGTGGTTAAAATTAAAGAATATAAAGTAAGGAGGTTACCGTGTCAGACACAAACAGAGTTCAACTATCGTATTTAAAAGAGGTTAGTTGGGGAGTTACACCTGCAAGCGCATTAACAGATATGCGTATAACAAGTGATGATTTAATTTTTAATGTTGCAAATATAAGTTCTGAGGAAATCCGTTCGGATAGAAATATTCCCGATCTTATTCAAACAGGGGCAGACCCTTCAGGAGGATTTAATTTTGAACTTTCTTTCGGTAGTCCTGCTGATGATTTTTGGGAAAGTGCTTTATTTAGCTCATTTGGTGCTGATCTTGCTTTTTCACAAAGTAGTGATGTTTCCGTTACTGCTATAGGAGCAACTTATGATTCAACAGGTTCAAATTTTACAACAACTACCGCCTCAGATGTAGGAAGGTGGATTTATGTTGACGGGTTTGTTACTGCAGCAAATAATGGATGGAAGCAAATTATAACATCCACAACTGCTTCTATAGCTGTAACATCACCAACTACATTGGTAGATGAAGCAGCAGGCGCATTAACAATTACAATGAATGGACAACGTATGAAAAATGGTGTTGCTGAAACTTCTTTTTCAATTCAAAGGGAAGCGTCAGATATATCTGAATTTTTCATTTTTAGAGGTATGGTTGTAAATACAACAACTGTTACAGCAACATCCGCTTCAATTGTTACCGGTAATATGGCTATGGTTGGTAAGGATGCAGCTCTTCAGCAAACAACCTGGGGTACTGGTGCTAATGTAGCAGCACCAACCGATAATATAATGAATGCAGTAGCTAATGTTGGGAATATTATGGAAGGTGGAGTTGTTGATAGTACTTTATATTTTCAAGAAATTTCATTTACTGTTAATAATAATCTTAGAGGAAAACAAGCAATTGGAACACTCGGAAACTTTGATATTGGTTCAGGTACATGTGAAGTAACAGGGACAGCAAATGTATATTTCAAAGATAGTACTGTATATGATAAATATATTGCTGGTACAGAAACTTCAATATCATTTTCAATTAGTGATTCAGATGGAAATAGTTATATGTTTTCATTTCCGAGAGTTAAATTTATTACAGATTCAGGTGCTCAGGCAACTGGTCTTAATGCTGACCTTATGGAGAATATGACGTGGCAGGCTATTTTATCGAGTGATACACAGTCAAGTATGGAAATTAACTATTATACTGCACCTTAGAGGTCACATATATAATTATTATATATTTGGGATAGGTTAGCTACTGAAAGTATAGAAATCCTTGCTATATTTCCCAAATGTTTTTTACAAGGATTATTAAATTAAATAAAAGGAAATTAAATTAATGGCACAAGATTTAAGTGAAAATAAAGATATTTATAGTAAGAAAATATGGGAGTTTATTAAAGAAAATTATTTTAAGGAAAATTTAATATTTAATGAATACCCAAAAAGTTTTTTTATTAAAAATAATATACCAATTAATCATTGTTATTCAGAAGAGATATGTATATATGGAGATATAGAAGATAATTTATTTAGTAGTGATAAAAATATCCCTTTACATAATGATGTAAAAAAAACAATATCTGAACTTATGAATAAAATTAAAACAATATCTGAAAAACATTATGATAATAAAATACCATTTAATAAAATAAATATTACAACTATTCCATTAGAAGAACAGGACTGGTTAGGTAATGTGGTATTTAAAGAATGTTTTGATGGGTTTAATATAAGTTTTGAGTTTGGTAGAATGTATTGGAGAACAATGTTAACAGTCTCTATAGTGTTTGGAGCTTACACTACAGAAGAAATAAAATAGTAATTAATGATTTTTTTGGGGGTGGTATATTTAGCGTTTTCCCGTGATGCTAAATAATAAACGCCACCCTCAAATTTAACTTTTATAACACGGGAAAAACACGGGAGAATAAAAATGAATCTTGAAAATTTTAGAACAGATCAAAAATTAGAAGAAGATGGTAAATGGGAAGATTTTGGTGATGGGTGTAAACTTTTAATTGCAAGAGCAGGGAATAAAAAGTGGAAAGATTGTTGGAAAAAAATTAGTAAACCCTACCGGAAACAAATTAAAAGAGAAACAATTTCAGAAACAAAAGCCGATGAACTTATTATTGAGGCTATGGCTATGGCAATTTTACTTGATTGGGAAAATTTACGTGATGGTAAAGAACTAATAGAATATTCAAAAGAAAATGCAATTAAGGTTCTTTCAATTCCTGATTTTCGTGAAATAGTTAGTGAAATTTCTCAAAGCATGGAAAATTACCAAAATGAACTTGATGAGGAAGATAAAGAAAATTTGTAGAATACCTTCAATGGGAAACTAAATATGGTGATAGTTTAGAGTTCTTTGTAAATATTGAAAAAGAAGGTGGGGGAACACTCCCACCTCTTCAAGAGGAACCGGAATTATACCCATGGGTTTTTGACTATTGGAGGGCTTTTAAAACACTAAGTTTTAGTAGACAGCTTGGTTTTGGAGTAGGGTATATTCCATATTCTGAAATTATTTGTTATTTAAATGAAAATGAAATTTTAAATGGAAATGAAAGAGATAAAACAATAGATATTATTCAAACATTAGATTGTAAATATGTAAAAGAAACAAGTAAGAAAAAGCCTAAAAAAAAGAAAATCTAAAAAAGGAAAAATAACATGGCTGATATGGAATTGGGAATTGATGCAAGAACTTTTAATGCAGGAATGGCACAAGTTAATAGTAAGCTTGACAAATTAGCATCAAAATCTAAAAAAGCAACTAATAAGGTGGAAAGTAATTTTTCTAAATTGAAAAAATCTGTTTTTAGCTTAAAGGGTGCTCTTATCAGTCTTGGTTCTGCTTTTGCCATTAAACAACTTGTAACAAGTATTATTACAATAGGTTCTGAATTTGAAAAAACAATGAAAATTGTTCAAGGTGTTTCAAGAGCTACTCAAGAAGAATTCAAAGCTATGAATGAAATAGCTAAAGAACTTGGAGAAACAACTGAATTTACAGCAACTCAAGCTGCTGAAGGTTTACGTTTTTTAACAATGGCGGGAATAAGTGCTAAAGAAGCAATTGCAGCCTTGCCTGGAGTCCTTGATTTAGCTACAGCCGGAAATTTACAATTAGGTGAAGCTGCGGATATTGCTTCTAATGCAATGACAGCAATGGGATTGCAGGCTTCAGATTTAGGCCGTATCAATGATTCATTAATAGCTACTACAACAAGATCAAATTCAACAGTTAGAACATTAGCCGAGGCTTTTAAATATGTAGCACCAACAGCAAAAGCTTTAGGGTATGATATCGAACAAGTTAATGCATTATTAGGTAAATTGCACGATGCGGGAATACAAAGTTCAATGGCTGGAACTCAATTAAATCAAGCTTTATTACGTTCTTCAAAAATAATGTCAAAATTAGGTATGGAAGGAAATGTTATTGACCTTCTTAAGAGGATTAATAAAGAGCAATGGAGTGTTAATAAAGTAATGAAAGAATTCGCTGGTCGTGGTGGCCGTGCTATTCTTGTTTTAAAAGATATGGTTGGTGCAAGTGGTGATACAATAGGGACAATTCAAGAACTTGAAAAAGCTATTAGAGGGGCAAGTGGTGAAGCTGAAAGTTTAGCAAATAAAATGAGAGATACAACTATTGGTGCTTTTCAGGAATTAAAATCAGCAATTGAAGGTGTTGCACTTGAATCTTTTGAAAGGAATTCTGATAAAGTTAAAGATGGGGTAAAAGAATTAACTGAAGTAATTAGAGATAATAAAGAAAGTTATATTGAAGCAGGAGAACAAGTACTTATACTTTCTACAAATTTAGGTACTTTTTTAGCACGTTCATTAAAAACTATTACACCTTTATTAGGTGATTTTAATAAAGCATTAGAAGATAGTGGTAGTATTATTGATAAAATAGTTGGGAAAATGATGGGTTTTAATTCTAAAGAAATTGAAAAACTTAAAATTGACCCTATTGATGCAGCATCATCAAAAACAATTAGAGATTATTCAAATGAAATTACTAAACTATATGATGAATTAAGATCAATTGAAAAGTTCCAAGAAACTTTTTCTTTTGCGCCTAAAATTTCAGGGTTTTTAACAAATGATAAAGAAAAAAATATTCAACAACAAATTATTGAATTAGAGAAAAAAAGAAATAATTTAGTTATCAAAAGACGTGAACATTTAAAAGTTGTTAGCGAGGGTTATTTAAGTCTTAATGATAAATTATTAAAACAGGATATTAATAGATTTGAAAGGGTGGATCGTCAAAATAAAGAAAATTTACAAAGACAAAAAGATATTTTAGAAATAGCTAAAAAAACTAAAGATGAAGAAATAACAGCTATAGAAAATAAAGTATTTTTTGATAGAGGGTTATTATCTATGAAAAAAGAAATTAATTCTTTAAATAGAGATAGCTTGGGTTTAATGACTGCTGAAGAAAAACAAATAAAAAATATTAACAGTGAATATGATAAAAAAGTTAAAAATAATAAAAAAAATAAGGAAATTGTAAAGTTTTTAAATGATGAAAGAAAAAAATCTATAACTTTAATTAAAAAACATAATGATTCACTTTTAGATAGCAAGCAAATATATGATGCTGATGTAAAAAGTCTAAAAGCAATGACAAAACATCAAGAAAAGTTAGAAAAATTAAAAGTAGAAGGTAATAAAGAATATTTAAAAGGGTTAAAAAAAACAAATGATGAAATAGATAAAATCGCTAAAAATATAGGTGATAGTTTTACAAATGGTTTAAAAGCTGGTATTGAAGGTGGTTTAGAAGGAGCGTTAGATTATATAAAAGGTAGCTTTATAAATGTTCTTGGTGGGTTAATTTCCAATACCGTATCAGATACTATTGGTGATTCAATAGCCACAAGTTTAGTTTCAAGTGGTGTAGGTGATAAGTTAAGTGAAAGTATAGGAACAATAGGTGGAGGTGTTGCCGGTGCTGGTGTTGGTGCTTTAGCCGGTTTAGTTACAAGTAGCTTAGCAGAAAAAAAAGCGGAAAGGGAAGCTTCAAGACAATATGTAAATGCAATGAATAGTTTAAGAGAAAGTATTGAAGATAATATAATTGCATTAGAAAGACAAACAGCTGCTGATTTTAAATCTCATGATTGGTCCGAAAAAATGTGGACAGCTCAAAGAGATATGATTTCAAAACTTGATGAAACAGGGGAGCGACCTGGTGATGAAATTTCAGGTTTTGGAAATGTTTCGGAAGAATTAAAAAATGAAAGACAAGCATGGAGAGAAGCAAGATCAACTATCCGTGAAGAATATACAGCAATAATGAAATCATTAAGAGTTGATATTGTTAGAGATTCCCAAGAACTATGGGGAGAAATAAGTGATCAATACCTAACGAGTTTTCAAGTTGCTCAAAATGATTTTAGTGATACATGGGGAAATATAGTTTCGGGATATATGGATTCTTTAGAGTTACCATTTGAGGGGCCAATTGCAGAGTCTGAACGTTTTAAAAATTTAGTTGGTGATATTTCCGACCCAATACAACAATTTAATTTATTTATGGAAGATTTTCAAAACACATTAGAAGAAACCCCATGGAATACTCCGGAATGGATGAGTGAAGCTCTTGGGATGATAGAAATAGTGGCTGGCGCACAACTTGACTTTGAAAGAAAAAGAGTAATTGCTATTAATGAAAGTATTAAAAAAGGCGAAGAATATACGGAATCGATAAATAAATCTACAACTCAATTAAATAATGCTATTGAGGAAACACAAGATTATTTTTACGATATAGCTAAAACCATAAGAGATCAAGGTGGAACTTATGAAGACCTTATGGAAAATACTCGTAATATGCAATTAGCTTTTAGAAATTTATCAAGTGAAATGAGAGAAGATGCCAATGAAATAAAAGATATTGCAGTAGTTGAATATTTAAGAGAATTAAGAGGAGAAGTAACACCACTTGAAAGAGCATTAGATTCAATGAACGGGCAATTTAATTCATGGGAAGAGGAAATAAAACAATTAACAAATGAAGAAGATTCTTTATCTTTAAAAAGAGCGGAAGCTGATACTGAAATTAGAAAACTTTATGATGCAGAAGGTAATTTAATACAAACAACAGGTGAAGCGTCAAACTCTATAGATGGGTTAACAGATGGTGTTGATGACCTTTCTAAAGGAACTCTTGAAGCTTTAACATCCTTAAATAGTATGGCTGAACGTATGAAAACTTTAAAGGAAGAAACTTTTGATAAATTATTCGAAGATTTAGAATTTAAGGAATCGGGATTAAGTAGAGAAAATTGGGTACAAAAAGAAATAGATAGATTATTTTCATTGCCAGAATTAACAGAAGAGGAATTTTCAAAAGCAATGGGTTATGTTGAGGAATGGTATGGTTTCGCAACTGATGCAACACAAGAACAACTTGAAGTTATTGATGCATGGGGTGGGGTTGCTGATAAAATTAAAGATTTATCTAATTCAATTGTTAGTGCTCAAAGAGATATAAGATCAAGTGAATTAAATGTTGCAATACCTATAAAAAAATTAGAAGACATAACACCTGATTATAATGAATTATTAAAAGCTGCTGAAGGTGGAGATGAAAATGCATTAAACGAATACCTATCTTTTGCATCACAGTACCTTCAGATTGCGCAGGATACGTTTAAATCATCAGAACAGTATCAAAGTATATATGAACAAGTTATGGAGGATATGAGTGATCTAAATTCATTTATTCAATCAGATGATTATTCTGAAAAAATATACGAAGAAACTCGTACAACTAATGAAGAATTAAATGAACTTGATAATACAGCAAAACTTTCAAACCAAAAATTAACTCAAGTAAGAACGGATTTACAAAAGTTAAGTGGTCAAGCTGACAATTTAAAAGTAACGGTTAATGGTCTTGTAAATGTCCACCTATCAAGTTCGGCAGTTGATTTTAACCCTACCCCAGTAATAATGGAAAGGGTAATGCCATCTAAGGAAGAAATACAATTGGGTGATATGGATTTGTCAGAAATGTTAGCTTTGCAATCTAAAATCCCTTCTTTTGGGGATGGTGGAGTAGTATCACAACCTACATTCGCTCATATAGGTGAAGCAGGTATGGAAGCGGTTATACCTATGAAAGATGGTGCTGTTCCTGTTAGAATTTCAGGTGGAAATAATAATAATAATAATAGACCAATGAACGTTTATGTAGAAGTTGGTGGACAAGAATTTAAAGCAATTATAAGAGAGACTTCTGATGAAGTCCGTGTAAAAGCTAATAAACGTAATATTAGAGATAGGAGAATTTACCAATAATGATTATAAGTACTATATATATAAATAAAACACTTAATCGTATTTCAGATGAAGGTAAGTCGTTAACTTATTGGTGGGACGAGGTAATTGTTTCTTTCGATCCACCACAATTTAGTATGGATACAGATCAAGGTGGTTTTTGTAGAATGAATTTTGGTGGTATTGAATTTTCACCAAAATTATTTATTGGTGATTGGCCGCCTCCTATAAAATGTCCTATTACAATACAATATTTAGATGATGATGCTACGGATGAATCGGGTGCTACAACTCTTTTTACAGGTACGGCACAAATCACATCGTATGATAGAGATTCGGTAAAATATGATCTTTATGGAGATGACTATACAACCCCATTATTACTTGAAACAGTAGATTATAATGGTGATTTAGTTCCTTTACCTAAAATATTTGGTAATATTAGTTATGCTGTACCAATTAGGTTAGCTGATGTAGGTGGTAAACAAACATTCCATAAAGCTGGTATAGTTTCAACAACACCTGGGAGTAGTTTTAGCGTTTTTGATGATGGGATTAATGTAGACGGTAATGTAACAGATAATGCAGATGGAACTTTTTCATTAACAGCTACACCAACCGGAGAAGTTTCAATGTCAGGTATTGGTGAAGATACTGATTTGGATGATATAGTTGAATGGGCTTGTCATGCCGATAGATTAAATTTAACATATAGTGGAACGTATGTAAGAACTGTACAACCAAGTTTAATTTACTATGCTACAAATCAAACTCCATTAGTTGATTTTTTATCAAATATTTGTGCTTTTTATACCCATCTTTTTTATATAAGTGGAACAACTTTAAATTTAGTAGATATGTTGAAAAATAATGGAACAAGAACGGTCACAGAGTTTAAATATTTTCCTTCTAATTTTGAATACAATAGACCTCTATCAACTATAAGGGCAAGTTGGGAAGAAAGAGTTGCTGTAACTGAAACTATAGGTTCTTATGTAAAAACTTATAATTATGAAACTCAAAAATTAATAAATACTATTACAACAGGTATAACAGATGGGACAACTTCAAGTAAATTAGTTGACTCAACAGCGGATTTTGTAACAGATAATATTGAAATTGAAATGACAGCTAAAAATTTAACAGATTCAACTCAAACTACAATTGTAGCAATTGATGATTTAAATACATTGAGTTTAGATGACGATATTTTTATAAGTGGGGAAGATTATGAATTAGGATATATTTTCCCTTACGGGCAAGACAAAAATGTAAGACCTTATACAATTGATAAAAATGATATTGAAACAGAATTGGTTAATTTGATGAATGTATTGCATAAACCAACTATGGTACTTAAAGTCCCTCTTGATGGTGATTTACCATTACCTGGAGAACAATTAACTATTATTGACACATCAACAGTTGTAAGTACTCAAATTATAATTAATAGTAGGAATATTACTTATGATTTAAGTAATGATGAAGCTATTGTGATTGGTGAAGGAGTTGTGTCGGAATATACAGGAACATTATATTATTAAGTGTTTATTTAAGGGTATATTATGAAAATCATGTTCGGTGACAATATTAAGTGTTTATTTAAGGGTATATTATGAAAATCATGTTCAGTGACAACATTAGTGCTATATCAGCAGATGAAGAATCAGCCAATTTTCCTATAGAAAATGTTCAAAATGATATTGTAAGACAAGTTTGGAGGGCAACTTCGGCTGATTCAATTGTAACATTAACGGTGGAAAGTGATTCAGATACCGTTAGTGTATTTGGTACAAATGCTGGGACAATAACAGTTACAATTAAAAATGTTGCTGAAACTGTCACTCTATTTGGCCCAACCGACTATGATTTAAGAGGGATTGATACACTTTTTAAATTTATGACAGATACAGCGGAATCTCATACATCAATATGGGCTGAATACGATACACAAGGAGTTCAACATAAAATAATTCTTGAATTTGATGGAAGTTCAGGAATTATTGTGGAAGCTGGAATAATTCGTGCCGGGGAAGCATCTAATTATAACAATCCTGATTATGGTTTAAGTAATAGCTATCTTGATTACTCAGTTGTAAAAGAACTCAATAATGGATCAACCTGGATTGATAGAAAGAATATAGTTCAAACATTTAATGGTGGTTTTACAATACTCCGTGATACCGATTTCCCTGTTTTCATGAAACAATTTAGGGACAATATTGGAGTCTCTCCATTACCTTGGTTAGTATTAGATGTTAGTCAAAATAATATATATAGCTTATTTGCAAGATGTAATTTAATACCATCAGGAAATCATAACTATGTGGAGGAAAGTGTTATAAATTTTGAATTAGAGGAACAAGTATAATTTACTTTTTTTAAAAAATATGATATGTATATAAGAATATATTGGGAATAGGCTCATTACCGATAAGCAGGAATTCTCCACCTGTTTTCCCAATTTCTTTTTTAATGGGGAAAATATATTAAGGGGAAATATAAAATGGAAAAGTTAACAGAAAAAGAGTTAATAAGAATTGCTTTTAAAGCAAAATTTCAGAAAAAAATGGGAAATTTAAAAAAGAGGGTAATGGTAAAAGTAGAACCCAGATACGATGAAGTTTTTTTAAAAGGTGATGGTAAAATTGGTAAAAATTTAGAAACTTAATAAGTAACAAAAATAAGGTAGGGTGTTATAATGAACAGTTATACCTGGAATTTGTTTCCTGTGGCTGGGACTGAGAATTATGAGAGTGTAGGACGCACAACATTAGAACAATGGAGAAGTAATAACAGCGACATAGACGTAGAGATAACAAGCGGAAGAGCAGGTTTTGGTACTTTACTTTTACATTTCAATTATAAAAGTGATGTAACGCATGTCCATACCCCGGCAGGTGACGCGATCAATGTCGATTCTCTTATAGCTCTTGCATTTTTCTATGGAAGAAGGTAATAAGTGATAAATTAAATAATATATAACAAATAAGGAGTAGATTAATATGAGTAAATTATTTTATGAAACATTTTTAAACACCTTACCAGTTATCAAAAATAAAAAAGAATTAGAAAAAGGAATAAGACGACGTGATAAACATGTTTGCCAATTGTGCTGTCGAATCCAAGGAAATAAAAAACTTTTAATTCATAATATAAATGGAAATAAGAAAAATATTCACCCAGATAATTTAATTTCTTTGTGTTTTTACTGTCAAAGGAAATTAAATACATGGTTAAGAATTAATAAAAGGAGATAGATAATGTCAAATGCTTTTAGTCGAGTGGCAAGTGCATACCCTACCAATACAAGTGAAGCTGAATTATATGCTGTTCCTTCATCTACTGAATTTCAAGGGGATATTCATATGTTCAATCAAAGTGCGTCAGATGTTGCCGTTAGTGTTGCTTTACTTGATTCAACAGGTAGTGCTGGAAATGCTGAATGGTTATTGAAAGAATATGTATTAGTCCCTAAAACACCACAACAGATTACAGGGTTATGTTTAGCAGCTCTTGCAACTATCAATATTCAGGTTGGTACAGGGAGTACAGTTTCATTTAATTTATATGGTGTGGAAATAACTTCATAAAAAAAGGGGAAAATAATGTCACTAAAAGGTTTTGATACTGTTTCCTTTGAGGAAATAAAAGATAGTGAACGAGGAGATTGGGAAAGTGGTTCTGATCTTCAAAATATTAGAACAGATACAGGAACTCTTAACAATAGTATTTATGCCGATCTTGCTATTTCTACAGATGAAACATACACAGGTGATTTAAATTGCAATAATCTTATAATTTATGATGGAGGCAGGGTTAATGCAAGTGGTTATAATGTTACAGTATTCGGAGATTTAACAGGTAAAAATGCAAGAATAGTTTGCGCTAAATTGGAAGTTTTTGGAAATATAAATATCGGTAGAAAAGCGGGAGATAGTTCATATACTAATTTATTTTACGTCGAAGAATTAATTTGTCATGGAAATGTAATTTTGGACTATTGTGATTGGCAATTAGATCAATCGGGCGGCGACGGTTATTATTATGACGGTACAGGGGTCGAATCAGCTTCTACAATTATTCAAAAAATAAATGGGAATTTTACTATTACAAATGATTTAACTTCTGGTCAAAGGTGGTTTTGTACTCAAACAAATATAGAAGGTGATTTTTACATTGACTCTGATATTAATGTAACTACTGTATCTACAGGACTCCTTTCAGTAGAATTTGCTTTTCAATGGTCAATTAATGGCGATTGTGAATTTAATGGAGTGACAAATATTTCAATAAATGGTTGTCAATCTGTTTTAAATTTATCAATTATAGGGGAGATTATTTTTTCAGAAAGTGCTGTTACTTTTGAATTTAATGGAATTGACGGCGAGGATGGAAATGGCTTTTCCTCAGGTGGCGATGGTGGTGGCTATCTTGCTGGTGCAGGAAGGTCGGGGGGTGTGGGCGCAGGTAGTGGTGGTACATATAATGGAGGGGGTGGTGGTGCTTTAGATACTGTATCTACAGGTTATTCTGGTGGTGCTGGTGCTAATCGTGGTGGAAATGGTGGAGGGGCCTCTCATGGTACAGGCGGCGGAGGAGGCGGTGGAACTCCAGATTTTAATTTTTATTATGGCATTGGGGACACTGGAACAACCTTATCAATCGATTGTATAGGAGGTATTGGAGGTGATGCTGATGGTGGTAGTGATGCCGATGGTGGTGGTGGTGGTGATAGTGGTGATCTAACTATTACTTACGATTCAACACCAATGGGAACTTTAACCCCAGGTGTTTCTGGAGGTTCTGGTGGTTCCGGTATTGGGAGCGGAAGTTCTGGATCAACTGGCTCGGCCGGAAGTTCTTCTCATACCTCAGGGCAATCACCTCTTGTAATTCATTTACCAGAAAAACCAACATTCGTAACTGCGACCGGAACAACTACTGCTTCT
>PJEL010002126.1_pt1 | contig 18675 bp, 18 predicted proteins | sample 1853271 | NCBI WGS metagenome assembly PJEL01 (sample SAMN08108733, study PRJNA415343) | Invertebrate metagenome, whole genome shotgun sequencing project. | host: Globobulimina | place: Sweden: Gullmar Fjord | collected 2015-08
ACTAGATCTTTCTTCCATTCACCCGCATAATTAGCACACCAATCATTGCCGACGATGGCTAGGTCAAATAACCATGCGTCTTGGCAAGAGTTATAAATATCTAAGATCGCACCGAGCTTATCACCCGCTTCGGCATCTGTTTCAAAGAGGGCATTGTCATGAAACAAATCACCGTGAACTAAACCACGCGGTAGCTCATACCAAAGCTCTGTTTGTGATTCTTGGAATTCGATTTCGTCGATTAAAATTTCTTGCTGTTCTTGAGTTAATAACTCTTCTTTCTGTAAGCCAGAAGACGACATACATTTCTGGATAAGATCACGGCCAACTTCCGGCCACCAATGCAAACCACGATTGTTTTCTTCTAGGTTATCTAAGCCTTCACCTGCTAAGTGGAAACGCGCTAAGGCGACACCAATTTGCAAACAATGCTGCACGCCTAGCTGTTCAGGGTGACTGCCCGGTAAGCAAGGGCACAAGATTGCAGGCTTGCCTTTAAGCTCATGCAAATAGTTTCCGGCTTGATCTGCGATAGGGCCGGGAACGGGAATATCTTGGTCGGCAAGATGGCGTCCAATAGCAATGAAGTTTTCCACTTCATCGCTATCGTGATGTTCGAAAATGGTTAAAACGTATTTCTGATCAGCGACGGTAACGAAGAAGTTGGTATTTTCAACACCTGCACTAATGCCTTGGTGACTTTGATAGTCGCCCAAAGAGAATTGATTAAGGTAAGCAGCGACTTCGTTCGCTGTGAGATCAGTATAAACAGACATGAGGTTTCACAAGGGTTATGTAAAACCGAGCATCTCATTAAAGGATACTCGGTTAAAGTAGATTCTAAAAACTAGCGGTGTTCAATAACAGTTTCGTTGATCCAACTGCTGGCCAATCATCACTCACGGAATAAGTCGTAATGGATACAGAATCAATCGTATCAGCTGGTAGGTCAAACGTATAACCTGGCAGCGTAGAAAGATCAATTAACTGAAAGTTCACCTTACCATCTTGGCCATATTCTACGCGTTCTGATTCAATATTGTATAAAAGCGAAAACATATTTAGGTCAAATTCAATATAATCCGATTTTAATCCTAAGCCTGTAGGAATCTTTTCTTCAAAGGTTAGTGACTTTTTATCTTGTGAGATATCAAAAGACCCTTGAGTATATTCCGCGGGTATAACCCCATTAAAACCGCTCGGTGAAGCCCCTAGTGTTTCAACTACTCGATCTAATCCGGAGTCCTGACCAAAAGACCATTCCTCGGTGATATAACCTCCCGTCGTAACCGAGCTAGGTAATTGAACAGCTTTGTTTCCGTTAATCTGATATGGCTGAATATCTAAGTTATCGTAATTGCCAACTTGAGCTACAAATTCAGCATAATACTCTAAGCCCGTTTCGGCCGTCACATCAACAAGACTAGCTTCTATGCCTGTATTAAAATCAATAGATATCACCTGATCATCAACCAAGGTTAATCCAGACTGTTTAATGACAAAAATCTTATCATCTGATTGGCGCTGAGCATAAGCGATCAGGGAATGATCATCAGAGAGTTCGGTTAGTATAATTTCCGTCGATGCTGCACCCGCATTTTCTTCACCCCATGATCTTGTGATCATAGTATTCAATAGCGTATGGCCAGGACCCGCTAATTCTACGGTGACCCTTGGAAAATTTGCTGAGTCAGAACAATGATTAAAGGCGTAAGACTGGTCTTTGGTAAGCGTTAGTTGCTTTATTTCTAGCGCGTCATCACAACGCACTGCGATATTGATTTCTGTCTCTGGAAGATCTGGTGTAATTGACTGATCGGTTAACGTTAATTTTTCCCAGTCACCATCTCCTTGCTGAATAGCAAGGTAGTTAACATTAGCCCCATTAAGAGTTAGAACTGGAGCTACATATTCAGGAAGCTTTTCTTCATCTGTTGAAGAATCTGATCCACCGCCACAGGCCATAAGCAATGACGATAAAGCGATAGTAGAAGAAAGCGTAATAGTTTTATTAAACATCAAAAATTTCCATATTTATATTTTGGCGTCCGTACCATAATCGTTAAAGATTTTTACCAGCGAAAGATTACCCAGCTTGGTACTGACACATCAGGGGCATCCGACTGAATGTACTGACCGTTCTCAGCATTCTGCACTTCGGAAGGTTTGAGATAATAAGGCTTTCCATACTTTGGTACTACTTTTATCTCTACAATTTCTCCACCACGACGATATTCATAGAAGGTTTTATCACCATCGTTACGAATCACAACTTCTTCTCCGCTTGGATCTGCAGCGAAGGTAGGGGAACTGATTAGTGCAAAAGCACAAGTGAAAGCCACAAGTAAGGTGCGCATCATGCTAAGCTATGCCTCATTCAATATTTAAAAGTTAACTCTGCTTTCATTGTACTCTTATTACGTCTTAGCGCACTGAGAATCACACGTTGAAAGCAAGGACAATTACGGATTTACCGAATTTATGTCTACAGAAACACCTGCTCCAGCTATTTTAGTCGACGGCTCTTCTTACTTATTCCGCGCATACCACGCCATGCCACCGCTGACCAATTCAGATGGCCACCCCACTGGGGCCATTCGTGGTGTGATTAACATGATGCGCAGTTTGCAGAAGGGTTATCCTGAATCCCAAATCATTGTGATTTTTGATGCTAAGGGTAAGACCTTCCGCAACGATATGTACCCAGAGTACAAGGCGAATCGTCCGTCGATGCCGGATGAGCTGCGTGTTCAGATTCAGCCGATTCACGACATCATTAAGGCGATGGGTTTACCGCTATTAGTGATTCCTGATGTAGAAGCTGATGACGTGATCGGTACTCTGGCAGATCAAGCCACGACCGCTAAGCGTGACGTGATTATTTCTACCGGCGATAAAGATATGGCGCAGCTGGTGAACGAACACGTTAGCCTGATTAATACCATGACGGATACCTTTATGGATGTTGAAGGGGTGGTCGAGAAGTTCGGCGTGCGCCCTGATCAGATTATCGATTATCTATCTCTGATGGGAGACAAGGTCGATAATATTCCTGGGGTTGAGAAGTGTGGGCCTAAGACGGCGGTTAAATGGCTGACGGCTTATGAAACCCTGCAAGGGGTTATGGATAACGCGGATGCCGTTAAGGGCAAGATCGGTGAGAATTTACGCGCGGCGTTGGACTTCTTACCTCTGTCTTACGACTTGGCAACCATTAAGCTGGATGTTGAGCTAGAACAAAACCTAACCGAGATCGAAACTCAACCTGTTGATAAAGATGCACTGTTGGCCTCGTTTACTGAGTTTGAATTTAAAACTTGGGTGACCGAATTAGGCGGCAAGGTTGAAGACAAACCTGCGGCAAAAGCTGGCCATGATAACTCTGCAGATGACGTCGCAGCCCCTGCAGAAGATATTGAAACCGACTATCAAACGATCTTTGATCAGGCTGATTTGGATGCTTGGTTTGAAAAGTTAAGCCAAGCCGAGTTATTCGCCTTCGATACCGAGACCACCTCGCTGAATTATATGGATGCGGAGATCGTTGGTTTATCTTTCGCGATCGAAGCGGGCAAAGCAGCGTATGTTCCGTTAGCGCACTCTTATGAAGATGCTCCTGAGCAACTTGATCGTGATGCGGTATTAGCTCAGTTCAAGCCGCTATTAGAAAACCCAGATAACAAAAAAGTCGGCCAGCATCTAAAATACGATGCCCACGTACTCGCCAATCACGGCATTGAGTTAAAAGGCATCCAGTTCGATACCATGCTGGAATCTTACGTGCTCAACTCGGTGGCTAGCCGTCATGATATGGACAGCCTAGCCAAATATTACCTGAATACGAAAACCATCAAGTTTGAAGAGGTAGCAGGGAAAGGCGCGAAGCAAATCACCTTTGATAAGGTTGATATCGAAGTCGCTGGGCCCTATGCCGCTGAAGATGCCGACATTACTTTGCGCTTGCATCAAACACTTTGGGCGCAGCTTAATGCCAGCGATAAAGAAGATTTGAAGTCAGTATTCGAAAATATCGAATTACCTTTGGTCGATGTATTAACTAAGATTGAAGCCAATGGGGCTTTGATCGATGCGGAAATTTTGCATGAGCAAAGTGCCCAGCTATCCAGTCGATTAGTCGAACTAGAGCAGCAAGCGCACGATGTAGCGGGGCAGGTATTTAACCTAGGTTCTCCTAAGCAGCTGGCGGAAATTTTATTCGAGAAGCTTGAGCTGCCTGTGGTGAAGAAGACCCCTAAAGGCGCTCCTTCAACCGCGGAAGAAGTACTGGTTCAGTTGGCCGAAGATTATGAACTGCCAAAACTGATTTTAGAAAACCGCAGCTTAAGTAAATTGAAATCGACCTATACCGATAAGCTGCCGCTGATGATTTGTGAGCGTACGGGCCGAGTTCATACCTCTTACCATCAAGCGACTGCCGCGACGGGCCGTTTGTCTTCCACTGATCCAAACTTGCAGAACATTCCGATTAAAAGCGAAGAAGGTCGACGTATTCGTGATGCCTTTATCGCACCGGAAGGCTATACCATGGTCGCGGCGGATTATAGCCAGATTGAATTGCGTATTATGGCTCACCTTTCCAATGACGAAGGTCTGTTGACTGCTTTTGCCAATGGCATTGATGTGCACACCGCGACTGCCGCAGAAGTCTTTGGTGTGACGATTGAAAACGTTGAACCTAATATGCGTCGCAGCGCGAAAGCGATTAACTTTGGTTTGATTTACGGTATGTCGGCGTTTGGTCTAGCCAAGCAGTTAGGCATAGGCCGCAACCAAGCCCAAGAGTACGTTGATCTGTATTTCGAGCGCTACCCAGGGGTGAAGTCCTACATGGACAATACTCGTGCGGATGCCGCTGATACTGGCTACGTAGAGACGATCTTCGGTCGTCGCTTATATCTACCAGATATCAAAGCGAAAAATGCACCACGCCGCCAACACGCCGAACGCACCGCGATCAACGCGCCGATGCAAGGCACCGCGGCCGACATCATCAAGAAAGCAATGATCAAGGTGGATGCATGGTTAGCGACGCAAGAGTTTGATGCCCAGATGATCATGCAGGTGCACGATGAATTGGTACTGGAAGTTAAAACCGAACAGTTAGACGCTTTCTCAGCCAAGCTGAAAGAGATTATGGAAGATGCCGCTGAACTGGCTGTGCCATTAATTGTTGAAGTCGGTTCTGGTAAAAACTGGGGTGAAGCGCACTAATTTCACTCGTTCACCAGGCCTACCTGTTCAGTAAAAATACGTTCAATATAGTGAAGTTATTGAGCGGGTCTTTTTTAATAGGAATATGTCATGAACTATTGGTATAAAAGCTGGCCTGAGGGATAACACTTTTGAAAAAGACGTCTATAGTTAGTTATAGGAAAGCCAATATGTGTGCTTCCGAACTCTCCATTAGGTCTAGCGTTATTACTAGTGATAGCTTCGGTTAGAAGTAGAAATAACGTTCCTTTTTCTTCGGTGATTCCCCAAAGATCCGAAGCCTAGCCCGATTGATCCCCCAATTATCAATCGGGCTCTTTTTTGTCTGGAATTTAATAATTTGTTGAAATAGGAAAACGTTATAAAATTACGATACCTGTAGCGATACTCGTATATGTACAAGATCCTTCTCTATAACCTTGAGCGTATTCATAGCTTCCATTAACCGCCATTGTGACTTCACCTGTTACAAAGTCAGTTAATACAGATAACCCCGCCTGCCCTGAAAGATTCATACCCACTTCTGATACTAACTGCTTGATAATTAAAGAGTGTGAATGATTATCTACAGAATTTAATGACCTTCTATCTTCGCGTGCGATGTCATCGATATAAGCTTCCGACCAGTTTATGATGTCAAAACTTGAGTAGTTGTAAATTCGATCACTTTTTATATAACCATTCTCCGTACATTTATGTGCATCAATAGTGTCAAAACTAATTAAGTATTCACCCGTAGATAAGCCAACTGAAGAGCGATTTGCTTCAACGATTTCCAACTGGAATTCTCCACTACCTTCCTTTGATGCCACCTCTACAGTATAAGTTTCTCCGATTGTTGTATCGACAACAATAAGCTCACTCGAGCCTTCAAGCTCGCTATTTAAACTTTTATTATTACCGTAAATTGATAAATCTAAGTTTTGAGTCTCAGAAGATAAAACGAAAGCAACTTGCTTATTTTCATCTAAAGTAAAGCTGAATTGAACACTACTGTGCTCTAGAATATTACCGACATAATTTGTATTTAAATTAGCGCTATCACCTTCAGAAATTTCAGAATTAGTGAGGATTGGCTGATCTTCGATGCCTTTTAAGCCTGATGAAAAGTCGGTAATTACAGTAGGGGGTTCGTCACCAGACTCCCCACCACAAGCGATTAAGCAAGCAGTTAATACAGATATTAAACATCCATTGTTCATACAAATTATTCCCTTAATATATGTCGCCGCCATAATACATATATTTCAGAGCGATGACATATCGCTAAAACATATAATTATAAATAACTGGGAAAAAGCGCCTCAAATCCGTAGCCACCTGCTTTAGACAAAAAAAAGCCCTTACTACGCAAAGCAGTAAAGGCTAATTTTCAACGAGTTGGGTCAAATATTAAGCAGGCGGTTCATTACCTTCAATAAACTGCTCGCCGTCATCATCGCCCTCTTCAAACTCAGTATTGTCCATAAACCATTTGGTCAGATGCTTACGCAATTCTTTAACGCCATCACCTTTCAGTGATGAAAACATCTGAACGGTGGCTAAATCGCCCATATTGGCAACGGCTTTACGCACTTGCAGCATGGTCGCAGACGCTGGGCCGCGCTTTAGCTTGTCGGCTTTGGTCAGTAAAATATGCAATGGCATATTTGATTCATGCGCCCAATCGACCATTGTTTGGTCAAATTCGGTCATTGGGTGACGAATATCCATCACTAAAACCAAGCCGCGTAGACAATCTCGCTTGTCTAAATACGCGCCTAACTGCTTTTGCCACTCGATTTTGATCGCTTTAGGTACTTTCGCGAAGCCATAACCAGGCAAATCCACTAGGCGATACGGTGTATCATCGACTTGGAAAAAATTAATTAGCTGCGTTCGACCCGGTGTTTTACTGGTTCGAGCTAGTTTAGTTTGCTCAGTTAAAGCGTTCAGAGCACTCGATTTACCAGCGTTTGAGCGGCCTGCAAAGGCGATCTCGACACCGTCCCATTGGGGGCACTGAGTGAACTTTGCGGCGCTTTGCATGAACCGAGTCTTGGTATAAATCAATGTTTGTGCATTTAACATAAGGTAAACGTAATGACCGTTAGGAAATTAATGGTATATAATCAGCGGCTTTTGTAATCCGGCAATGAATTGTATCATAGTCGGGTGTTTCAACGCCGTGCATTTTTAATTAGCTCCCAAAGAGGATTCTCTTATGAAAAAAATCGCGTTTCTTGCAACTTTAGTTGCAGCGACTAGCTTTAATGCCAACGCTTTTGATGTTGACGCAAAATATAAACAAACTTGTAGCATATGCCACGGCATGGGTGTTGCTGGTGCTCCTAAAGCTTTTGATAAAGCCGCTTGGGCTCCTCGTATGGCAACCGGTATGGACGCTATGGTTGCTTCTGCAACTAATGGTAAAGGCGCTATGCCACCAAAAGGCTTGTGTAATGACTGTACTCCTGATCAGTACAAAGCATTAATCGAGCACATGGCTGCAAGCAAATAATTAAATTTTTATAATAACTGGACCTGACGATGAAAAAACTACTGATTAGCTTAATTGCTTCCGTTGCCCTTATGTCTGCTGCTCAAGCAGGCGATGCGGTTGCAGGAAAAGCCAAAGCGGCCACTTGTGGTGCCTGCCACGGCGCTGACGGTAATAGCTTAGCCCCTAACTTCCCTAAAATCGCTGCTCAAGGTGAGCGTTATTTAGTGAAGCAAATCACCGATATTAAAAATGGTGTCCGTCAGGTTCCAGAGATGACTGGTTTTGTTTCTGCTTTAACTGAAACTGATATTGCTGACATTGCGGCTTTCTACGCAAGCCAAAGTACTGCTAGCGGTGCTGCTGATCCTGCGCTTGTTGAAGCCGGTAAGCGCATTTTCTTAGGTGGTAATGAAGCAACAGGCGTTCCTGCTTGTATCGCTTGTCACGGTGCAGATGGTAAAGGCATGGGAGCTGCTGGCTTCCCTCGTGTTGCGGGTCAACATGCTGCCTATACTGAGAAGCAGTTGAAAGATTTCTACAATGCTAAGCGTTCTAACGATGCTAGCAGTGTTATGCGTGATATTGCTTCTCGCATGCACATGGATGAAATCAAAGCAGTTTCTAGCTACATCCAAGGTTTGAAATAACCTAAAGCGCTTATGATGTCTTGAATGTCATAGAGTGTAAAAAAGCGGCTTCGGCCGCTTTTTTTTGATCTGTATTCCTACCTAAGGTGGAACCTTTATGCCACAATCGCTATCAATAAAGGTTAATAATAAATTTAAAACTGTTTTGGAGTTACCCCATGTTAGGACGTATTGTCGCCAGCGCGGCCATTCTTTTCGCCAGCTTTAGCAGTCTTGCTGGAGATGGTCACAATCATCAAGAAGCCCCAATTGCTGACATGAGCAAAGCGTATAAGCTGATTGAACAGCCACAGGCGGTTCCAGCTAATGGCAAGATTCATGTTGAAGAGTTATTTTGGTATGGCTGTGGTCACTGTTTTTCTCTAGAAGAACATGTAAATAGCTGGTCAGCTAAACTGCCAAGCGATGTTGAATTTAGCCGTGTTCCTGCCATGTTTGGTAAGTCTTGGGTTGTTCATGCACAGATGTATTATGTGGGTGAAGTATTGGGCATTACAGAGAAATCACATGGTGATATCTTCAATGCTATTCATATCAACGGCAAGCGCCTGCAGCGTAAGTCTGAGCAGCAAGAATTTTTCGCCGCTTATGGTGTGAGTGAAGAAGACTTCAATAAAGCATATAGCTCTTTCACGGTTAAAAGCCGCCTTCAGCAAGGTGACAAGCGTATTCGTGCTTATCGCGTAAGTGGTGTTCCAGCGATCGTTGTTAACGGTAAATACCTTGTAGACGCGTCTTCAGCCGGCGGCCAGAAGAATATGTTCAAGGTAGTTAACTACCTAATTGAACAAGAACGTCACAAGTAGTCTTGTTAGAGGCGCCAATTTTAAGGTGCCTCTTTAGGATGTCAGCATGGTCAATCATAGACTGAGCTTATCCGAATTTCTCAAAGCCTTGCCGCCTTATGGCAAGGCTGCGAACCAGCTCAACCTCATTAGTTTCAACATCCAAGTCGGTATCCAAACCGCCGGTTATCACCATTACCTAACCCGTAGTTGGCAGCATTTATGGCCGCACAAGCAGCGCACCCCCACCTTAGATAGAATCGCCGATATTCTGCAGCATTTCGATATTGCCGCATTGCAAGAAGCCGATGGCGGCAGCTGGCGCAGTGGTTTTATCAATCAAGTCGAACACTTGGCTACCAAGGCTCAATTTCCTCACTGGTACCAACAAACCAACCGCGATATAAAACCCATCGCGAAACACAGCAATGGTTTATTAAGCCGCGTCGCGCCTAGTCAGGTTGAATATCACAAGCTACCAGGGCTATTACCCGGCCGTGGAGCTATGGTGATGAAGGTCGGTTTGCAAGAGCCGCTTTTCATCATTGTTTTACACCTAGCGCTCGGTACGAAAACTCAGGCTGCTCAATTGGGCTACATTCAAAATCTCACCCGTGATGCCAAGCATGTGGTGATTATGGGCGACCTTAACAATCACGCCGACCACCTGCTGACCAATACACCGCTTGCGCATATTAACTTTCATTCTGTAGACCCCTTATTGCATACTTTCCCGAGCTGGCAACCACAGCGTGGACTCGACCATATTCTGGTCAGCGATAGCCTAGCCATTAACAAGGTAGCCGTTTTAGATACCCCCATTTCAGATCACTTACCCATTGCCATGCAGATTGAATTACCCAGTGGCATCCTGCTTCCTGATTAATTTCGTCACGATTTCTTATATCTAAGCAGCGCTTTGCTTATATTTTTCTATACTCAAAGGTATTAACTTTTAGCTCGGTATGAATCCTATGTCGCAAGATGGCGATAATTCAGAAAAAAGCATTAATAAGTGGCGCAATAAATACCTAGACCTCATAGAGAAACATGAGCAACTAGAGCAGGGCAGTGAACAAAAGCAAGATCAGCTTCGCCGTGCGTTGGTTATGGTATCGCTATTGGCCGAAGGTCAGTCTAAAAGCATTGATGCGCCATTAGCCAAGCTAAGAGAAACGATTAAACCTCAAGCAGGAGGCCGTGGTTTAGAAGCCAGCCTGCAAACGTTACAAGTCGAAGTGAACCGTTTTGAGCAAAAATGGCAGCTACAAGCCAATGAAATTTTATTGAGTTTAGAAAAAGCCGCGCAGAATTTACTACGCCTGCCTTGCTCTAGTGATGAAAAGGGCCGTATTAAAAAAATCATCAACAAATCAGAAGAACATCTAAAGCAATGGTCTGGGTACAGTAAGCAATTAAAAGCTTGGGCTGAATTAATCTCAGATATCACGGTAGAACAAGAAGTAGAAGTGAGTACCGAAGAAGAGAGCCCTAGTTTTTTCAGCCGCTTATTTCAACGCAAGCCTGAAGTAAGTGCTGAACAAATTCCACCACAAAACACTGAAACGGTTTCAGCGCTAGAGACCATAGAACCGATTGAAGTCATTGAGGACTCAAAGCCTGGTTACGACCATATAGAACAAGAAATAAGTACCATGTTAACGCGCCTATTGCGCCAATTGGTTATTCCTCACCGTTACCATCACAGATTAGATACTCTTAAAAAGAAGCTAACGACTAAGCTCAATTGGTACGAGCTTGTGCCTCTTTTAGAGCAAGTGGCGAACTTGGTGATTGATGCTCTGGGTGATGGCCAAGAAGAATTCGAACAGTTTTTACAAGGGTTGGATCAACGCTTAGAAACCATTCAACAATTGGTCAATGGCGCTAGCCAAGGGCAAGTCGACCGTAGCCAAGCCCGAGCGGTATTTGAAGGTATGCTTGAAGGGCAGGTTGATGAGATTCGCTCTGTGGTTAACAGTCAAAATGATTTAGGAGAGTTAGGCCAAAGCATTAGCCAGCATCTAGGGCTAATTGTTCAGGCCATGCATGCTTTTAGCTCTGAAGAGAATGGCCGTGAAGCTCAACTCACTCAACAACTATCCGATATGCAGTCCAAGCTGGATGAAATGGAAAAGTTAGCGGAAGTTGCTCAACATGCCATTGAAGAACAGCGCAAGAAGGCCATGCACGATGCGCTAACAGGGTTACCTAACCGTGAGTCGTACCAACAGCGCTTTGAGCAAGAGATTAAACGCATAGAGCGTTATGGTGGTTCATTATCTCTGATGGTTTGCGATATTGATTTTTTCAAACGCATTAACGATACCTACGGTCATCTCGCTGGAGATAAAGTACTGAAAATCATTGCTAAGTCGCTGCAAAGGAATTTGAGGGACAGTGATTTTATCGCCCGCTTCGGTGGTGAAGAGTTTGTGGCCTTGATGCCTGAAACCGCGGCCAAAGAAGCTAAAGTCGTCGCGGAAAAGCTGCGCAGAAAAGTCGAAGAGAGTCCGTTTAATTTTAAAAAAGAGCCAGTGCAAATCACGATTTCGTTTGGCATTACTCAATTTGCAAAAGGTGAAAGCTTAGAGGACGTATTCCAACGTGCCGATAAAGCGCTTTACCAAGCAAAAGATAAAGGCCGTAATCAAGTTCAGCTGGGATAAAGCTAAATGAATACAGCTAAAGCAATAAAGCTTAAGGAAAACGTCTTTTCTTAATATAGGTCAAAACACCCCAAGACCCGCTCGCCTAAAATCATTCTATTAATCGACTTGAGTAGGATGTGTAATGACTTCAATTCCTGTGTATATGACTGCCAAACATAGAGAGTGCGATGACCTCTTTACCGAGGCGGAGTCAGCCGTCGCTGATAACAACTGGCCTCTTGCACTAACCCATTGGCAAGGCTTCAGCCTAGAGCTCGCGACCCATTTTGAACAAGAGGAAGAAGTCCTCTTTCCCCAGTTCGAACAAGCAACCGGCATGACTGGTGGCCCAACTCAAGTGATGCGCATGGAGCATCAACAAATGCGCGCTCTCGTTCAGGATTTGAATCACGCCATGAGTCAGCAAGATAAAGACACTTATCTAGGCCTATCAGAAACTTTAATGGTGATGATGCAGCAACATAATATGAAAGAAGAGATGATGCTCTACCCAATGATTGAGCAGAATCTGAGCCAAGGTGAGCAGTTGGTTGAAGATTTTAAAGCGGCCAGTGTCTCAGCATAATACCCATGCAATTAATTCAGATCGATGTTCGGGAGCTAGCCCCACCAGAACCGATGACGGCTATTTTGCACGCTTTGGCTTCACTCTCGGCCAATCAATGCTTGCTTGTGCATCATAGTCGCGAGCCATTCCCACTGTATGAAAAGCTTCTCGCCTCTGACTGGCGCTATCATTGTGAGACCAATAGCAAGGGCGAAATACAGCTCACTATTTTCCGCCCGCACTTACAGGAAGCGTTTGATCACCTTCGACAACAGGGCCTGAGTGAATGAATTTAGCAGGCTTATCATTTAATGCATTACCCTCGATTGATTTACCTTTTCGTTATTTCATCACCGCACCGGTGTTTATGTTCGCCTGCGCGGCCTTGGTATTTTACTCTGGTGACATACTCTGGGTAAGTCGTTGGCATCCTCATATGCTGGCCTTAACTCATGGCTTCACCCTAGGTTTTTTGACCATGGTTATGATGGGAGCGTTGCTGCAGCTTCTGCCAGTCATCGGCGGCATTGGTTTGCCATTTGCTCGCCAAGTTGCCAGCTTCAGCCATGCTTTTTTAATCATCGGCACCGTGTTTTTAATGCTTGGATTTATCCTTAATAAAGACTGGATGTTTGCTATCGCCTTAGTCGCTTTAGTATTGAGTATCGGAGTCTACCTTGCAGCATTAGCCTGGGTTTTAAAAAAGAAACTGAGTCAGGGGGATTCGATTATCGGCTTTCGCTTGGCGGTTATTTCCTTGTTCATCGCCTTGTTGCTTGGCCTTGCATTAATCAGCCGCAACCTAGGAATAAATACTTATCTGCTCAGCTTAGACTTACCCTTAGACCTCTCCTTAGATATGCCCTTAATTCCGACGGGGCAGGTGCTTACTAATATCCATGGGCTTTGGGGGTTAATCGGTTGGGCCGGACTATTAATTATTGCCGTTAGCTTCCAAGTAATCCCAATGTTTCACGTAGCGCCCAGCTTTCCCCAAATAATCAGACGCTATCTCATTCCGATTATTTTTACTTTACTCATAGTATTTATCTTTATACCTAGCCTCGCTCTCCCCCTGTTAATGATCAGCCAAGGGATCTTTGCTATTTGCCTACTGCTGACCATTGCAAAACGTAAACGCAAGGTCGCCGATACTAGCATTCGCTATTGGCAATTAGGCGCGGTCAGTTTAGTAGTGATTAATACTCTCTATTTCATCCCCTCCGATATCTGGTCGCTCTATTGTATTCAGGAGCAAGGTTTTGTTTTGACCGCTATCTTTGTCTACTTTTATTTACTCTCGATCATTCAGGGTATGTTGTTGAAAATATTACCTTTCCTGAGTTATACCCACTTGCAGCAAGCATGTTTAACCAACTTCTCGGCAATGCAATACATCCCTCACATGCATGAGTTCATGAATAAAAAGCAGGCTTCATGGTTATACTATCTGCACCTATTCAGTGGTTCGAGCTTGTTACTGGTCTTAGTGCAACCAGTTTATTATCAAGGGTTTGCGACCCTGTTGGTGATTGAATCTTGCGGGTTATTATTTCTAATGCTGAAAACCATACGGCTGTATTATATAACCCAGCATAAAATGAAAACGGCCGCCGCTAATACATAGAGATTCGTGCGATTTACCGCTAAGCTAGATGAATCTATTTCGTTCATAGTTATTAGTACTCACTCATTCCTCTAGCCAAGATTCATTGATCCTATGAAAATCATCCTGCTGCACTTATTACATATTGTGATTTCTCCTTTGTACTTTATCGCTCTGCCTCAAGGCCTGTGGTTAAAGAAAAATACCGTGCGTTTGCCCGAAGCAAAAGGGCCACGAAAGATGTCTATTAATGCCCTGCAAGAAGCCGAAGAAGCGGCAGAGATCAAATTACTTTATTTGGGTGAGTCTCCCGCAGCAGGGGTCGGCATAGAAGAAATACAACATGCGGTTTCGGCACAAGTTGCTCATAAGCTGGCCGATACGCAAAAAGTTGAATGGCAATTATTGGCTCAAAACGGTATTCGGATTAAAGAGCTGCTCTTAAAACTGCAGCAATCGGAAACCCATCAACCGGATATCAGCATTATTACGATGGGCGTAAATGATTGTACGGGCCTGACGTCAAGTAAGCAGTGGCAACAACGCATCCATGAATTAATTGCCGAGTTAAAACAACGCGGCAGTAAACACATATTTTTTACCGCTGTGCCGCCGATGCAGCAGTTCCCGTTATTACCCGCGCCACTTAATTGGTTGATGGGTTATCGGGCTCATCTATTGAATCATTTATTGGAGAGGGTCTGTCAGCAGCAGGATGCTCAATATTTGGCATTCTCAGCCGTACTGAAGCCAGAAATGATTTGCTTAGATGGTTATCACCCAAACGAAAAAGGGGCTGAGCTGTGGGCTACTTCAATCAGCCAACAGATCACCCCCTTTATCAAAACTCACTAGCTTAAGTATTAGTGCTTGTTCTTAAGCTTGGCCGTTCTTAGCAGCATTTTGCAATGCGGCAATACGATCATCAAGTGGCGGATGGCTGGCAAATAATGAAGAAAGCTTACCTTCACCACCAATACCAAAGGCGACTAGCTCACCGCTCAATTCACTTGGCTGATCATAGGTTTCTTTCAAACGCATTAAGGCACTGGCCATGGCTGCATTACTAGTAAGTGCTGCACCCGCTTCATCAGCGCGGTATTCACGACGACGGCTAAACCAAGCCACGATTGTAGATGCCAAAATACCTAGGATCATTTCCGCAACAAAAGTAGTGATGTAAAACGCGATGCCAGGACCATCTTCGTTCTTAAAGACCGCTTTATCAACGAAGTTACCAATGATACGTGCGAAGAACATAACGAAGGCGTTAACAACACCTTGAATCAACGCCAATGTCACCATGTCACCATTAGCAACGTGACCAATTTCGTGACCTAGAACCGCTTTCACTTCGTCTTTATTCATACGCTGCAATAAGCCGGTAGAAACTGCTACGAGCGCTTTGTTTTTGTTCCAACCCGTCGCAAACGCGTTAGGGGCTGCAGAGTTGAAGATACCGACTTCCGGCATGCCAATGCCGGCTTTATCGGCTAGCTCTTGTACTGTGCTGTATAACCACTGCTCTGATGCATTCTGTGGTTGATCAATTACTTGCACGCCCATGCTGCGCTTAGCCATCCACTTGGAGATCAGCAAAGAGACAAATGACCCCGCCATACCAAAGACTAAACAGAAGGCCATTAGGTTAGCAAAGTTAAGGTTATTACCTTGCTCCAAATAACTACCCACACCCAGCAAACTTAAAGTGATACTCGCGACGGCAATGACCGCCAAGTTAGTTAATAAAAATAATACGATTCTCATCATGAGAGAATGCTCCTAATATTTTTCGGTTAAATAATAAAGAATGAATAATGTCTATATGCCGTCGACCGCCATTAATTTCAACAGTCCCTCGACGGCATAACAGTCAGAAAGTGTCAGGCTGTTTTCACCAGTAATAAACTTTCACGAATACTGTTTATAACCGGCTTGGATTCAGGGCGAACTCCACGCCATTTTTCGAAAGATTCCGCCGCTTGTTCCACCAGCATTCCTAACCCATCGAGCGTCGCAGCGGCATTTAAACCGGCGGCCCACTGGTTGAATACCGTCGGCTCAGCGCTATACATCATGTCATAACAGGTGGTTTCAAGGTGGATAACCGATTCAGGCACAGGCGGTAGTTCACCACTGAGGCTGGCTGACGTGCCATTAATAATTAGGTCAAACTGCCCTTCAACTTGCTCAAAACCACAGCCGGATATCTCACCGATATCGGAGAAGTCTTCTGCCAACGCTTGCGCCTTAGAGACGGTTCGATTGGCAATAACGACTTCTCGAGGTTTTTCTTCTAATACAGGTTCTAGAATACCGCGTACCGCGCCACCCGCACCCAGTACTAATACTCGTTTGCCTTTGATTTCACAGCCATTATTAACCGTGATATCACGCACCATACCAATACCATCGGTATTATCGGCATGAACCGAGCCATCTTCTTTTTTGATTAAGGTATTCACCGCACCCGCACGCAACGCACGAGAAGAATAAGTATCAGCATACTGCCAAGCATCTTCTTTAAACGGCACAGTCACATTTAAGCCACGGCCGTTGCGGAAGAAGCTGTCGGCTTCTTCTTTAAACTTTTCCAGCGGCACCAAGATGGCTGAATAAATCAGATCCTGTTCGGTTTGCTCTGCAAAAGTACTATGAATTTGCGGACTCTTACTATGGTTGATGGGGTTTCCCATCACGGCATATAAATCGCTCATGTTTAAACCCAATCTTTGTGGGGTAGAAAATCGGTATACAGCTTAGCTTCTGGCGAACCTTCTTCAGGATGCCAGTTGTAATCCCAATGAGTCACGGGAGGTAATGACATCAAGATAGACTCGGTACGACCATTGGATTGCAGGCCAAAAATAGTACCGCGATCATATACCAAGTTAAATTCCACATAGCGACCACGACGGTAGCATTGGAATTTACGCTCACGCTCACCAAACTCGGTATCTTTACGCTTAGCGATGATGGGGCAATAGGCATCGATGTACGAATTTGCTACCGCCTGCATAAAGTCGAAGGACTGATCAAAGTCGATTTCGCCATCCCAGCTATTCAAGTCATCAAAGAATAAACCACCGACACCCCGATTCTCATCTCTGTGCTTCAAGTAGAAATATTCATCACACCATTTTTTATATTTTGGATAAACATCTGCGCCAAAAGGCTCACACGCATTCTTGGCGGTCTGATGCCAAAAGATTACGTCTTCTTCAAATGGGTAGAAAGGCGTTAAATCAAAGCCACCGCCAAACCACCAAACAGGCTCTTCACCTTCTTTCTCGGCAACGAACATACGTACGTTGGCGTGAGAGGTTGGCACATAAGGGTTACGAGGATGAATCACTAACGATACCCCCATCGCTTGGAAGCTTCGACCTGCCAATTCTGGGCGTACTGCTGTGGCAGAAGCGGGTAGTTGAGCACCCATCACATGAGAAAAGTTAACTCCTCCTTTCTCGATTACCACACCTTGCTCTAGTACACGGCTACGACCACCGCCGCCTTCTTCGCGCAGCCAAGATTCTTCGATAAACTTGCCACCACCATCCTGCTCTTCAAGGGCTGCACAAATACGATCTTGTAAATCTAACAAGAAGCTTTTAACCGCTTCAATTTCGGTATGAGTAACTTTCTGAGTTTTAGCCTTTTCTTGGCTCATGTTCATTGGGCTCTTTTAACGATCTAACATTAATTTAAAATGAGTTTCACTATGGCTCTATCTTACCTTGTGGCCATCCAGAGTACGAATTTCTGAAGGTTTCGAAAAACCTCCTAGTGCTCCCGGTAAAATATAGCTGAGTTGATCTTGAAAATAATGGCGTACTTCTAAGGCCGACATAGCCGCCGGGTGCCCAGAGGGATTAGCCGAGGTCGAAATAATTGGGCCGACTTTAGCGCATAATGCCTGAACTTGTGGGTGTCGACTAAAGCGAACCGCAATGCTCTTATGTTGACCACGAACAGAAATTGGCACCGATAGCTTACAGGGTAAAATCCACGTTACTGGGTGAGGTCTATCTTGCTCAATTTGCTGAATATGTTCATCACTTAACGGTAATAAATGGGCTTCGATATCACTGAGCTGAGAACATAAGATGATCATGCCTTTTTCAAGCGGGCGTTGTTTCAGACGGAGTATTTCCTTAATGGCGCTTTCATCCGTCCACAAACAACCTAATCCCCATACACCTTCGGTAGGGTAAGCAATGACGCCACCAGCATTGAGACTGATAACCGCTTGTTGTAGGTGAAAATTTTCTGGGGAATCCGGCACAATATACTCAATCACTAGCAAAAATAAATATCTGTGAATTATAGAGGATGATCAAACAGACGCACAGCTTCCTTGCATAAGCTTACAGCCGCACATACCCTCCTGGGACTTGCGCGACCTGACCTTTTAGTTCCATTAGAATTAGTTGCTGAGCGACCTCAGCAACTTCTAAGCCCGTGCGATTTACTAAGCTATCAATCGCTGTGGGCACAACATCCAGCGCGCCATAAATAATTTTCGCAGCCCCTTCCAGCTGGGGCAAAGCCGAGTTAGTAAAAAGATCCTCTTGGTTTTCTGCCTCCCTCATATCGACGGCTAAATCAGAGTTAAGCAGATTGATAATGTCATTAGCATTCTCAATTAGATTTGCCCCTTCTTTAATCAACTGATGGCAACCCCGACTGAGTGGATTCGATACT
>PJEL010002127.1_pt1 | contig 18663 bp, 9 predicted proteins | sample 1853271 | NCBI WGS metagenome assembly PJEL01 (sample SAMN08108733, study PRJNA415343) | Invertebrate metagenome, whole genome shotgun sequencing project. | host: Globobulimina | place: Sweden: Gullmar Fjord | collected 2015-08
GGGGAGAGCAAGGCGTCCATCCAGGCCGATGGCGCCTCCTGGCTGGAGCCCATCCACTCCACGCTGGAGACCTGCTCCGAAGAGATGCGAAACCTGGGCAGCCAGGCCAATACCGAGGCCGAGGGTTCGGCTCAGGAGCTGGCCAACGAGTTCCGCGTTCGCAGCAACGACCCGATGGAGCGCGCTCTGAACGAGGCCCGCGCCCAGGCGGCGCCACAGCTGGTGTCGCGGGACGGACAACGCATGGAGCGCGACGCTGTCCAGCGGGCAGAGGCAGTGATGGGCGAGGAGGAGGCCTTCCACACCGCCATCGGCAACCTCACCCAGCCAATGCTCAACGACGCACAGGCTCGCGCCGAACGGGAGAATACGACCCTGACCGAGACAGTGGCGGGCGTCAAGACCCACATCGAGACCGAGGCCGAGGGCTCTGCCGAACAGGTCCGCACCTCCGAAGAACAGACCACCGAGCGCCTCGAACTGCAGAAAGAGGCCGCGCTCGTCGATGTAGAGCAGGCTGCGGAGAGGCTTGGCGAGGATGCCCAGGCCGGAGAGCGCGATGCCGGCGCCCAGATCAACGAGGCCGCGTCAGCCGCAGACCAAGCCATGAACGCCAGTTTCCAGGCTCAGGCCGCCGAGATCGACGCCGTAGATGGCTTTGTGCCCTGGCAGGATGCGCAGCCCCATTTCGCCGGTTTCCAGGACCGTCTGGAAGCGGCGGGACAGAGCCAGATCAGCTCGCTCGAGCAGGCCTCACAGCTGGCAGAGGTGGCCCTGGAGCAGCACGTCGCCGAGCGCTTGAACTCGCTCGAGGCACTGATCGCAGCCAAGGAGCAGGAGGCCGACGGCACCGCAAGCGCGTTCCGTGACCAGGTCGCCGGAGTCTCTCAGGAGTTCAAGCAGTCGGTGCGAACCCGGGTCGACGGCGTGCGCCAGAGCATGCAGGGGAACACCGAAGCGGTGGACGCAGACCTCGCGGCGTACCGAACCGCCGCTCAGGAAGAGATGCAGCAGGCCCACCAGCGGCTGCAAGAAGGCACCACCCAGCACCAGAACACCCTGCGCGAAGAGCTCGTGGAGCAAGTCTCCACCATCCGCGAGCGCATGCAGCCGGGCTTCGAACAGGCCGCTCAGACCGCCCAACGCGACATCTCGGATCGCTCGCACCGCGTGAACCGGGCGATGGCCATCATCGGGACCAACTCCAGCGCGCTCCTCGACGCCTTGCGCGGCCTGACCATCCAGAAAGCCCAGGCAGTCGAACACCTGTATGAGGATCAGTTCGGAACCAGCCTGCAGACCCGCTTGCGCGAAGAGCTCTGCGACCCGATGGCCGAGTTCGAAGAGGTCACTGGTCTCGGTCCGGGCCGCGCCCACTACCGCGCCGCCATGGCCTATCTGCAGGGCAACACGACCGCCGGCGCCGCCGAAGAGATCGAGGCGGCATTCGTCTGGTACAACGACGACGAAGCAAGAGTCGAAACCGTACTTCGATCCTTGGATAATCAAGCCAGGGAGCGCCTACGGACCAGTCCCCAGTACGCCGAGGTACGCACGAGCGTGAGCGACCACCTCGACGGAGATGACCTCGCGGCGACAGAGGCGCTGCTGGGCAACAACCTGGCGCGGGCTGACGCCGTGCGGCTCCGCCAGCGGCTCGAGGCTGCGGACGACTCCATCACCTCCAACGCCGACACCGTGCTCGACCTGCTCCAGGACATCGATCCCCAGCGCCGCGAGGCCATCCGTCGAGAGTTCCAGTCCTACGACCAGCAAGTGCGCAGTGCCGGCGGCGAGGCGACCGAGGGCAGGACACTACAGGACGTCGCCCACGAGGTGCTGAACAACATGTCTGCAGGGCCCGAGGGTGCTGGCTTCTACTATGGGGCCACCGACGTGGCGACCGATCTGGTGGTGAGCGGACGCGATTCCGACGAGGTGGCCGCGTCCCGCTTCCAGATGGAGGAGAGGCGACCGGGTGGCCCGGACTGGGAGAACCTCGAGCGTTCCCTGTTCGGTTCCCAGGCACTCCAAGACGCCATGCACAGCTCGGATCCAGAAGAGCGGGCGCAGGCGCAGGAGCAGGCTGCAGCTCGGCGAGAGCGAGTCGATGCCCTGATCAACGAGCGGTACGCCAACGAGTGGTGGGCCAACCAACAGGTCGCACCCGAGAACTACAACATGGAGTGGTTGATCGAGAACCGCTTCCGGGGGATCAACGACCAAGAGCGGGGTCTGGTCGAGCTCATGCACGAAGACATGAGCAACACCGCACGAGTCGCCCAGGCGATGATCGAGGAGTCAACCGACGGTGCGGGTACCGACGAGGGCCAATACCGCCGGGCCGTTGCCGGCATGAGCGAGCGAGAAATCGGGGATCTTGCTTCTCTATACGGTGGGCGCGAAGAGATGTACGAGGCGCTGGGCCTCTACGGTCGAAGCGACACCAACGGACAAGACGGCGCCTTGGGCTACCTCGCCGGCGTCTGGAATTCCGAGGTCACCGGCGACGCCCAGCACCAGATGGAAGACCTCATGGTCGGGCGGGTCGAGAACGACGAGCAGCGCCTGCGCCTGGACATGATGCGCTACCAGCGGGCGAGGGGCAGCGGCGCCTATGAGATCGGGCGAGATGCCACCGACCTCATCGGACAGGGCCTCGGCGGCGACGAGGGCTCCGGGGACCGCATGGACGCCGGCAACGAGGAGCTCCGACAGCTCCTGAACGCCAACGGAGCAGAGATAGAACGCAGCGATTTTGCGAACATGAGCTACCAGGAACAGGAGGCGGTGCTCGCCCGAATGCGGGAAGAGGGCGCCTTCGACGACAGCGGCTCCCTGCGAAACCAGCGGGCCTCCGAAGACGCAAGCTCGCTCGGGGAACTCTCCTACAACATGCGACAGGACAGCGAGACCTACCGAGCGGTCAACGACAGTGCGACCAACACCGTGGTGCAAGGCGTGACCATCGCCGGGGGCATCGCCGCGTCGGCACTCACCGCGGGAACCGCCAGCCCGCTGCTGGCCATGGCCGTGGCGGGAGGAACCTCATTGACCGGAATGGGCGTTCGCGAGGCCATGCAGGGCAGTCGCTACGGACGTGATGCCGCTTCGGTGGACCTGGCCAACAGTGCCGCCAACGCCGCCAGCAGCGGCCTGGGTGCCACGAGCGCGTTCAGGGGCCTCGCCAACGGCGCGGGTTCCGCAGTCGCGGGTACAGGCAGATGGGGCGAGATCGCCGGGGCCTCGCTCAACTCGGGCGTGCGCAGCGGCATGACCTCGTCCATAGACACCTCCCTCCGCGACCGAACCTGGGAGGAAGGTGGTTTGCACGGAGTAGGACAGGTACTGAACAGCGGTGCCAGGGCTACAGCCACCGGCCTCGTGAGCGGTGCGGTCGAGAACCGGCTCAACGCGCCCGGAACCTCCTTGGGTGGGAGCGCGCTGCGGCGGGGTGGCGCCGGCGCGGCCTCGAACATGTCCAGGACCGCAGCCGAGTACGGCTATGACCAGGCACAGGGCACCTACCGGGGCAACCTCACCGACCAACTCGCGCAGTCCGGAGCCATCGGCCTCGGGCAGGGGCTGGGAGAGGGAGCCGCCGACCGCTTGAGTCGGTCCCGCGGCTTGGCGCGTCGGGTCGCGAGGAACGATCCGGACGACGACGGCCTCGACGGTAGCCTGCAGTCGGCATCGAGATTCATGGCGGACAGCGAGGTGCGTCGGATCGGCGACGCTGCCGCGGATCCCACACGTTTGCCGCCCGAATTCCGCCAACGCTATGAAGCCCTCCGCCAGCAGGACGAGCCGGCCAGCCCGCGCCCGGAACAGCCGACAGCCCCGCAGGCCAGCCCGCGCCCGGAACAGCCGGCGGCCCCGCAAACCCCGCCCCCTGGCCGGGAGACGATCCTGCCCCCTGCCCCTGCGGGCGACGACAGCCCCAACACATCGGGACGAACCACACAGCCCGGCTTCAACCCACTCCCCACCGGAAGAGAGACCCAACCCGGCTTCAACCCACTCCCCACACCCGGAAGAGAGACCCAGCCCGGCTTCAACCCGCTCCCGGGCAATCCCGCCTCATCGCCGTCGCCACACTCCAATGACGTGGAGTCCGCCCGACCGACTCTGCCCGGGCAGCCTGCGGGGCCCCACTCCTATGGAAACGCCGGCGCCAGCGACCGCGCGACGTTGCCCGGAACCCCAACCGGACCGCACTCCTACGGAAACGCCGACCCGAGCGACCGCGCGACCCTGGCCGGACAGGCACCGGGGCCACACTCCTATGGGAACGCCGACCCGAGCGACCGCGCGACGCTGCCCGGCACCCCAACGGGACCGCACTCCTATGGAAACGCCGACGCAAACGAACGAGCGACACTTGCTGGAACCCCAACGGGACCCCACTCCTATGGGAACGCCGACGCGAGCGAGCGGGCGACTCTCGCTGGGCAGGCTCCCGGCAAGTACGCCTACGGCGACGTAGCCTCGTCAGACAGGCCAACCTCGGCCGGGCAAGCCTGGCGGAATCCCGCTCCCCCCGAGACTCCCGCCCTGTCCGAGACTCCGGCGTCTCAAGCCCCCGCAAACCCCGGCATGGCGTCCACCCTGAACCGCAACGGTCCCGGGGCGCAGGATCAGCCCGAGGACATGGTCGCACCCGACGCCACCGCTGTTCCTGAGTACGATCCCGAGCTTCAACTCCCGGACGAGGTCGAGGACAAAGAGCAAGACTCGTAGCGATGTCGCGCCCGGCGTGTGACAACTCCTCTCCGAGGAGAAACAGAGATGCGTTGGTGCGCTGTGATCATGATCCTGGCCGGATGCGGAGCCCATCGGATTCCGACGACTCCCACCGGCACGAACGTGCGCAAGCTCGACTCCAACGTGTATCTGCGGAGCGCGTTCGACAGCGACCCGCGCCTGTATCTGGGACGCTTCGTTCCCAAGGGACGCGGCGAGCTCGACGAGACAGCGGCAATGCCCCTGGCGTGCTCTGACCACTTCGACATCACCTATATCGAGGCCAGTGGACACTACGACGAGGTCTTCCAGGCCTCCGGGTCGGCGGCCCTCGCGGTGAAAGCCCCCATCGGATCAGCTCGGGCAAATGCCAACAGCGCCGAGATGGTGCGGGTCGAATACCAGCTGCAGGGGAAGCTGGTGGCCAAGCCCAGGGACGGCGTTGCCTTCGAGGCATGCTGCAAGAGCGCCGCAGATCGGTGTACCGAACGCTACATTGGGGAGTTTCTCATTGGAACCGGAACCGTGTACTCGTCGACAGAGGCCCATGGCGACGCCTCGGCGCAGGGTGTCGTGGTGCCGGTCAGAGGCAGCGCCGAGATGGCTGGCGATTCGAGCTGGCATCGAACGCGGGATTTTGAGCAACCGACGTATTTTGCATTCCGAACCACCCAGTTGCCATGGGGATCGGGCGCCGAGAGCGCCACGGTGAACGGGTTCCTGCCCCCGGTGCGCCATGTTCGCGGCTCCCTGTTCACCGACGCCGCCGGGAGCGCCGTCACTACGTCCGAGCTGATGTCCATCGGGGCGGATGATTCGCGGATCCAGGCCGCGGCCCTGCGGCACCGCGTCGGCCAGTACCAGCAGCTGGCGGGTGCGACCACAATCCTCGTTGGGCTCATTGGTGCGGGGGCAGCAGCAGGCAAGCACAAAGACCGCTTGAAGGACTACGACAGAGACTACATGTGGTGGAACCAAGACCGCATGTCGCACGAGAGTAGTCCCGATTTCTTTGCAACCCCGGGACCAGAACCCGTGGACCCGGGCAGGTTTGGGGTCGACAACGCTTGGGGTTGGGTGGCGACCTCCACCGTCGGCCTCGGACTCATCGCTACCGGCGGGCTGAGTCGATTGATCGCGAGAAAGCGCATGGCCAGGGCAGCCAACGCGCTGCCACTGTGATCGAGCCTCGCCCTTTGTCATGAGTGCGCGCGCAGATGCGCGCGCACTATCGAACGGGCTGTTGTTGGCGTTGTAGCGTCGACGAGCGGAGAGATCTGCCGGCACGAACCTCGCACTCAACAAGAGAGTTCTGTCTTCCGGAGTTCTCTATGTCAAAGGCCAAGTGCTCGCCGCTCACGTCTTCTCCGTGCGCGCCTCAGCAGTCTGTGCTGCCGCCGACCAACGACCAGCCCTATGGCAATGCCTATGCGGCGTCCCAGGTCCCGGCTGCCTCCGCCGATGACACCTTCGCGAGCTGGCTGCTCGATCCGGCCCAGGGCCCGACCTGCAAGGCCGCCGCAGCGCCGCCGCCAAAACCCGCAGCACCGCCACCTACAGCAAAGGACGCGCTGGTCGGACCCACCCAGGCACCGGCCACTGCCCCTGGAACGGGGGCTCCCGCGGTCGTGGATCCAACCACGGTCACCCCCAACAAGACCGTCACCAGCGGTCAGTCGGTCACCAAGGACGACAAGGGGGCGTATACCGTCAACAATGGCAAGAGCACAACAGCGGGCGCCAGCGTGAACGTCGCTCCAGGATCGGCGGCGGTTGGGGTGAACGGAGCGACCTCTTCTGGTGAGGGCGACGCCAAGAAGGACCGCAACCTCGGCGCGACAGCTGGGTACAACTCCAAGACGGGCGAGGCCACTGCCGGCGTCACGGCCGGGGCCAGCAAGGGAGACGGCGCGAGCAAGCGCGGAGTCACGGGTACGCTGGCCATTACCGGTGACGCAAAGGGCAACTCAGGCGTCGCAGCTGGGGCCGGAATCAGGGTGGGCGACCAGGTAGTGTCGACCAGTGTCACAAACGGCCGCAAAGCCGAGCTGGTGAAGCGCACTCTGCCCAACCACTCCGTCGTGTTTGTGGTGAAGTACGAGCTCTCCTCGGGAATCAAGGTCGGGGGCGAAAAGGAGGGGACGCCCGGAGAGTCATACGGCAAGGGTGCCAACGTGAGCGGAGCGACGAGTCACAAAGGCGAGAGGATCTACGCCAACAAGAAGGACGCCGAGAAGGCCGTCAAGGCGATCCAAGCGCACGGCAAGGGCGGACTGGGCAAGGCCACTGACCTGCCGAGTGCTGGCAAGGTGACCTCGGACATGAAGGTCGGAGAGAGCCGCGAGGTGGGCGGGAGCAAGGGCGCGGGTGTCTCGGGCTCCGGCACAGCTGGGGTGGCCAAGATCACCGTGGGAGCCGGCGTCACCAAGGGCGCCAAGGTCTCCATCAAGCGAACGAGCGCCAAAAAGGTAGAAATCACCGTAACTTTCACGAAGACCGTCGACGGAGGAGGGGCCATCGAGGCCGCAGGAGGGGGCGCCGGAAAGCGCCACGCCAAGGGCTCTGGGAGGTCCTACGTGATCGAGATCAGCGACATCTCCAGCAAGAAAGGACAGAAGGCCTACGCCGCTGCGGTCGGCAAGGTTCCGTTCACATCGCTGCCAAAAGGCGGATGGAAGCGGATCCGCAACTCCACAACCGAGACGACCACCGACACCACCGAAGCAAAGCTCGGGCCGATCAGCCGCACCGAGAGCAAAGTGGTCACGAACTCCACGACCGTGGACGCCAAGAACAACGTCACCAAGCGCTCAAAAGGCGAAAACACCAGTGGCGCCGCCATCGCGGGATTCGGACACCACAGCGAGGGCAACGCTCTGGTGGGCGTCGACCGGAACGGCAAGCGGGCTTGGGGTTTCAAGGCGACCGTGGACAGCACCTCGGCCAAGTCGGTCTCCAACGTGCTCGGAGCCGCCACCGGTACCAAGGGCCGAACGGACATCGACGGCAAGGTCTCCGGCAAGTACAGCGTCGACTACTCCCTGGACGACAAGCGGATCCAGAAGTTCGTCGCCCACATGAAGAACGTGAAGCCAGATCAGGTCGCGGCGGTATCGATCGCCGGCGGCAAGACCGTGAACGGGTCAGCCACCAAGGCCACCGGGGTCCTGATCGCGGCACTGAAGCGGGCCAAGAACAAAGACGAGGAGCGCAAAGCCCTCGCCCGCTGGGTCGCCGATGCCGGGGCCCACGCCCGAGAGCAGCTCAAGCACTACACCAACATCAAGCCGACCCACCATGTCGCTCTGGCCGGTGACGCCCACCTCAAGGGCTTTGCAGGTCGGGTAGCGCTCAATAAGAAGATCGCCGACCTCCGCAAGAAGCTCGCCGACTCCAAGTCCGACAAGACGCAGCTCACCCACGACATCGTCACCACCCTGCAAGCCCAGCTGGACAAGGAGTCTGCGCTATCCAATCCCAAAAAATACAAGGAACTTCCTCCTGATCTGCGCAACGAGGAGCAAGACCGTACCCGCACCGATGTGGCCGTCCTCCGGGGACTACTCAAGCAGGCCCGAAGCGCCGCGAAGCCGAAGTCCACGACCAAAAAAGACGCCGAACCAGCTGCGCCCTGCCCACCTCCACAATCCAAGAAGCCCGAGCCCGACACGTACAAGGTCCCAGTGCCTCCGACCGTCGCGCAGCAGAAAGCCAAGCTCCAGACGCTGACCCTGGGCATGGCGCGCTTCCGCACGCTCGTCGTGGTGCACCAGTCGGAGCTCGAAGTCTCCAAGCAGGTCCACGACTTCGACCCCACGCCGGGCCTGAACCGGACCAAGACCCTGCGCTCGGGGCACGGCGCGGCGGGCGTGCTGGGCATCGGCCGCGGCAGTCACTACAAGACCTACAAGGCCGCCGCCAAGCACGAGGCCCTGGGAGCCAAGCACCTCAAGGCCGCCCAGGCTGCCGATCGAGCCCACATCAACATCGAGGTTCCCGAGGGCAAGAACCAGCTCACCACCAGCATCCTCTCCGCCAAGAAGATCATCAAGCACTATCGCGACGCGATCACGGCCTTCCAGCGTGCCAACTTCCAGTACAAGCAGGTCGAGGAGAAGACGAAGATGAAGTATCGGAGGACCCAGTACTTCGACCACCGGTTCCCCGGGACCAAGCAGTCCTGAGTCCCCGAAAAACCGTGCGCGGCCCGCTCGCGCCGACTCCAGCTCGACCAAAAGCGCACAGAGACCCGGCATGGGCCCTCTCTCCGGCGTTGGTGGCATTTGCTGCTAATGCAAAGACATCCCGAGGCGGGTGGTCCCCGTCGGTTTCCGCAGAACGCACGACGTCTAGGAAGCATCATCGTGGGAGGCCAGATACCGATCAGGCACTATTCGAACACACATCCCACATCATACCGCTAATACCGTACTCTTTCGGCCATGAGTTCGGATACTACTGAAGGCCGAGAGAGGTCTTCCGCCAGAGCTTGTTAGTACCCCAAGGTCAAAATGTGGCACACCTCCGCAGCGAGCCGTGTAGACCTCAACAGCCACCCATTCACCTGATAGGCTCACCCGGCTCGCGAACCCACAAACAGGAGGACTGCTCGATGAACATCCAGGAACTCTACGGCCGGATGATCCGGTCACTCTCCGTCGACGGCCTGAACATCCCTCTCATCGCTGTGAAATTCTACAAGAATGGCGAGACCATCCCCGAGGCGGTGCGGAGCTGTGAACCCGACAGCATCACCCTGACCAGCTGCCAGGCCACCAAGCAGGCCGGGTTGGGGGATGCGGTCTTGCTGACCGTGGACTCCATCGGTTGTGTGGCGGCCGCGATCACATTCGGACTGGCGGACCAGAACGAGGAGAAACCCCTCGGAGACTCCCTCGTCTACACCGACATCATGAAAGACCAGTCCGGAATGGGCGAGTCGTTTGCCCCGCCCTCGCCCAAGGACTTCACCGAAGGCACCGTCTATGCCTGTACAGCGGCGGGTCGACCCGATCTCGCCCTCTTCGGAGACGCGGACAGCGGGCGCTACGCCAGCCCAGATGTCGCTCGAAAGGCCATCTCCGACATGGTCGCCATCCAGCCACCCACAACCCAGGGTGTCTTTCTCTTCTCCCATGACTTCGACGAGGCAGACATCGAACCCGATGTGGTCGTGTTGTCGGTGCGCCCCGTAGAGCTCACGCGGATCATTCAGGGCTACCAGTTCCACACTGGCAAGCGAGTCACTGCCAGCATGGGTGGGCTGCGGGTCGTCAACTCCGACCTGATCGTGCGCCCCTACCTGACAGGAGACATCAACGTCTCGACGTTCTGCCTGGGAGCCAGATTGATCGCCAACTTCGAGGCGGACCGCATCGGGATCGGAATGCCCCTCGCTCTGTTCGAGGAGACCGTGAAGGGCCTGGAGGACTCCAAGGGAGGCTTCCCATTCCACGCCTATCCGGGTGCCAACGCCGCTCGCGCCTAGGCGGGCCATGAACAATCACCTCAAGACGCTGGTCTCTCGCATGGCCCAGCGTTCGGGAACACAGCTCACACCAAAACATTGGGATGTGCTGGAGTATGCGTGGAGGTTCTACACCCTCAATGGTGTGGGACCCTTCTACCAGAACATCAAGTCGAACACAGGTGTGAGTCGGGCACAGCTCAAGGGCATGTTTCCTCGCCATCTCAGCTCGGTTTACACCTGGGTCGGAATCCCGATCCAGACCAAGGCGGGGGGCTGCAAACCCATGGTCTCGGTGGAGGTGGAGTGCGCTCGCGAGGTCTACCTCGACCACAACGCCACCACCCCAGTCCGCGAGGAGGTCCTGGAGGCGTTTGTGGACTTCCTCCGGGAGCAACACTCCTATGGGAACCCGAGCTCGGCGACCTCTCTCGGCGCGCGAGCTTTTGACGTGGTCGACCAGGCGCGCGAGCGTATCGCCCGATGCTTGGCCGTGAAGCCCGAAGAGATCTATTTTGTGGGCAGCGGCTCCGAGGGCAACAACCTGGCCCTCAAAGGACTCGCCTCCAAGCACGACACGGGCCACATCGTCAGTAGCCAGGTGGAGCACCCGTCCGTCCTCCGCACCCTGGAGCACCTGTGCAGCCGCGGGTTTTCCATGACGCTCGTGGACGTGGACTCCGAGGGTGGGCTCGCACCGGAGACCCTCGAGAACGCGATCCGAGAGGACACGATCCTCGTGTCGATCATGGCCGCCAACAACGAGATCGGTACGATCTACCCCACGAGCCAGATCGGCGAGATCTGTCGGTGCCATGACCTGCCGTTGGTCGTGGACGCCGTCCAGGCCTTCGGGAAGATCCCCCTTCGACCCAAGGCAGCTGGGGTGACGGCACTGTGCATCTCCGGACACAAGATCTACGCGCCCAAGGGGGTCGGCGCCGTCTATGTCGATGAAGACGTGGCCTTGAATCCACTGATCCACGGCGGGTCCCAGGAGTTCGGCATCCGAGCCGGCACGGAGAACGTCGCCGGAATCCTCGCCCTGGGCCTGGCCGCGAAGCTAGCCTGCGCCGAGATGCGGGCCGAGACCGAGCGGCTGACTGATCTGCGAACCTATCTCTTGGCGCGAATTCGCGAGATTGTACCGGACATCCACGTGAACGGCGCCATGGAGGATCGCCTCCCCAACAACCTGAATCTCGGCTTTCCCGGCGTGGACTCGGGTTCGTTGCTGTTGAGCCTGAACCAGATCGGCGTCTATGTGTCGGCGGGCTCGGCCTGCAGTGCGGGGAGCGACAAGGAATCACACGTGCTGAAGGCCATCGGCGTCGATGCCGAGGCTCTTGGCAGCATTCGCTTCTCCCTGGGCAAGAGCACGACCCGGGCCGACCTCGACTACCTCTTGCGCTACCTCCCCGAGATCCTAGTGGAGCTCTCCAAATCCTGAGACCTCACGAAGGCCCTCGACCCAGGGCGCGGGCCTGCGCATCGCCCCACAGTCTCGCCTTCTGCGCTCGACCCGCGTGACCCGCAGCCTGGAAGGCGCTGGCGGCGAGCCGTACTGCCAGCTCGACGTCGGCGTCACACACGGCATCGCCGTCGGAACCGAGGAGGCGCTCCAGGCGCTGCGAACAACGATCGGCGGCATCTTTCTCGCCGAGCATGGCTTCCGCGGCGAGGGCGCCCGCGACCACCACCGCCAAGTAGTGCGCGCCCCGTTCCTCGGCGGGGCCCTCGAGCGCCGAAAACGCCAGGCGAGCAGAGGCAGGATCCCCCCGCTGTAACGCCAGCAGTGCGAGGTTGATATGCACGACAAAGACGACCGGGCTGCCGATCGCCTCATAGATGGACAGCGCCAGGCGATAGAGGCGAGCGGCCTCCGTCAAATCTCCCCTTCCACGGGCACACTCGCCGAGGCCGGTCTGGCAGCCAGCAACTCCGAAGCGGTTCGCAACCTCCTCGAAGAGTGGCAGTGCCTGCAGATAGAGCGCCTCTGCGCGGTCGTAGTCGCCCGTTTGAAGAGGTTCGGAGGACATCGCACGCAAGATGTGCCCGACCTTGTTTCGGTCGCCGATCTCGGCGAAGCGCACTCGCGCTGCCCTCCAAGCGGCGTGAGCGCGTTCGAGGTCTCCTTGAAGCGAGAACGCGTGCCCGCGCAGGTGCAGCAGGCCGCCAACCAGGGCGGAGTCGTCGGGAACGCCCCTCACCTCGACGCGGTCGACGGCCGCGTGCACGGCGACGGGATCGTGATCGGACAGCGCCTGCTCCCCCTCCTGTAAGTGCACGCCGGCCTCGACAATCCGCCAGTCGTGCTCGAGAGCGCGCGCCAACACGAGATCGCGCCAACGACCGGCCTCAGCGCGGTGACCCATGCAGCGGTGCAGCGACGCCCAGAACAAGTCGATCTTCCCGCGTCGCCGATCGTCGGGCGGTAGTCCTGCGGCCTCGGCTGCATCCCGAGCGCTGGCTACCAGCGCAAGAGCACTTCGGTAGCCGACAACCAGCGAGCGTTGCTCGGCCCCGCGCATGAGGTGTTCGATGGCCGCGTCCGCTTCACCGGCCGCGAGGAGGTGCCTGCCAAGGCGCTCGGGCACACCGGGCTCAGCGAGTCGGCCGGTGAGGAGCTCGGCGCATCGACGGTGGTGGTCGGCGAGACGCCCTCCCTCACTCGCCAGACCTTCCAAGCACTCGCGCAGTGGAGAGTGGGCAAACGTCCAACCGAATTCTGCGCGCACCGCGAGCCGCTGGCGCAGCAGAGCCTCCAGCAGGGCACCGCGAACCCCAGGGCCGGAGAGACTGGCCGAGGCGACACGCCACTCCGCCTCGTCGACCTCCGGTCCCAGCACGGCTGCGAGCTCCAGGCACTCCTGTGCCGTCGGAGGGAGGGGTGCGAGGAGCTGGCCAACCCGAGCCCGCCACACGGCCTGCATGGATGTCTGCGGATCGGCGCCCGGGGCGAGGGTGAAACCGCGTGGACCGGGCACCAGCGAGTCCAACGAGGTCGCCAACAGCTGCAGCGCCAGCAAGGGGTTGCCCCCAGACCTGGAGGCCAGCGTGGCGGAAAGCTCGGCGTCGAGGCAACCCGCTCGGCGCACGATGCCCTCGATAGTGGTGTGGTCGAGGGTGCCCAGGTCGAGCACGCTGGCTCGCTCCCCCAGCTCTTTGGCGTCCACCACCAGATCATCGCGAGCCGTGGCGAGGATCAGCACCGATCCGGCGCCCGCCAGCAGCCGCTGGCAGAGGCCCAGCGAGTCTGCCCCCCACTGCACGTCGTCGAGCCAAACCACGACGGCTCTCTCGTGAGATAGCAGCTCCAGGTAGCGGCCGAAGACCGTGCATCTCTCTTGGATACGGGCCACGCCGATGCCGGCGGCCAGGTCCGCGAGGGCCGACGCGAGGCTCGCGGAGGCGCCATCCCTCTCGGCCTGTTGGATCACCCGAGCTCTTGCATCCGCGGAAGGAAGCTTGAACGTACGGAACTGGCGACACAGCAGCCGTTGTAGGGCGTCAGTCGGACCGTCTGTCTTGGCGTTGACCGCGTACAGCCAGCGAGCGGCTCCCCGCTCGTGGGCGCACTCCACCAGCCACTTCGCCAGCCGGCTCTTCCCGACGCCCCCAGGCCCGCGCACCAGGACCATCGAAGGGCGGTGGTCCTGCCGAACACTCCGCAGCGCCGACCACAGCAGCCCCTGTTCGCGCTGACGCCCGCAGATCGCCGGCTGGCGCAACCCGAAGAGGCCCAATCCGGCACCGATCAAGGCGGGAGGCGGGAGCAGCGCAACCCGCTCGTGCCAGTCTTCGGGCACGTCGTAGCTCGACCCGAGAGTGGGCGGATCGATGAGTTCGAGCGGGATCTCCAGCTCCGTGGTCTCCCCGTCCAGCAAGGTGGACTCGTCCTCCCGTGGGGGAAGCGCGGCGGCAAGAACCGCCGTGCTGCCTCCACGCGAGTCCCCCAACTCCACCAGTGCCCGAGCGGCATCGGCGGAAAAAGCGAAGCGGTCGCGAGGTGCCTTTGCCATCAAACACGCCAGCCACTCGTCCAGCCCCTCGGGCACATCGAAGCGCGGGATCAACCTGGGCGGACGCGCGGTGAGGTGTGCCGCCGCGAGGACATGAGGGCTGCCCTTGAACGGAAAGTCACCACTCACCAGCGCCCAGCAGAGCACTCCGACCGCGTACAGATCGGTCCAAGGTCCCTGGTCTCGGGTCTCGCCGCGGACCTGCTCGGGCGCCATGTAAAGCAGGGTGCCCGCCGAGGCATGCACCGGCTCCTCATCCATCGCCGAGGCGATTCCGAAGTCAGTGACCTTCAGGCCCGGTCGCAGGTCTCCGTCTTCGCACACCAGCAAGTTGCCGAGCTTGATGTCGCGGTGCACCACCCCGCGAGCGTGCGCGTGTGCCAGCGCATCCAGCACGTAGAGCACGGTCTGGCGCACCGACATCCACGACCGCGGCAGGCCGTGCTGCCGAAGGCTCCCGCCACTCGCCAGCTCCATCGCCAGGTAGGGACTGCCCGCCACCAGAGTGCCCCCGCTGGCCCGCTCGGCGACGGAGTCGATCTGGCCGTGCTCGCGCACCAGCACGATGTTGGCGTGATCCAGCGCGGCGGTGGCGCGAACCTCGTCGCGAAATGCTCGTATGCCCGCCGGCTCTCGAGCCTGACTCGCTCCGATCACCTTCACTGCCACCGGCAGCCCTTCGGCCCGGTTCACTCCCCGCCAGACCTCCCCCATTGCCCCCCGCGCGATCAGGGATTGCAGGTCGAAGGGTCCCACTGGGATGGAGGTTTGCACCGGAACAGTCTATGCCTTTCACTGGACCACGAGTCCACACAGGGCGGCCCAAAAGAAGTAGGCGAACACCGCCGGAGTGCCGACAAGCCAGAACCAGCGCCCCCTCCAGAGCGCCAAACCCAGCGGGAAGGAGAGAGCGAAGAGCGGCAGGAGGTCGAGCACCGGAGCGTTCGAGTCCGAGATCAGCATCAAGGGGAGGAGCTCCCAGGTGAGCGCGAGCTCGTCCACGGGAATCCCCCCGTTGATCGGGTGGTTGACCACCATCCAATTCGACCATTCCAGTGCCAGAGACCGAGCGACGAAGAAGACCAGTCCCGCGGTGGCGAGATTCCAGGCGACTCCGCGGCGTGGGCCGATCTCGTCTGCAACGTCGGTGGGTGCGAACGGCGGCGGAGTGTTCTGCACGGTGGATTCCTCCACCACACCCTTAGGTCTTGGGTTTGCACGATGTGCGTGGGTGCTGCGTAGAAGCTGTGCAACCTCTCGTCGATCTGAGCCCTACTGGACTCGCAGCAATCGGCGCTCGGGGTCGATGCGAACTGTGAGCGGACTGAAAGGCAGCGTGACCTCCCACGCGGTCGAGCCGACCTCTTCGGTGGACACGACCACGTCCATGCTCCGGAGGCCTCGAGCGAACCGCAGGACCACGGGTGCGCCCGCCAGGGGCAGATCGGGGCGTAGCTCGCCGCGAACGACCGCGCCCTCCTCCGTCGCCACGGCATCCCAGTCGAGATCGATGTGGGTCGGGTGGCCCTCTTCGATCCACCGGGTGACCCATGGCCCGGCGCTGGGATCCACCGCGAGGATGGCCACACGGAGGCTCTCGGTCGTGAGTGGCCCCGCTTCGAGAGCAATCGCCCGTGCTGTGCGAGCGCCCTCGGATCCGAGGCGATCGTGCAGCGCAGTCCCCAGGATCAGCGGGGCGGCACAGCGCGCAGAGATGTCGGAAAAACCATGGGTGGCGGCATGATTTGGTGACAGTGCTGGCCGCACGCCGTGGGCGGGTCCGAGGCACTTCTGGAGCGTCTTCCTCCACTTCCTTGCGCCGTCCGGATCGGTGGTGGCGAGCACGTCGAGGGCGAATGCGCGGGCCATGCCAAAGCTCCACGCTCGGGTCTCTTCCGAGCTAGCGCTGCCAGCGGGCCAGGCTGCGCCGGCCACGCCCTCCGACAGCAGCACGTCCTCCAACCCAGGTAGACGCTCGAGGGGCTGGCCCGGAATGCGCATCTTGGGTCGCAAGCCAACCCACCCCTCCGCGAACACCGCGGCAGATGGGCGCCACGCGGCTGCCAGCTCGACGACCTCGAGCTCTTCGGGGAGAGACCGGCCGGACCACCTGACGAGCGGATCTCCGAGGGACAGAACCGTGGCCGCATGCCCTCGGGTACGTCCTTTGAAGAGCGCCCGCACCGTGCCGCTCTGATCTCGGGACCACTTGCCCAGTGCGACCACCGCTTCTCCCCCAGCGCGACCTCGACTCCGGGACTCGACGATGCCGTCGAAGTGACGTTCCGCCTCGGTGATGCCGGACACGGACAGCTCTGGCCCCTCGGGGGCTGCCACCGTGAGTCGGTAGGGGAAGGTGGTGGCGGCACCCGCGACCCGAGGCATCGCCGGGAGCGGTGGCGTCGCGTCGCCAAGGTGGGCGATTCGGGTCGCCACCCACTCGCTCCGACCGAAGGGCACGCGCTGGGACCAGGTGACACTCACGGTGGCGGCAGCCAGGTCTTCGAGCTCAACCCAGACCAGACGCCGATCGCGGCGGGTTGCCAGGCGCGTCTCGGGGTCGATCTCGGCGACCCGGACCGGGAGTGGGCGGCCGTTTGCGCTCACCGATTCGATGCGCCACTCGGTCACGAAGACTTCTCCTCCCGCATCCATCACCCGCGGTATGACCTCCGGGACCTCCAGTGGCAGCCAGCGCGTGCTGCCATCACCCACCACGTCGAGCCAGGTCTCTCCACGCACCTCGGCCCACATGGCGTTCTGTCCCGGTTGTACCGCCAGCGCCGCGCGCGCCCGAGTCACAGACCACCGTGGCTGCCCGCGCCACTCGGCCAAAATGCGGTAACCATGGTAGATTTCGGTGACAGAGCGATTGACCAGCAACTGCTGGTCCGGGGGCAGTCAACAGCCACTCAGGCCTTCGACGTATCTGGTTCCCAGCGCAACGGAGGCGACGCGGCGCCCGGCACCGAGCATGGGGTCGTCGATCAGCGTCGTGACCCAGGGATCGGCGCTGCCGCCCGCCCGACCCGCGAGCCCTCCCAGCGGCCAGGGGGTGCGCGCTTCCAGGAGCGCCCAAGTACTCGAAGCCCCGACAGTGTCGAGAGTGGTCCGCAATGGGTAGCCGCCGTCGGCCAAAGCCCGCGCACGGTCGGCGACCGCAAGGGTGGCCGTGCGGCGCGCCTGCAGCAGGTCTCGGTAGTCGACCACCAACAAGGTCGGCTGAACGGGGGCGTCCAGATCGAGCACCACCCGATCGTCGATCTCGATGCGTGTCCAATCCTCGGGTGGATCTGCAACGGACCCCAGGCGCCAGGCCAAGTCCACCGGCACCCGCCACGTGCCACGAACGTCAATATCGGCGTTCTTGGCTATCTCTCTGGAGATGGCCACCTCCAGCGCTGGGCCGGCGTCGCCAGCGTGGATCCGATGTTCGGCGGCCCCCACGAAGACCGTCCCGACCTCGGTGCCATCGTGCTCCACCGAGAACGCAAACCCGCTGCTGAAGGCGACGTCGGCGATCTGCGCCTCCCAGCTGCCTCCTTCTACGAACCAGCTCTGATCGCCCAGGGTGAGCGTCGGCGTTTCAGCTGGGCAGTCCGCGTACGCGAGACCGGTGAGGAGCAGGGAGAGGACCATCAGCAGAGTGTGGCACCTACAGCGGCCATTGTTAATCCGGCACCGGCCGATCAGCCCTCGTTGCGCCCCGCCGTGAGCCCCAAATCGGCGTACGGCGTAGCTCGCTCGCTCGTCGCCTCGTTATGTTCCGCCATGATCATCGACGCCTGGATCCAGCACCCCACTCCCGCCTTCATGCGCCACGAGATGTTCGCCTCTCTGCTGCGCTGGATGGGTGTCACCGAAGTCCCCCCTGTCATCCCCCCCGAGCTCACCCTCGGAGCCCTGGAGGTCGCCGGTGTCGACCTGGCCATAGCCAGCGCGTGGTGGGGACCGGGAGGCGAGCTCCTCACCAACGACGAGGTGCACGCCCTGGTCGAGGCCCACCCCGACAAGCTCGTCGGCGTCGGATCGGTGAACCTGCGCAAGCCGATGCAAGCCATGGCCGAGGTTCGTCGCTGCGTGCAGGATCTCGACTTCAAGGGCATCCGCCTCTTGCCCTGGCTGTGGGAGCTGCCGCCCGACGATCGGCGATATTACCCTGTGTACGCCGCCTGTGTAGAGATGGACGTCCCGTTCTGCCTCCAAGTTGGACACACCGGACCCCTGCGCGGATCGGAGTATGGCCGACCGATCCCACACTTGGACAACGTCGCGCTCGACTTCCCCGACCTCAAGATCGTCGGCGGACATATTGGGTAGCCGTGGACCGAGGAGAAGATCGCGATCGCGTAGAATTAACCAGTCGTCTACATCGACACCAGCGCGTACATGCCGCCCCCGTTCCCGCCCCGGCTGGTGAGCTATATGAAG
>PJEL010002128.1_pt1 | contig 18660 bp, 18 predicted proteins | sample 1853271 | NCBI WGS metagenome assembly PJEL01 (sample SAMN08108733, study PRJNA415343) | Invertebrate metagenome, whole genome shotgun sequencing project. | host: Globobulimina | place: Sweden: Gullmar Fjord | collected 2015-08
AAGCATTAAGTTGAAGCTTAGGGTCTGTTGATCATTCGAGATTATTTTTGCAGCGACTTGTTGGGTATTTATACAAGGCAGAGCCTTTGTAATGTGGTTGTTCCACATAAAAAGGCGATAGCGCCGTAAAAATGACCAACAAACGCTGTCCGAAGGATTCTGCTAAAAGCGTCTTACTCCTTGTTGAGTAGTATTTGCTTAGAATGACTAGGCTACATACTACTCGCCTGATTAAAACGCTTTTATCTCGAACAAAATTTAACCGCGAAAAGTCAACAGACCCTAGTATATCTAGACTTAATGCAAAGCAGTGCAAGGCAGTGTAAAGCTATGTAAAGTTATATTCTGGCTAGCTAATATCGCGTAAACTACTCATATAGCACTGCTATGAGCAATGAAATCAACCTTTAACATAAGCGACTACTCACATGACACTAAATCTAAATAAACACATTTTATTAATAGATGATGATGAAGAGCTCGCCGAGTTACTTACCGAGTACCTTGCCAGTGAAAACATTAAAGTAACTTCTTGTTTAGATGGCGCAAGTGGCTTGGCTAAGGCATTTGATGACAGCTTTGATTTAATTCTACTAGATGTCATGATGCCTAAACTCAATGGCTTTGAAGTTCTAAAAGCGCTTGGTGGCAACCATAAAACACCTATTTTGATGCTGACCGCGAAAGGTGATGATAATGATAGAATTCTAGGGCTTGAACTTGGCGCAGATGATTACTTGGCAAAACCCTTCAAGCATCGCGAGTTATTAGCTCGCATCAATGCTATTTTCAGACGAATTGCCATTGTTCAAAAGCAAAGTCCTGTTGATAGTAGCTCTCCTGTAGAACAACTGATAATAAATCAAGTTAGAGTTAATCAAGCCACCCGAGAAGTTTATTGTCAAAATACTTTACTTGAATTGACCGGTACTGAGTATCTAGTACTTGCTTATATGTTAGAGCACCATAGTAAGATTGTTAGTAAGGCAGAGATATCAGAGCAAGTATTACAACGTAAGCTTAGCTTGTACGATAGAACAGTTGATGTGCATATAGGTAATGTTCGCAGAAAGCTCCTTGCCATAGATCCCATTGATAAGTTTAAAACTGTACGTGGTGCAGGTTATGTTTTCTTGCAAGGAGACTTGTAAATTATGCTTAGACAAGCAGCAAAGCGACTAAAAAACTTTTCCATAGGCATAAGTTTAAAGCTTTTCCTAACTTTTTGGTTGGTTATAATATCATCCGTGCTGCTCAGCTATCTTGTGACAATGCAATTTAGACACAATCCCACTCAAGAGCAAGCAAACCCTCAGCAATTAGAGTTACTGACAAAATTCCAACAAAAATTGTCGGGTAAAAACCAAGTAAGACTTAGAGCCGTTCAACACAGGTTTCACCAAAAGCATCAACAACATCTAGTCATCAAAAACCTTGATAACAACAAAGTTTATACGCCAAGGGAACGTATCTGGTCAAAAATAAGAGGTTATTTAAATAGGCACAGCTTAGAAAACCCTGTGTCCATTGACTTTTCCTTTACGCAAGTTACAAGTTCCCAGCCAATAATGCTTAATGGCCAGCGCATGCAATTATTTATTGCCAGTGAGCCTGAGCGTAAACGTTTAGTCAGTTTATTAAACCAGTTACCTTTTGCAATACGTTTGATTTTATTACTCTCTATAAGCTTTTTGTGCTGCTGGTTGCTAGCTAAAAGTTTTACTAATCCTTTAATTGCGATACAAAGAGCAAGTAAAAATATAGGCCAAGGTAAATTAGCGACTCGAATAGATAAGTTTGACCAACGCTCTGATGAGTTTGGCGCCCTCGCCCGTAGTTTTAATCAAATGGCTGAGCAATTAGAAAACAATATTACTGCGCATCAACGATTATTAGGCGACGTTTCCCATGAACTTAGATCGCCATTAACTCGCTTGCAGTTAGCCGTTGCCCTCGCAGAAAAAAATATTGGTAATGGTGATGAGCAACAAAAGCATTTAACGCGCTGTGAAGTGGAAGTTGATCGCTTAGATGAGATGATAGCTGACGTACTCACCCTTTCAAGGCTTGAGCATAGCAACAATGCTTTTACTGCTGATGAGATAGAGTTGAATAGTTTTCTAGAGCAAGTCATTAATGATTGTCAGTATTTTGCCAATAGTAAAAATGTCACTATCTCATTTAAAGACGATACAAATTGCCCTACTTTAGCTGATATTAAGTTGCTCGCCAGTGCCATCAGTAATGTTATTAATAACGCAGTAAAGTATTCACCAAACGATAGTGTCGTTATGGTTACTTTAAAACAGGAATTAACTGAGCAGAAGAAGCATGTACTATTAACTGTTTCGGATCACGGCCCAGGAGTTCCTGATGATGTGCTCACTGAACTATTTAATCCCTTTTTTCGTGTTGCAGATGGTAGAGAGCGAAGTAGCGGAGGTACAGGGTTAGGGTTAGCTATTGCCCAGCAAGCGATTCATTTACATCAAGGTGGTATTTACGCTAAAAATATACAACCTAGCGGTTTAAGGGTGACAATCGAATTACCAGTATCACCTTACTAAATAATACTGACCACATACTGCTTTTATTATTAATAATTTTATTCATGACAAATCAAAATCACAAAATGAAAAAGGATGCCTAAGCACCCTTTTTCATTACTGCACAATAAGGCAGAGTAATACTTATTTACGCGTTAATACGTTTACATCGGTATGTGGAAAGGCTTTACCATAGATATCTAAATGAGTAGTCATAGAGTAACTTAAGCTATCACCTTCAATAGTTATCGTCATATCAAACTTTGTCGTTTTAGCGTTATCTAGCATAAACTGTGATTGACCAATTTCAGTGCTAGTTGAAACTTTAATTGAGCCATCTTTAGCTGCCTTGCCACTCGCCATTACGGTAACTGCTCGTGGAATACTTATAGTGTGGTGCACTTCTTTAGTTTTGGCATCATAAATCCAATAACCTATTTGATCATGAAACTTTTTACCGTCTGCTTTACGAAAGACTTCTTGATGGTAGCTTAATACCGCTAATTTTTGCGCGCCAGCATTAGTCACATCGCCAACAACTTCAATACGAATAGTTTCAAAATATGGCGCAACAGCTGGTGCCGTTTTTCCTGGGGCAACATCAACTCCTTTATCCCCCTGCCATGTACCCACTAAACTCGCAATGGGACCAAAATCTAAACCATCAATCACTGTGCTTTTTGCTGCAACATTTAACGACAATAAGACTGTAAATAAACCTGATAATAAAATAACAACTGCTCTCATGATAAAACCCTATAAACATATAAATAATTAGAGTAATTATACCAATCCTAATATCTGGAAATTGTTTAATTGTGTAACAGTGCGGTAGCATAAACAGGTGATTTAGCTTGCATTTTAAGCGATTGGTCGTATTGAGCTATTGTTTTTGAAATAATAGAGATAGCGTAAGGGACTACTTTTAAACATATTCCAAAACACATAAGAATGGATTAATTATGCGCATATTATGTACCTCACTATCAATTGCTGGTTTATTTATTTCTCTTAGCAGCTTAGCCTCAGAAACCACCCTAACCACTACAGATCACTTTTTACTTAAAGCTGATTATTATCAAGCTAAAGATTCAAAAAATATTAAAGAACAGAGTAAAAGAAAACGCGGCGTATTAATGCTGCATCAATGTAATTACAACCGCACCATGTATAACACTATTGGTGAGCAATTGGCGCAGCGCGGTATCCACGCATTAAGTCTGGATTTTAGGGGATTTGGTGACAGCATTAGTACAAAATATAATGTGGCTAAAGTGCGTGAGTTACCACAAGAGCAACGCAGAGATGCTTGGAGTGAGATCTCCGCCCATTGGCCTAGCGATGTACAGATAGCCTTTGATTATTTGCAGGATAAAATAGGTAAAAATGGCATAGTAGCTGTTATTGGCGCAAGTTGTGGAGGTAGCCAAGCAATCACTTTAGCTGAGAAAGAAGAAATCAGCGCTATTAGCTTTTTCTCATCATCACAAAGTGATAAAAACATTGCAAGATATGAAACAAAACTAGCAGATAAACCAACTTTGATAATAGCCTCACAAGACGATGGTAGAACTTTTACCAGTGCCCAACAGCTTTTTAAAACAGCTAAACACCCCAACAGTAAACTGATTTCTTATAAAGGCAGTGAGCATGGCTATCCATTGCTTGATAGTGATAAGCAATTAGCAAATACTATTGTTGCTTGGTTTGATAATCACTTAGTAAAGAATTAAAAAGTGCTAACAAATCTCTTTGATTGTAATTACCCTTTGATTTAATCAAAAAAGGAGTTTACCCAAACACTAGGTAAACCCCTTTCTTTTTTAATCAATAAGACTTAAATAAAAAGTTATAAGCTCAATTCACTAATTTAACTCATTTCACTCATTTCACTCATTTCACCAGAGTTGAGTAATTAGTCTCTCAAAATCAGCTTTATCAACTGCATTACAACTAACCATATCAGCACAAGTTTTACCGACAATTCTTGTTCCTGTAGTACCACGTGACGGTGGTGGATTAATACGCAAATATGCCAGCTCATTATCAAAAATATCTTCAACCGTTGGTGCAGATACTTGAATGACTTCTATATCACTGTCAGTTGGCCATTGAATAGTATTATTATCAGCAACTAACTCTGTAGACTCTAGTTGCTCTTTTGAAACCGTTTGCTTACTTAAAAGCTGAATCATAGTAGCGACTTTAGGGTAGCTATCGTGTGTGATTTCACCATTATGGTGTAAATAGCTTGCATACTTTTTCGCTTTAGAGTTCTTACCATTTATTGCTTTAGCTAGCCATTTATCTGATTCTTGGGTATCTTTATCAGTTAGCTCGCCAGTCCCGTAACTAAGAGCCAATAAAAATGCTGATTGACTATGACCTTTTCTTGCTGCCTTTTTTAGGTACTTAATGCCGTCATCATTATCTATATATCCTTCTTCACTTAAGTAAAAGATTGCTGTGCGATACTCAGCATAAGTATATTTATACCTTGCTGCTTTGCGAAAATACTTAAATGATTTATCAATATCCTTTTCCGTACCATAACCTTGATAATATAACTCTCCCATTACAGATAAAGCTGTATTGTATTTTCTATATGACATTTTCTTCCATTTATTAAAATAATCGACACAAGTTTGTGTCATGCAGGGTTCAAGTTTTGCTGCCTGCGCTTGGTTAAAGCCGGTAAACATAATCGTCGTAATCAGCACAATAATACATAGTTTGAGATTTATCATCGTTAACGTCCTTTTTGTGAGAGCCCTAACTTGGGCAGAATATTCCTTTAAATATTTTTAGAAACTGCTCTGGTTATTAATCACCAAGAAAGCCAGAATGTGTTTTCGCATATCGCCAAAAATCTTCTTTATCTACGTGATAACAGCTAAATATTTTTTCGCAGCGACGGCCTTGAATTCTTGTGCCGGTCGCAAGATTGGTTGCTGGAGGAGCGGTTTTAAGGTGCGCTAACTCATAATCAAAAACATCATCAAGCTCTGGTGCGGTTACCGTTATCACCTCTCTATTGGGATCAGTCGGCCATTCAATGATTGTATTATTTGAATTGTTATCACTGTTAGAAGTTGAAACTTGGTGAACCTTCAATTCATTAATGATGTCATTGACTTTAACATAATGGCTGCCATCTACTTGCCCACTTTTATACAAATAGCCTGCATACTTTTGAGCCACTGAGTGTTTCTTTTTTAATGCTTTTTCTAGCCATTTATCTGACTCACCAACATCTTGAATACCTAACTCACCAGTTCCGAAAATAACGCCCAGTAAAAATGCTGACTCTGTATGACCATTTCTTGCTGCTTTTCTTAAATATTTAATACCTTCTTTATTATCAATAAAGTCTTCTTCCATCAAATAAAACACCCCTGCTCGATATTGCGCATAAGCAAATTGGTATCTTGATGCCTTGCGAAAATATCGAATCGATTTCGTTAGATTTTTTTCAGTACCATAGCCTTGATAATAAAGCTCAGCTAATGCTGACATAGCTGAAACACGTTTGCTTCTCGCCATAATTTTCCATTTATTAAAATAGATAATGCATTTTTCTTCCATGCAAGAGTCTACAGGTATGGCCTTGGCTGACGGAGGTGATATAAGGGAAGATAAGAGTAAAGTTAATGTGAGTATCTTGATATAGTTCATTGTTATTATTCCATTAATACAACGCTTGATTAAAAATCATACTAACTAAAAAATGAACTGACTACAAGGCAAAACAACCTCAAACGGGGATAATTATAATTTCCTCACAATAAGCCAAATGCTGACATTAAACTACGTGCGCTCAACATCAATGTCACCATAACAACAACCACTGCTAACGCATTTTGTCGCTTATTATTACGCTGCTCACCTATAGCATGACTATTCATCATCCAAAGTAAAAAGAGTGCTATTAAAGGCAATAAAATACCATTAGCCACCTGTGCAAACCAAATAACTAACATCGGTTTATAACCTAGACTCGAAATTAACACTCCGAGTAGCAAAATAACAAACCAAATCGCCTTGAAAGACGTTGAGTTTAACTGCTTATTTAAATTTAACAGCCCGCTTAAAGCAAATGCAGCAGCAAGTGGCGCTGTAACTGCTGAAGATATGCCTGCTGAAAATAAGCCAATGGCGATAAATACAGCTGATAGATCTCCAAATATTGGCTCAAGCGCAGGAGCAATATCTGCGGCATTACTAATTTGAACTTGCTGACCAAAAAAAGCACTCGCCGCGGTAGATACAATAGCAATTGAAATCAAGCCACCTAAAGGAATAGCAAAATATAAATCTTTGCGGGCATCCTCAAGTTGTTCAACTTTTTGCCATTTTTTACTCGCTGTTGCGCTATGCAAAAATAGATTGTAAGGCACTACTGTGGTGCCTATAAGTGCAATAACCGTTAATGTTGCCCCCGAGGGTAAACTAGGAATAAGTAATCCTGAAAAAAACTCGGTAAGAGAAAAATCAATGATGAAAAAACTAGCAAGAAAAGCAATACTCATAATGCCTACAAGTACAATAAGCGACTTTTCAATAAATTGATAACTACCTGTCGCTAAAATACTTAAAGCAACTAGACCTATTACTAGCGGCCAAATGGAAGTAAGACCAAACCATTGCAAATCACCAAACAGATGCATTAGACCTAAACTCGCCCCTGAAATATTACCGCCTTGATACGCGGCATTACCAACCACAATTGCTCCTACCACTAACAATATAGATAAGTACTTACTTATTGACGTTTTACACGCTAAACGAATGTTTTCGCCTAAACCTTGTTGAGTTACTACGCCTAATCGCGCGGCCATTTCTTGTAAAACGATAGTGGCAAAAACAGAAAACACTAATGCCCATAACAAGCTAAAACCATAATTTGCACCTGCCATCGTTGCAGTAATAACCGTGCCTGGACCGATAAATGCGGCCGTAACTAAAACTGCGGGGCCAATTTGTTGAAGTTTAAACATAATGTTTTCTTATTAATTTTTATTATCAAAAATATTAACCACGTTGGGGTTAGTGGTTACTCAAATAGTCGGGCCATATAACCATTAATTTAACGAATATATAGCAAGCAATCTTAACAAATCATTCTATTATTGCTATATTTTCATGAAAGTTACTTACTTGGTAAGCTTAACAATTAGTTAGGATATCAAGAACATCATTAGGTTTATATCATGACATTATCAGCTTTAAAGCTATCTCCAAAAGTTTATTCAAATAAGTGTAAACAAATCACCTATATAGTCTTTAGCATTATTTACCTTTTAATTAGTGTTAATGCCGCAATTGCTTCCACCACTAATGAACCTTATCAAGCTAGCACAACTAAAGATGAACATATCGACCTTGGCGAATTAGAATTTGCACTTATTCCCTTAACTAAAGCAGAGCTGTCTGTGGAGGTTGATGCGTGGCTTCAATTACTGAAAGCAAAAGCTACAATTGTCAGTGAAGCAGAAATTCTTGTTAGCCAAAAGCAAAGAAAAATATTAGCCGCCCAAGAAATTTCAGATCTCAGCACAGATAGTGTTGAACTGATAAAAAAGGGAAAAGAAGATAAAGCTGCGGCTGCAGAGTTAAAAGAAGATCTCGCTGAAATGAGTACACTTGCCAAAGATTTAGATAGCAACAAAGCAGAAAAAGCGGTTGAATCTATGGCTAAAACGCCAGAATCGCTCACTGAACTAGCCGACAAAGCAGAGCAATATGGCGATAAGCTACAAAAGAGACGTGAGAATTTAATTAAAAACCTGACACAATTACATGCAGACAAAAATGATGCTTTAGAGCGCTTTAGAATAGTATTAAATAATTGGGAAACTAAAGGAGGTGACGGTGCTGAGTTACACCTTTACGCTAACGCAATTTCCGGTACCACTGTTGACTTAACCGACAGCAGTGCAGCTTGGTTAACCATTAAAGGCTGGATGATGTCACAAGATGGTGGCTTGCGCTGGTTAGCCAATATTATCAAATTCTTTTTGGCACTTGGTTTGGTATATCTGTTGTCAAGAACCGCAGGTAAACTCGCTGATGCCGCACTTAGTCGAAATAGCAATTTATCAATGTTGCTAAAAGAGTTTATTAAGGTCTCTGTACGCCGGGTGATTTTAATTATTGGTTTTATTGTGTCGCTAACTTTAATAGAAATAAATGTTGGACCTGTTTTGGCCCTTATTGGTGCAGCCGGTTTAGTGGTAGGTTTGGCCCTACAAAGTACCTTAAGTAACTTTGCCAGCGGTATGCTTATCTTAATATATCGCCCATTTGATGTCGGTGACATTATCGAAATTGATGGCGTAACAGGTACTGTGCATTCAATGACATTGCTTTCAACTTCAATTAAGACCTTTGATAATCAGCATTTAGTCGTCCCTAATAATAATATTTGGGGAACGACAATTGTTAACGTTACCGGTAGTAGAACTCGACGTGTTGATCTTGTATTTGGCATTGGCTATGGCGATGATATGGCAAAAGCAGAAGCGATTATGCTTGATGTAGTTACAAAGCATGAATTGGTATTAGAAAACCCTGCCCCTGTTATAAAAGTAAGTCAGTTAGCCGACTCATCGGTTAACTTTGTTTGTCGACCTTGGGTGAAAACTGAAAACTACCTAGATGTCTATTGGGATATTACTCGCCAAGTTAAAGAAGAGTTTGATAAACAAGGCGTCTCTATTCCTTTCCCACAACGCGATGTTCATATTCATCAGGTGACTGAATCAAGCAAATAACAGTGAACCTACTTAAAAGGGCATAATCACCTAATGTCAGGCACAAAAAAAACGCTAACAACAGTTAGCGTTTTTTATTGTAAAAAGAAAACTTAACCAATTCAAATATTAAGCTTTTGTTTCTACATAAGCATTTAAATCATTCATAGAGACTTTGGTAACAAACTCATCATTCATGTAAAAGCTAACCATTTCGCCATCTTTCTCACCACGAAGAAGTGCCGTTTCACCGGTATTAAATGTGAGATTAAACTCTAAGGTATTTTCATCAATAGGTGTCACTTGTGCTGTATAAACTTCTTTATCCGCAGCATTTACATTAGAAATAGGGTCGATAGGTGCTTCTTTTAATGATGGGTCTAAATCATCATTGACCTCAATCATGGTTTTTACTTTACTATCAAAAATATGTGGTTTGCCGTTTAATGGGTTTTTACCTGCCCAAAATTCGATTGAGTTGAAAAGCACATAATCAACAGCCACTGTAATTGCATAAACAGGCGCTAAAAGCATATTCACACCACCACGAGCATAACGGTTATCAACCACTTCAACGTTAAACTTCATCACTTTAGCTGTTACTGCATTACTACCAATACAACCAGTAAGCGTCCCTGCAAGACCTGCAGTTAACGTAGCCATAATCGCCATTCTTACGATATTTTTTTTCATGTGTCTTCCTTAATCATTCTATGGTTTATAATCGTCATTGAAGGTTTAAGGTAGCAAAATCACTAGTAAAGTCAATATCATAAAGCGACAAACGTGCAAGTTTATTATTTCCCTATTGTGAATGGAGAATAACTCGTGTTTACTTTTTACTTTTTACTTTAGTATGGCTGAGATTAACTCTATATATTTACTGAGAGTATGACTAGAAGCACTGACACCAAGTCGTTAACTTTGAGCTAACTATAAATTAAATGACAAGGTAGAGTTAAGGTTTACTTTCCGCTTGAATCAGCTCCTATATTGTAATAACTCATTAAAAGATAAGATTATTTATGTACCTCCTTCTCCTTCAAGAAAAAGTTAAATCACTACTTTCTTTAAAAAGAATGCATATAACAAAGCTAATTTCGCTATTCATATGCCTAGTATTTATTCAAGGCTGTACTACAACAAAATCACCCTCGCCCCTTAGTCGTGAAGTTATCAGCCAACAAGTTACTGCCCGTAGTAAAGGTTTAAGTAAAACGGAGCAATTAAGGCAATCAGAATTGATCGATTTGTATAGCCAATGGCAAGGTACCCCCTATCGTTTAGGGGGCAACAGCAAAAGCGGTATTGATTGCTCCTCTTTTGTTCAGCAAGTTTACCAAGCTGGTTTTGGCGTCATAATACCCAGAACAACAAAAGAGCAGGCCAAATTAGGTCAGGTAATTAACAAGCAGCTGGTTGTTGGCGATTTAGTCTTTTTTAAAACACAGCCGAAAGTGCATCATGTTGGTATTTATCTGGGTAATGAGAAATTTGTCCATGCCTCTACAAGCCAGGGGGTATCAATATCTAAACTCAATAATATTTATTGGTCAAAACATTACTGGCAAACAAGACGTCTTTTGGACTGAGGGTGATATAGCGAAAAGCAAAAAGCCCTAACATAAGATGCTAGGGCTTTTCTAAATATGGCGGTGAGCGAGAGATTCGAACTCTCGAAAGGGATAAACCTTTACACGCTTTCCAGGCGTGCGCCTTCAGCCACTCGGCCAGCTCACCAAATTTTACAGCGCTATGGTAAAAAAAAAGCCTTGCTGGTGCAAGGCTATTTTCACTTAATCTTTGATAAAAAGTCTGATTGCTGTTTATTTACTCATATATCGGTAGATATGAAAACTATGCATTGCCTTTTACTTTCAACTTGTTGTCGGCGGCAAAATTAAGCATTCTATTAAGTGGGATTAATGCTTTTTCTGCTAGCGCTTCATCAACGTTGATCTCTTTACCAACAGAGCTCACTAGGGCGTCATGAATCGATTTTAAGCCATTCATTGCCATCCAAGGGCAGTTAGCACAACTTCGACAAGTCGCACCGTTACCACCTGTTGGAGCTGCTACAAAAGTCTTTTCTGGATTGGCTTGTTCCATCTTATAGAAAATGCCTTTATCCGTTGCCACGATAAAGTGTTGGTTAGGCATATCTTGGCTTGCTTTGATCAACTGGCTTGTTGAACCAACCGCATCAGCCATTTCAACCACATTGGCTGGTGATTCAGGGTGAACTAATACTGCAGCATCAGGATACTGAATTTTAAGATCAGCTAATGCTTTTGCTTTAAACTCATCATGAACTATACAAGCGCCTTGCCACATAAGCATTTTAGCGCCTGTTTCTTTTTCTATGTATGAACCAAGGTGGCGATCAGGTCCCCATAAAATTGGTTTACCTTCACTTTCAAGCTTATCGACAATTTCTAACGCAATACTAGAGGTTACCACCCAATCCGCCCTTGCTTTAACTGCAGCAGAAGTATTCGCATAGACAACAACCGTGTGATCAGGATGCTCATCACAAAATGCTGAAAATTCATCGATAGGACAACCTAAATCTAATGAGCAAGTCGCTTCAAGTTCAGGCATTAACACTGTTTTCTCTGGCGTTAAAATTTTAGCCGTTTCGCCCATAAACTTAACACCAGCAACGATTAACGTGTCTGCTGAGTGTTGTTTACCAAAGCGAGCCATCTCTAAAGAATCAGCGACACAACCACCCGTTTCTTCAGCAAGAGCTTGAATCTCGGGATCAGTATAATAATGTGCAACCAGTACGGCATTTTTTTCAATAAGCAGCTTTTTTATTTTCTCTATATATTGTGCCTTTTCATCATTTGCTAATGGCTTAGGCTTGGCTGGAAATTGAAAATCAAAATCGACCGCAGTATTACTTACACTCATGAGTTCTCTCTAATTCGGGACATGATAAAACGCCGCAATTATAAGGGAAACGCCTACTAATGTGTAGTAGATAATGCGCTGCTTAGCGCTATATGGGGTTACTTGTTGTTATTACTTTAAATACACTCTAAAGAAAAAGAGCTAATGGTATGTTGGTTATGCGATAAATGCTTAAAATCCTTGGCTTCTAAATGTTACATGGGGAGTTTGTTTGATGAGTAATAGTAATTTATTCAAGGCTTCAGGAGTGGTCGGCCGTGAAGGATTTTAAGTTTCGGCTAGATTGTATGTTAAACGGTTAAAAGCCTTGGCTTTGGTGGCTTACTAGGATAGTTGTTCGATGGAGTTCTTTAGATTATTTAATGATAACAGGAGTGGTCGGCCGTGAAGGATTTGAATCTTCGGCTAGATTGTATGTTAAACGATTAAAATCCTTGGCTTTGGTGGCTTACTAGGAGAGTTGTTCGATGGAGTTCTTTAGATTATTTAATGATAACAGGAGTGGTCGGCCGTGAAGGATTTGAACCTTCGACAAATTGGTTAAAAGCCAACTGCTCTACCAGCTGAGCTAACGGCCGTTCCTGATTGTGCTATCTGTGTACTATAAAGTAATTAGAATTTCTCACTGGAGGATAAATCTCGAAGGAGTGTTAACTAACTTTAATCAGAAGTGGTCGGCCGTGAAGGATTTGAACCTTCGACAAATTGGTTAAAAGCCAACTGCTCTACCAGCTGAGCTAACGGCCGATTCTGATTTTTCTATACTTTTTATCTTCTTTAACTAATTTTAAACTAGAATTGGTCGGCCGTGAAGGATTTGAACCTTCGACAAATTGGTTAAAAGCCAACTGCTCTACCAGCTGAGCTAACGGCCGATTCTAATTATCAATAAAATGCAACAGTCTTGAATTGGTCGGCCGTGAAGGATTTGAACCTTCGACAAATTGGTTAAAAGCCAACTGCTCTACCAGCTGAGCTAACGGCCGATTCAAGAATTCTATTTTACATTTTACTTGCTCTATTATCGATTAAGATAAAGAGACTTTTTATTCAAACTCAAAATAATGACCTATAAAGAAATCATTGTGAATTAGAAAGTGGTCGGCCGTGAAGGATTTGAACCTTCGACAAATTGGTTAAAAGCCAACTGCTCTACCAGCTGAGCTAACGGCCGACGTTGTGTTGAGTCACTGCCTCAACGCGGGGCATATAATACTCATAATATTTTTAAGTGCAACTATTAACTTCGTTTTTTTTAATATTATTTTCTGTTCGTCTAAAAACAAAGCAATGCGCTACTTATATCAGCAAGAATTAGCAAATAAAAGTAAACGCATTATAAGTTTGGAGTAAGTCTATTACTTTACTAAAGTGGCTAAGCGAGGTTTAGCAAGTTTAGCTGCTGTAGATTCAGGGTACTCTTTTAACAACTGCTGATAGAGAGCTATTGCCTTTTTAGTATCCTTTTGCTTTTGAGCAACCATAGCAAGCTTTAATTGGGCATCAGGACGTTTAGTTGACTCTTTATGATTATCAACAACGATAAGAAACTCTTGGTTGGCTTGTACTAGTTCACCTTGGTTAAAGAGTAGCTGCCCCAACCAGTAGTGTGCATTAGGTGCATAACTCGATTTAGGGAAGCTTTTATTAAAAGCTTTAAATTCAAGTATGGCTTGCTGATAACGTTTATCTTTTAGCACTAGATTAAGCGCACGATCGTAAGCTTCATTTTCAGTTAAGTTATCACTATAACCGGAAGTGTTGTTAGTCGTGTTATCAATTGCATTAGCGGTAGTCGCTACAATAGCGGCTTTACTTGTCGATTCAAGTACTTCATTCACTCGTCTATCAATTTCTTTATAGAGTTCGCGTTGTCGTTCTAATACTTGGCTTAATTGATGGGTGTGTAATTCTGTTACGCCACGAAGTTCGTTTACTTCGGTTTGTAATACGTCCAACTGGCGCTGGATATTCACCTGTGCCTTATTACGTGAATCAAGCTTACGTGACAAGGTAGTTAATTGCTCTGTTAACGCAGAGGTATCGATAGAGTTGGCGTTAACATCAATGACTGGCGCTTTAGCTACAGCTAACGCACTAACGGCGCTAGCTGTAAATATCATGCCAAATAAAACTTTATTTAGTTTCATTCAGTTACCTACTTATGTGAGGCTTATCAAGTCTTAGTAAACTAAAACAGCACGACGGTTTTTAGCAAAAGCATCTTCGCTACGATCTTTAACCATTGGCTTTTCTTCACCGTAGCTAACTACAGTAAGTTGATCAGCAGCAACACCCATGTTTGTTAGGTATGTAACAACTGATTTAGCACGACGTTCACCTAAAGCGATGTTGTACTCTGGAGTACCACGCTCATCGGCATGACCTTCAACAAGTACTTTTACGTCTGAGTTAGCATTTAAGAATGCTGCATGAGCATCTAAAATCACAGAGAATTGGTCACTTACATTTGATACATCGAAATCGAAATAAACGATATGCTCAGAACGTAATTTTTCAATTTCTTGACGTTTTTGCTCTTCAATTTCAGCAGCACGTTTTGCAGCAGTAACTTTCACAGCTTCTTCCTCTGCTATTCTAGCAGCTTCGGCATTTTGAGTAACTTGAGCATTAGTATCGACTTGGCTTTGCTCATCACTATCAGAGTTAGAGCTACAAGCTGATAAAACGGTAAGAGGTAAAGCAATTGCTAGGCATTTTACTATGTTATTAAAGCGCATTTTATATTCCTTTGTTCTAAAATTATAAGTTAAAAAATTTATTAAGTTGTTCAATATTATTATTATAAAAATGGTGACCACGCTGGTGCTTTTACTTGACCATCAAGCGCTGGCAATCTAGCTTTAAAGCGACCATCTACCGACACTAACCCCAACACTTGTCGATTATTATGTAAGGTACTATATATGATCATACCACCATTAGGTGACACACTTGGCGATTCATCTAAACGTGTTTTAGTTAACACCTGAAACATGCCAGTAGCTAACTCTTGTTTCGCTAAACGGTAATGTCCACGTGTTCTGTTGACCATAATAAGTTGTTTACCATCAGGTGTTACCGAACCTCCTAGGTTCATTTCACCGTCAAAAGTTAAACGTCTTACTTTCCCCCCGGCTAAATCTACGCGATATAGCTGCGGTTTTCCACCCCGTTCTGAACTAAATATTAATGATTCACCATCGGGAGTCCAACTTGGCTCAGTATCGATTGCTCTATTACGGGTTATACGACGTACTTTTTTTGTCGCCAACTCCATAACATAAATGTCAGGGTTGCCATCTTTTGATAACACCATAGCCATACTGTTCCCATCAGGAGAAAAGCGTGGCGCACTGTTTATGCCATTGAAAGAGCTCACAAGTTCTCGCACACCAGTATAAATATCAATGGTATGAATTTGTGCTTGACGATTTTCAAAAGACACATAAGCCAATTGCTCACCATTTGAACGCCATGATGGTGACATTAATGGTTCTTTAGAACTTAACAATACATGTTCATTAAAACCATCATAATCAGCAAAAGCGAGTTGATAAGGGTAAGTTCCTTGATCACGAACAATAACATAAGCAATTTTGGTTAAAAATGCGCCTTTACTACCGGTAAGTTTTTCATAAATGATATTACTAATACTATGAGCATAACGACGTGCTTGATTAAGCTGAATGTTCGCACTGCTTCTTGCTAGTATATGGTCTTTAGTATTAACTAATTCACCATTACTTAACATTGACGTTTCACCACCCGTGATTTGGCCACGTATTACATCAACTAATTGGTAGCTCACATTAAAGCGACCTGGTGCTATCTCATTAATTTCACCAACGACAACAGCTTCAACACCTAAATTTGCCCAAGCGCTATAGTCAATGGTTTTAGCCTCAATATTCGTTTGTGGAAATTTATCGTGGCTAATAGGGCTGAACTTACCACTTCGCAGTAAATCATCACTGATAACTTTTGATAGTAATTCTGGGCGCTCCCCTGTACCTGTCCACTTAAAGGGTACAATAGCTATTGGACGAGCGCTGTCTACACCTCCGGTAATGACTATTTCCAATGCGGCATTTGCTTTAACTGTCGTTAAGGCAATAAAAGCGCCAAATAAAAAGCTTGATAATAATTTCATATTTTTGGTTACTTTTCCTTTAAATAGCAACATATATCGCTATCAAAATTAAACGATTAAATGTAATGCGAGTACCGTGCAGCTATGCACGGTAATTTAATTTATTAAAACTCAGGTGTTACCGTTACCGCAATTTCACGCATCTTTTTAAATACTTCAGGATCTTTAGATACTGGTAATGTGCCAGCCTTACTGATAGCAATATTGGCTGCATCACATACCACTTTATCTCCCTGCCCCACTTTTACATCGATAACAAAGCCCGAAGACGCAAGCGTTAGGGTTAACCGACAAGATTTTTCCGCCATAGTACTGCGGTCGGTAATCATGTATTGACTAATACGCTGAGTAATTAAAGCTGAATAACGTTGTACTTCGGTCATCACTTGTTGTTGTCTCGCTTGATTACGACTTGCCATTTCGTTAGCCATTTGCTCTGCTAACATGGCATCTTGAATAGCTTGCTCTTTCGCCGCTATTTCTTGACGTTTGCGCTCGGCAATTTTTTCAAGACGAACTTGTTCCGCTTTTTTAGCATCAGCTTCTTCTTTTAAACGTTTACTTCTAGCAGTCGCTGCCGCTTTTTCAGCAGCTTGCTTTTCCTGCTCTTTTTGTTTACGAATTTTTTCGGCTTGAGCAGCTTTAGCCTTAGCTGATTTAGCCGCTTTATCAGCCTTAATTTTTTCTTGTTCTTTTTTCTTACGCTGTTTTTCTAACTTCTTGATGCGAGCTTCTTCGTTAGCACGACGTTTCTTGGCGTCACTAGCGCGTTTTTCAACGGCTTTTAATCGTTTCTTCTCCGCATCTCGTTGTTGATCTTTCTGCTTTTTGATTTTATTAATCGCTTTATCTAGCTGTGCTTTATCAACAACCACAGCTTTAATCGGCTCACCTGAATGTTGAGCTGGGGTTGGCTTTGGTTTAGGCAGTGAAGAAAAATCGCCAGCAAACAAACCGACAAGCAATACAAGATGTAATGCGACACTTAGCCACAAGGCTTTAAAATAAGGAGACTTAGCATTAAAACGAAAACGGAACTGCTGACTCATGCTAGTCCTCCACTGAATCTGTCATCAAACCAACTGAAGGTACACCTGCGACCGTTTGTAACATCACCATAAGTTGAATCACTGCGTCATAAGAAACGGCACCATCACCATTAACAACAACCGGAGTACCGGGTTCAACGGCTAGATGTGCCTTGACTAATACCGCAACTTCTTCTGCTGACATAGGCTCTTTATCATTTGCGCCCACCGTTAAATAATAACGACCTTGAACGTCTACACTAGCAACAAGTGGTGTTTTGCTATCTTCATCAAGCGGCTCTGCTTCTGCTTGAGGCAAGTCAACTTTTACCCCTTGAGTAATTAGCGGAGCTGTTACCATAAAGATAATTAATAACACCAACATGACATCGATATAGGGAACAACATTAATTTCAGCCACTTTACGGCGTCTAACTCTTTGGTACATAGTAATACCCTACTTAGTAGATTTTTCTGCGGCCGATTGACGTTGTAATATACTTGAAAACTCGTCCATAAAGTTGCCATAGCTATTTTCTAATTTTTCTACTTTATGACTAAAACGGTTAAACGCCATAACTGCAGGAATAGCGGCGAATAGTCCCATTGCCGTAGCAATAAGTGCTTCAGCTATGCCTGGGGCAACCATAGCAAGTGTTGCTTGTTTCACCGCACCTAGGGCAATAAATGAATTCATAATGCCCCATACAGTACCAAACAAACCAATATATGGGCTGATAGAGCCAACCGTCGCCATAAAGGGTAAATGTGTTTCTAAGCCATCAACTTCACGAGATAGTGCAACACGCATTGCTCGATGGGTACCATCAACAATGATTTGAGGGTTATCTATATGGCTCTTTCTTAAACGAGCAAACTCTTTGAATCCAGCAACAAAAAGACTTTCAATACCTTGGACTTGAGGTTTAGCCGATATTTCACTGTATAATTGACTTAAATCAGCACCACTCCAAAATTTATCTTCGAAAGCTTTTAATTCGGCACCAGCACTGCGGATAACCTTTCTACGTTGAAAAATCATTGCCCAACATATAACAGAGAAAGCAAGTAAGGTAAGCATAACAAATTGCACTAAGATACTTGCTTCTAAAAACAAATGGAAAAAAGAAATTTCAGCTGACACGTTTAAACGCTCCTAGTATTGATTCGGGAATAGCACAGGGTTTATTCTGACTAAAGTCAACACAAGCTATGCGTACTTTGGCAGTACATAACACTTGTTTAGCTTGGTTGGTTATTTGTTG
>PJEL010002130.1_pt1 | contig 18644 bp, 28 predicted proteins | sample 1853271 | NCBI WGS metagenome assembly PJEL01 (sample SAMN08108733, study PRJNA415343) | Invertebrate metagenome, whole genome shotgun sequencing project. | host: Globobulimina | place: Sweden: Gullmar Fjord | collected 2015-08
CGTTCGACATGTCGCATAAAGGGAGCAGGCCGAGCGTCGATCAGATCATACCTAGCGCCGGCTACTGGCCGGAGAACATTCGCTTCGTTACCTGGACGTGCAACAACATGCGTGGCAACTTGTCTGACGCGACCTTTCTGGAGCTGTGCAGGGGTGTTGTTGAGAATTTGAGCCCGTAGAAGTTAATACTTAGGGCCACCTCCAGCAATAAATGCTGGTCGTAGCGGCACGCCAGACAAACGCTGGTCAGCTATGATCCTTGTGCGACCTCCGATTGCAGGTGTTCTACGAAGTGCTATGAGGCCCCGTGGCAGGTCCGCCCCATAATTTGTTATTAGCCCTTTACGCACTTCTTTTTGGGTAACCAAGTCTACACGACGCTCCTTACGCGTGGCAGTTCGCCCTCGATCTTGATACCCATGTGTGTTTCTAGGGTTTGTCAAGGCACGGGGCCAGTCGACGATGCGCATAATCTTATCAAATAGATCTAAAGGCAGTCCGCGTAAGGTGACAAGATAATGGTACGCGGCGTCATTCCGAATCCTAGGTCGCCTTAGCTGGTCATTCCAGCGTCGTGCTGTAAATACAACAGTCTTGAGCAGTTCGAAGGGAAAATTCACTAGTTCGACTAAGGCGCGTATTATCATCACTTTCTAGGTCTAGAATTATCTGACGCGGTGGTGTTATTATGGATCTCTGGGAGCGCATTAGGAATCTGCCAATTGACCTCCAAGAGCGTATACTTCACGAAGCGTACCCACACCCACTGACACGAACAGCAGCGCAAGAAAGGCGACCACTGTTAACTGAGAGTAGGCGTCTATTGCGCTATCAAATCCGAGCGCCTAGCGGAGGCTCATTATACCATGTTGTTGCACCCATTGAGAGAGAGCGCCATGTTCTTAGGCAGCACTGGAGGAGGCGTCCAATATATCAGTCCATAAAGTTTGCTATGCAAAGACTCTATAATCGTATACTAATGGTGTATAACACAGCCACCATGGATGGCACATTTTCAACGCCGTTGGTTGGACCTATGTATGGTCCTGGGCTGAGTAGGCCGGATGGCCTGGACCACAATCGCAGAGGACCAGCATGGCACCGTCCTAGTCATAACCCCGGTATCGGCGAGGATTATCTGACACTCATGGCCCATGAGACACTCTGAAATTAATTCTGGGGGTGACACTTTCCCTTTTTAGGGTTTGCGCCCTAGATGTTCTGACGGCTATCAAACGATGTCAGCTAAGATCGGCATGCTTGCAGTCAGCCTGAGAGTTGGCGGCCCCATAGAGACACTATTGCTCCTTCCAAGGGCCGCCCTGAGGAGTGTAGAAGGGGCAGTAAGGCACCTCGTGAAGCGCGTGGGTAGAGAGTACAATGTGCTAGTAGTGAGGTCACGACAGAGTAAGAGGATATTCACAGTACGGAAACCACGCAGACGGTTCACAGTCAATTAGGGTTAATATCAGTGTAAAGCCAAGTTTGCGCCTCAACATAGGGTTAAAAATAGGGTTACGCGCCTGAGTGTGTGCTTGCGCGCATAAAAGTAGGGTTTGCACCCACGTGCCACCGCCGGCGACCCCTCAGAGTAGCCCAGTATGCCTAGGGTTCCATACTGAGGCGTGACACAATTAAATAAATAAAGTCCTATATAGGACGCGTCCAGGACATGACCACTTCCCCCCCCACGGACGCGTCCACTGGATGTCCGATCGGTCGGGTCGGTCGGGGGGTCGGTCGGCCGGACCAGCCGCCCGTAACCCTAATCCGACATCGACTCCCAAAATTTTGCTCCCAGCTCGCACACTTAGCTCGCGACACTAACCCTAACCCTAACCCTAACCCTAACCCTAACCCCAACTACACCGTATACGGCCAATAGTTACGATTGTGGCGGCGTCGAATGGGGTAAGGGCCGGCTCTGTAGTTACGATTACGGGCCATACCCTCGGGTGGGTTCCAGTCTAATTCGCCTACGTCAGCAGCTACTGTAACATGCATGTCTCCAGTGTACTCGTCACGACCAGTCCTTCCACGGACCTCAAAAAAGTTATAGTTGTTCCATGGGCGATCCACTCCTACGCGGACCCTATTTCGACGTATGAATCCAGTCCTGCCCAAATACTCGTTCATACGCATCGTAAACCGCACAGATGTATACACGCGCCGAACTATGTAGCGCCTCGCCAGAGCCTGAATACGCACTAAGGCATCAAACGCTGTTCTGATACTCACAGTAGGCGATATTCCTAGTTGAGCATGGAGTTGCGTTCGCCTACGCGTCGCGGGCATTGTTGTAGCTTTGACAGAATATCTAATAGAGGTGGGCCGAATACCACCGACATGGGGAAACCCCCCTGTCCCAGATCTACTTCATTCGTACACTGTTGACTGACATGGCACGCAGAGAGCCGAATGAGGAGGTCGCTCGTCACCTTCATTATTATCTCCGAATTTTTATTAATCTCATACTTAAAGGGTTCCCAAATCCGAGTGGCCGCAATCCTTGGTTTTTTATTTTCCATAGATAGTCTATAATGACTAATCCAGAGTGGCCCGTAAGCGTGCTGCTCCGCGCGATTCGATGGCTGAATCAAGCGCGTCGTCGTATCTGGGCCCAACGTCATAACTTAAACCGACATAAAAGGGCCAAACTCCATTTTGGTATGTCGCGGTCACTGTACACGGACCTTGTGGATAGTGGAGGTCAGCCTATGTCGTTCCCGACGAACTTTAATACGAGGTGGCCCGCTATGCCAGACACACTGGCCTCGCAACTAGAGAGTGGGACGGCGCGTATTCTACCTCAACGACCGCCTTTCCGTGCGACGGGACACTACCCGCCTCCTCCTGACGAGCGAGCGAGGCGGGTGTTAGCGCTCGGAAGGCCAGGCAACCCCCAAAGCAACTTCATTTAAAATAACCTGCGGCGGACGGCGTCCAAGTGCTCTCTATACCCCCTACTAATGAGATCTCGGATAGTTCTAACATACCTCCAAAGCTTTACGCTGTAAAGGGTCACCGCGTTCATAATCACATCCCCCTCCATTGCCATAACTGTAACAGTAGGCGGCCATATTTGCTGACCGTCTGCGCCTCGCGCTCTCTCCCTCGTTACTGCACGAATATAATAGAGCTGTGAGAGAGGTATGTACTTATCTCGGTGGTACTCGGCCCACCTATCTGGTCTGTACGGTGGTGGCATTTCCATTTTGCTTAGAATCTTATTTCTTATTTCTTGATCTGTTGGCGTGCCTGGAGGTCGCCCGCAGGTTTGAGCGCCTATTGTCCTGCGCGTTCCCGTTCTTATGGTCCACGTCCTGCCCTCTCTTTACTGCGCCCTCCTTCTTAAGTTGAGTGCGAGCAGCAGCCCGAGCCGCCTTCTCTCGGCGATGCTTCTGTTGCTCGGCTGTAACGCCACTGTACGGGCCGCGTCCGTAGTATGCTTTGCTCTCCTTCACGTAATCCCGCGCCATGTGTAACAGTTTATTAGAATTAACGCTTTAAGAGGGAGTAATCGCGCCACACCACCCTGTATGGAAAGGCTTTCATCACCGTCAGCGAGGTTGGCCAGTTATCACTCAATAGCCATGTGACACGACGGTGAATTCGAGTCATAAGCTTAAGCATGTACCGTTTCCATATTAAACGTCGATGTTGCACAAACCATTAAACTCTTGCTACAAACTCACGTGCTGTGGTTTGACCATCCATTCTTCTCTCACGTCGTCGTCAGATAATCTAAGATGTGTGCAAGATGTCTCAGGTAAAGTTCGGCCAGTGTATTAACGAATTTGCACCTCGCCCCCGTAATGATGGTGAGCCTTTCGTCGGGTCCGTTCCACAGTACGATGTAGGCTACGGCCCAAGTTGGTGCAGCACGGAGCAGTCGCGTCGCAACGATGGACTTCTTCCGTCCTTCGGCAACAAACAGGTGGCTAGCACGGCCAAAATGACGCTGCGTGGGCTCGCCGACCCGACCCCCGCGCGCGGAGAAACCTTCCAGACCCAGGCTGGCAAGATCCTGCTTGCAAAGGAGCAGGATACGTGGCAGTATATGCCCAGTATCGACACAATCAATATTCTAACCAACTCTACAGGAACGCGCCTACAGCCCCTCCCCGCTAGATTCTACGAGCGATGAGCACGCGCCGCGACTACACAGCCTGGGACCAGATAAGCGCGAACGACCTCGCCTTCTCACTCGGCCAGGATAGGAGCGGCAAGCCGACCATCTGCATGCTGAGAACGCCCGGTATGAAGGAGGTGAGCATGGTCACTCCGGCATGTGTTACTAACTGGCCGCGTGTGAATGGCGACGGCAACTACGGAACCATGTTTGGCCCGGCTGACCCGACCAAGGCCAAGTTCTCGATCGACCTCACCGACGCGCAGATCAACGGCGTGGAGAACCAATTTTATGCGGCATTCTCCGCAATGATGACTGGCATTGACGACAAGCTGCTCGACTTCGTCCACGGCGAGCAGCTCAAGATTCTCGGCCGGAAGAACCTCTCCCGCGAAGAGGTAAAGATGCTGCAGATTCGGACAGTTCGCCCGAAGTACGACAAGATGAGTGGGACTCTGATTGGCCACACTGTGAACGCATCGAGTGCCAAGTATGCCTACGATGGAATGGGTGGCAAGTTTGAGCGCGCGATTACCATCTGCGACGCGAATGGCGCGGTAGTACCGAACGGTGTTGTTAGCCCCGGCGATGTGGTGTCCGCGACAATCTATGCGAACCAGGTCTACACCGGAGTCGGAGGCGACAAGTTTGGCATTCACTGGAGCTTCGAAGACGTGGCTGTGATCTGCCAACGCGCCAAGCTTGAGGCAAAGACCAATGTGTCAGCCTTCGGCACCTTCACCTACGACTTCGCCAAGGCTTACGAACAGCCCGCGCCACCTCACTGCGGCGAACAGTTTTCTGAATAAACGACTAAAGATGTATCGTTTGAGTTTTCCTAGTAGTATAGAAGACGTCACAGTGCGATTTCTAGTAGCGTTGTTTGAGTTATATCAAAACTCAGTGCTGCTGCTTACAAAAGTCTTTCGTGGTCACCGCGTGCGTTCGATCCTACGCAGGGCAAAGCGGACAGCGCCGCGAGGCATTCTTAGAAACGTGCCTCTCTCTCTACAACGTGCAACCGGTCCTACTCTCTCTCAGGTGTTCTCTCAAATGAATGTAAATTCTAATTAATATGAGCAATGGAAGAGTATCTTGAACGGATCCGTTTGAGGTATCTACATTTGAGGCGTGGTCAAACTTATCTTGAGAGAAGAGGTGGCGTTCCACTAGAGTATCTTGATACCGACAAGGCACGGATAATGGCTCGGAGTGCCGGCCGCCATAACGCTCTACCAAGGCTGCCAGTGGACATTCGACGACTGATTCTAGGTCCCCGCCGTTCTTTCCTAAGTTATGTGCAGGGCTTACGTAACGAGTTGCGTCGCCTACTTCAATCTTTCACAAGACTTGCGAGACCCTTATTGACTGAACACAGACAGCGATACGATACGAGAATCACTGAAATAAGAGAGAAGATGAGAGCGTCTGAACGGTTGACGCGTTCTACTGTCGTACCTGGAGCTTCGCGGCATGGAGCGAGTGCTGAAGATTCGACCGAAGAAACACTTAGTAATCAGCTAAACCGATTACAACTTGGCGGTACAAGAATATCTGAGTTGACCACTGATGCAAGACGTAGCCATTTACGGCGGAATGTTTTTGCTGCATGGCAGCGGGCTCATAGAGCTGGGGAGCTGAGGGGGGACGACTAAGCTGTTCGTTTCCGCTTGTGTGTCTCTTCGTCCGACTCCAGCTCTGGGCTTGGTGGCGGGAAAGTTGGGTCGGCATTTGCCCACACCTTGTAGTTGACGTGCGCTCGCATGCTACGCTCGATGCAGAAGTTGATGTTTTCTTTGTCCTTAGCAGAGAGAGGTGGTGGCGCGGACATGTTTGCCTCCATTGCGGCGAAAACTTGGCCGTAGTATGTCAGGAGGAAGTCGAACGCTAACGCATCGCGGGTCACACGATACACCGCCATACCATCAGGGCACCAGGAGATGAAGTCGCACCACTCCCTGCCGCATATCTCGAGCAGAGCGTTCATCTGCAAGTAGTAGTGCTTGGGTATCTCTTTGTGCAGGCGGCCGCCCCCCTTCTTGAAGTAGAATGGGCATTTAGCCTCCACCATCCCTGCCTCGCCGACAAATCCGTCGGGCGAGCCGGCAATCCATGGTATTGTAGGGTGCACGTGCAGGCCGGTAGCTTGGACTACATTGCCGGTCAACGTTTGGTAGTCGAGGAGCGCGTTTGGCTCGTTATCTGTGCCCCACTGCGTTGCCTCGTTGCCTACAAAATTGTCGGTGCCCAGCGCGCGGCGAAAGGCCTCGACGCGACTCGTGTAGCTCACGAGTCCAAGCGTAGCACCGAGATTGGAGGCGGTCATCTTGCCGCGCCGAGCAGCGCGCCACGTCTCGCTTCGCTGCTGACCCTCCATATCATTACATCATAAGTGTCAGAATAAGAGTGTTACAATTATCTGATGAATAGTTATTGATGGTGTGGAACTGGAATGCTCCCAGTGCCAGTCTCGGCACACCATCTGAGGCTGCTACGCCCGGGGCGTGGCCGAAGTATCAAGATGAGATCTTGCTGCGCAATCTCAAGACCAGGGAGAATGCGCTGGTTGAAGCACGCGACAACGACGGCAATCCGACAGGGTACCAGGCGTCTTCTGAAGTGAGGTCGACATACCTGGATCACACAGCGCGCAACTTTGAGAAAGAGGCAGACGAAGCTCTGCATGCTGAATTTCAAGACTGGCTGCAGGGCAAACACACTGCTAATCAGCCGGGTAATGACCTCTACATGAATGAGATTGGAGCACCTGTTCGCAGGCATGTGGCGGGGGAACTAGTTGGCCAACCGATGGATGGCTGGCACCACACGCAGTGGGGCAAGAGGCAGCTCACACACTTGGACGGAGTGCGTGATCACCTTCGCAAGCAGGCTATCAAGAGGGATGAAGCCGAGTTGCAAATGAACATCCTGGCTGAGTATGGTCCGTCGAACCTTAAGGAGGCGTGGATGTACTTCAAGCACTGGGTAAAGAAGCGACCAGTTAAGCTCTCGCCAGCATCTACCACAGACTATGAGCACGAAATAGGAACCCGCTCTCGTGGGTGGAACTTGCCGCCAGATGGTGACTCTTGGCCGAACCAAATGCAGGTAAATCGATCTGGCCCCCCTGGCCACCCGCCATTCACCCCTGACGACGACGACGACGATCCGGTGGATTTGATTCTTTTTAATAACCGCGTTGACGATGAAACCCCCGACAGCGCACCCTCCTCCAGGCCCACCTACATACCTCCAGCGGACGACAAAGTCACACTAGGAGCAGCAGTACAAATTGAAGACGCTGTTGAAGACGCTGGCAATGCAGTCGAGCGTGTCGCGGAAGCTGCGGTGGATGTAGTGGCAGGTGTGACCGGTGAGTTGGCCGGAGATGTACTAGACTTGGCTGAAGATGCCTTGTCGGATTACGAAAGTGCCGACGAGGACATGAGTGCCGAAACATCAGAGGATGGAGCACAGATCTTTCCGACTTATGATGACGAGGTGTATTATGCTCTAGTTGATTCGTACTTTGGCATAGACTCTGGTATCCTAACGAAAGCCTTCAATGACTGGACGAGCGTGCCTTTTCAAACACAGATGTCCGACGCCGGTTTGAAGGATTTTACTGAGGGCCTCTTTAGTAATGCAACAGAGTACGCACTCCAAAGCCACGAGTTATCAAAGAAGACTGGAATTGCATATGAAGAAATGCGAGTCAAGTCTTTGACTGATATGAAAAGAATTGTAGACGATCATATCAACCGAGGCACCTTTGGTAAGGACGCTGGTGTGCAGAAGCAATGGTCGGATGCTCTGATCCAAGAATTCGTGTATCGTACCAATTTAGACCCTCAGGGCAATGTCAAGCCCAGGCCACAAGGCTCAGACTTCGTTGTCACTCCTTCTATGAAACGGGGTTCAGCCGAGAAGGCACCATTTACGAACTATGAAGTTTTGGGCGAGCGTGAGAGCATTTTTTATAAACGAGGAATGCCATCTCGACCAACAAACGCAGACGGACCAAACGACCCTCTGTATACTGAGCCGTACGCTAACAAGAAACGACGACCAAACCGTTCAGACGAGCTAGGTCCAGAAGGCGGCAGTGGTTATTATGGGCGTGCGCCGGCGCAAAGACTAGTAGACCAGGGCGAGTACCATTTTCTTCAGGCAGATCCGAAGACCGTGGGTAAGGAGTCCATTCTCCGTGACATACCTCCACGGTTTTACCCGCAGGGTAAGAAGCGCGATCAACGCCCGTCGGGTGCGGTGCCAAAGCAACTGTTCCAGATGGGCTACACACCAGAAAACACCCACAGAAAACTAGGCCCAGCCACGAAGTTGCCTAGGTTCGGTTTTGCTGACAAAGAGTCTACCGCGGCTAAGGGCAATGCACCCTATTCCTTCTCTAAACCTACACCCACAAAGATGGAATATCATTCCTCCCCGACCGCGGGGAGCCCCAGCACTATTTATAGATTCGGCTGGGGGGAGCATAAGGGGGAGTAATTTCTGAGTATCACAACAGGCATGGACGACAGGTTCAAAACCGCGCTACACAAACTTAAATCGGGTGATCCAGTGCCCTGGAGTTCAAGTGGAAGCTACATCGAGGACCTGAAGCGGCAACTCAACCCTTCTCACCACACGACGTTTGAGCGGGCGATGCAGTTCCGCACGCGTGAGAAGCGGCATCTTGCTACAGTGTCTGAGGAAAGAGACGACCTACAGCAACAACTAAGAGACGCAAGACTGGAACACTCTAAGATGCAATATAGAATGGCTTTGCAAAATTCCAATTATCAGATGCGACTAAATGTCGAGCGCGCCAGGACTCGCAACGCTAGGTCTCGGGGCTCTAGTTCTCTACGAGATGAGCCGACAGCAGAGGGGGTCGGATCTCGTGAAGCGCGGAATCCACCCGAACAGCAGCCTGACGACGGGCCAGCACAACGCGAGCGACTGGAATCACCCGGCGAACCACCAGATCTGGGTGGACACGCCAGTGAACACGGTTCTGAAGAGCTGGCCGGCAGGGCGGAGCCTGGAGCAAGTGTACCGCCAACAGAAGGCCCAGTACGTGAGGGAGGCGAGTGAGAGTCCGGGAGTGAATCTAGTAGCCCACACAGTGGCTTAGGCTTTTTCTGAATACATCTAGCAGTAGAAAACATGCCGCAGCTTCAGATTAATCAGGGTCCGCAGGACGCGCTTCTGTATGACAACTCGCGCTCCTACTTCACCAACGTCGGCTACGTTCGCACCTCTAACTTTCAGATGGAGCTGCGCGACGTCGACTCCCAGAACAGTGCCAAGCTTGGCTCCACTGTTCAGTTCGTCATCCCCAAGGCTGCCGACCTGCTCGGCCCAGTTGACCTTATGCTTACGACGAAGAAGGCAGACGGTGGCGCAGGTTCGGGTGTAAAGGCTTCATGGGTCAAGAAGTTTGGCTTTGCCTGCATCGACCAGATCACCTTCTCTGTCGGCTCGCATGATATTGAAAAGATCTCCGGTGACCAGCTCGACATTATTAACGAGCTGATGCGCGACGATGAGTCGCGCTACACGTCCATTATTGGCAATATTCCGGGTGCTTATGCTGGTTCTGATGGACTTTCCATCATTAATGAAAGTGTATATTCCGATGAGCAGTCATTCATCGTTCCGCTCGGCCTCTTCTTCACGAAACACCCGTCGCAGTACTTCCCGCTGGCGGCGATCGCAGGCTGCAACGACGTGCGCATCACAATTCGCTTCCGTCCAAGGAACGATCTGATTCACTCGTTTGGAATCACTGCTGTTGCCTCTTCGGCTGTAACCGGCGCCGACATCGAAAGCGCCCAGCTGCGCTGCCACTACATCCACGTTACCGGCCCTGAGGCTAGCACACTCATGAACAAGGAGCACGTCCGCCTGCTTAAGCTCTTTCATCACGACAGCAAGCAGGTCCCACTACGCGGGGAGCCGCAGAAGGTGAGTATGGATCTCTCCTTCCTGCACCCTGTTAGTGAGCTTATCATCGTCATGCGCAAAGATGAAGATATCAACGGAACTGATAACACGAAGACCGCCTTCTTCAACTACCAGCCGCAGATGCAAAAGTTCAGCCTCACACTTAACGGACAGGACCGCCACCCGTCGCTCAGCTCTGGTATCGATAAGAAGTACATCCAGGAGCGCATCATGCCCATGCTCCACAGCAACACGTCGAATAACCATGACGATCCTCATGATAAGGAACTGCTGGACCGCAAGGAGATCATCGTCTATCCCTTCTCGCTTAACCCTGAGGGCTCGAACCCGGCTGGCGCCGTCAACTTCTCAAAGGTGTCGCACGCCAAGCTGAGTATCGATGTAAACACACTTTCAACTGCTTGCACGATCGATGTGTACGCCGTGTATTACAACTGGTTGCAGATTAAGGACGGCCGCGCACTTACCAGCTTTGCGTAGATTATCTAAAGCTGTGTTAGTGTGTCATGGACGACCAAGTACTACACCTACTCACCACACTCGGCGAAGCGACAGGTATTACTGGTCTGATCGCAGCCACCGCAGTTATACTAATTAAGATGCTAGGCAGAAACGGCTGCACGTGCAGCCTGTTTAGTTGCTCTGGGTCGCAGCTGTTTGTTCTAGACTGTGAGAAGGGCGCTCCGGGCAAGCGCCATAACACCGGTGAGTCGACCGATGACTCAGCGAGTGTCTGATTCTTTCTAAAATGTGTGTAAATTGCTCTATGAGCTACATAATAGCAATAGACGTGGGCGTCAAGAATCTTGGCGTCTGCATTTTTGATTTTAGATGTGCAAAGATAGTAGAGTGGGCCAATATTGACCTAGTTACACAGGGGCGGTACTTGCCACAACACAACGTGACATACGTGCGCAACTTCATCCACCGCTTCAAGCCCTATTTTGATGACCTCTTCGCCCTTGTCATAGAGAAGCAGATGCGGATGAATATGCGCATCATAGAGAGTGTGTTCGAGGCGCTCTTCTTCGAGCACTGTGTGCGTGTCAGCCCGCGCTCTGTCAAGGTGCACTACGACATTAGTACCAAGAACTACGCCGGTAACAAACGCAAGGCGGTGGAGTGGGCGATGCAATTTGTCGCGAACAACCCAAAAACCTTCAAGTCGTGGGAAGGATATTGCCTCATAGACAAGTTTCAGGCGGCAAAGAAGCAGGATGACTACGCTGATGCCCTTCTGCTGCTCATGTACTACCTCGACACTTATTCCAATCAACTAACTACTGCAGTGCCAGAGTTTGTCGATGTCCTCCTTCAAGGGTGATCAGCTCTACGGCTCTCATGCTGATGATGCTCAGTACGACTCGCCCAACAGCGATGAGCATGTGGAGGAGCCAGTTAGACCTCCAGTTAAATTTTTTCACATATTTGTTGAAGAGTGGTACCCCGAACTGGAGTCTATGTACAACGAGTATGTTAGATCTGGCAGGGAGATATTTGGAGGCGCATTCTTCCAGCTAGGCACAATTGCAGATTTCTCGGCTCACATATGGCAGTTTACACAGCCGGGCGAGTTGCGCACTCTTTCTAGACCAGGTTTAGTTTACAGATGAGCCCCTGGGTGATTGGACTTGGAGCCGCAGCACTCTATCTCTTCAACAAAAATACACAGCTTGTCAGCCGCCTCGACCAGGCGGTAGATGAATACTATGACGCGGCTAAGCCTGCAACTGACGGTGTAACTTCAGCCGAAATTAGAGGGACCCAAGCTCAGCCCGACAACTTTCTTACCTACGGGGACATGAATGCTGCAGCTCCAAAGGAGCGCCAACTCGAACTAGAAGCGGGGCGTGCTCGAGCAGCCGACGAGGTCGCTCAATTCAACTCTCCTAATTGTGCAGCCCCGAGGATCGAGGGCGTGATGCTTCAGTTTGACCGGAGCGGGGTTTAGTAGAGAGACGCTTCTTGTGTTTCGCGCGGTTTCGCTCTTGAGTGACCTCATATGACTCCTTGTTCTGCTTTGCGACCGCTTGTTGAGCCATGTATGCGCGCTGAGCTCGCATCTGTGCCTCATATGCCTCTCGCTGCGCACGGACATGTGGCGTATACTTGTCTTGCAGGTTAGCAAACCATCCGTCCAGTTGATTGCTAAGTTGATTGCTAAGCTGCGCTGTTAGGTGATTGACTTGACGGTGGTCTGACATATTCACTATTACTGTTGGAAGATTTTTCTAGACCCATGTCGTTATGACGGTGTCAATGACCAGCATTCCTCTCGTGGGTCAGTATTTTGACTGTGGTAACATGTACAAATCTGCGGCAGCTGGTGCTCTCATGGCTTTCACTAATACGGATGCGGCACTCTCGCCGATGGCTGGCGTGTATGCGCACTTTGCGCTCGCGGGCGTCGCTATGGATGCCTTCTGTAAGGGCAGGTACACGCCCGACTTTGATAGGCAGTTGGCTTACAACGCGGCGGCGGGTATTGCGGGGGGTCTAGCGATGCGTATCATTATGCCTACGGGTGGATTCACGATGCCCATTTTTGGTAAACCTGTTGCGTAATTTCCATGAAAGTTCTACATAAAGATGGTCGCTCTACCACACCGTGCGCGTCAGCCGAGCAAGTTACAGCTGACGTCACACTGTCAGTGGTGCTGCTCGATCTCTGAGAAGAAGAAGCTGTTCAAGCTCGTCGATGGGCCAGTCGAACACTGGTTCTGCGACAAAAACCACGCAGAGTTATGGCTGGAGTTCAGACATAAGGCAAAGACGTATCACCTTTGCCGGATGCTTCCGCAGGAGCGCGCAGCTGCACTTGCAGGTCGCACAATGGAGCAACAAATTTCTATTTTATACTCTGAGCTATGCGATCACAGCCCATTGTGAGTGCACTACTCGCTTTCGCGCTATACACCACGGTGATGTGTCCATGTCGTAAAACACTTAGCTGTCACCTGCCTCAGTTCTACGGGTCGATGGCTGCAGCTTCTGTACTGGTATTCATAGAAAATCAATAGAAATACAACATTTTAGCGGCGGCGGCGCTGTTTCGGACGCGGAGGGAACTGTTCGCGAAACATGCGGAGTGCAGTGTCACGATAATCTCTAAAATTCGGCCCGTCGTTGTTTGCAAACCTCACATTGTCATAATGCAGTGCGGGGCTTCTGTGGCCCTCTAGTATATTCTCCCAGAAATAGCCTATGCCGTCGCGAGCAAAGTGGTCGGGCCCTCCAAACATAGACTGATAGTGCACTGCTTCGTAATCTCCTACAAGGTAGTGGTAGACATTCTTATATACTGCATCAGAGAGCCTTCCTACCAGTCCTTGGATCATCCTTAGGAAGCCCTCTGCTTCCTCGCGGGTGTAACTCCAAGCGCTGATTATTGGACCGTCAAGCATGTTACACAGAAGTTAGATATTCTCATACACCAATAGCATGCTCTACTTCATCTTGCCGGTCGCGACAATTCTCACTCTAGTTGTCTTAAGCCACACTTGCATGCCGGCAAAGGTCATGCTTAATCTCGAGCTAGGCCACAATATTCTGGCCCCTGAATGATGCTGCTCACATTACTGCTTGCCTGGGTGTACAGGCATGGGTTCATGGAACTCGGATATCGACCCGTTCGAGAAGGGGGGCTGTCCGATGTGTTGTGGACTAAGGGGTCATGCGAGGCTGAGGAAAATCCTGTACTACGAGCTCGACAAAGAGTACAGGAGCGCGAAGCGGGAGGCGAAGCGACTTGGGTTCCTGTACAAGGAGGCGTGCTGGTACAACTTTGAGACCCAAGCACGCCATTGGAACGAGCCGTGGCATGAGACAAACGAGAATACTCGCTTGTGTATGCATTCGCACAAATATGGAACTAGGGGCACGCGCGAGGTGGGTGTGTTTGACATCTACTACTACGGCATACAGAGCGGTGCGCCACCCCTTCCGCCGGAGATCGTCGCATCAGAACTAAGAGTCGCCCAGGCCTATGAAAAGCGCCTCGAGGAGGAGCGCTTCGCGCCCTACGACTGGGCGCCTGGAGGGCGCAAATATGAGCAGCATCGCCGCGAATGTGAGACTGCAAAGATTCTAAAATGTTAGTATAAGTATGCAGCAGATGGACTGGATTGACACTCAAAATGTGATATCGTGGGACGGCAGGCCTAAAAGACAGTGTCGTGCACCACCAAAGACATACTGGGAAGAGTTCGTTGAGACGGACGAGTGGTACCAACAGGAGCTTCTTGGCGATGTGCCACCAGAGGAGCTGCAGGCGGCGTGCTTTGACTCGGATGTAGACGATACGGAGAGCGATAGCATCATTGGTGAGGAGGAAGAGGACGTCGCTTATTCTGAAGTTGCAACTGAGGATGCCTCAGAATCAGACACAGAATCGATCATCAGTGCAGCAACAGAAGCAGTCGAACTCGTCGTGCAAGTCACCGATGACGACGACGACGACGAAGTCATCTCGTCCGATGAAGGGGAGCCAACAGGCGAAGGATCAGATGGCGAGAGTGAGGGAGGCTCAGTACCGCAAACACGGGTTGATCCAGTAGATTAAGAATATCTGAGATATTAATACACTTATGCTAACACCGATGCAACGTGGCGCACTTTTCTGGGGTGTATGCATTCCACTCAGGTCGTACCTGAGCAGCAAGGGGGACGACGCCACTCTGCGCGCCTTCGCGGCTGTAATAGGCGGCAGGTGGTTATTAGGGTACGAGAACGGCGATGAGGGTATGTTTGGCGGGCCGTCGTGGTGGAAGGAGGAGAGGCCCCTTCACGGCGCGCTGTGGGCGGCCTATGCAGCGACTGGAAACTCACAGTTTCTTAAGATAGACACAGCAGTGGGTGCAGCAAACTGGATCTTTTCTAATACTAGTTTAATATGAGTGTGGTGGTGAACGCACCTGCTGTAGTTGCAAGTGTGGCCGCACTGTTTATTATTTCAAATGGCGTTGTGAATCGTTACCGACACATGACCGCCACACAAGAGAGTAGTGCAGCTGCGCAGAAGGAGAACCTGCGACTGTGGACTACAATTTTTCCAGGCTTGTCGTAAGAAGAATGCTTTCGTTCCCTGGCATACATCGTCGCAGGAATCGTCGGCACTTACACAACTTGCAAGAGAGAAGAACAGCGCAACAAACAGTGCTGCAGGTTAACCAGGTGGTCTTTCCCGACGGAAGCTCAGTGGCAGGTGCAGGCGGCAATCTTGACACGGAAGTGACAACCAACACTGAAAGTAACGACTATCAGTTTCTCGTCACCGATCGGGGCATTACCGATGCACTAGAGGATATCACAGCTGAAAGCGTGACAGTTAATCAAGACACCATTCCTAACGTCAACCAACCAGCTGACAATTCCGCCAACGTGACACCAGAGAACGACCAACTGCCAAACCTAACGGCCTGGCACAACGTGACACCAATTGACTCAACACTACCGGATCAGGACGCCGGTAGCTTTGTATATGCAAAATCGGCTACTCCACTCATTAATAATGCCGCATACTCGCGTACAGTCCTCAATAATACAGGAAGTATACAGCCATCAGAGTCGTACCTGGAAATTAAAGAGCCAGGCGTCTACGAGATAGAGGCTGACATGTATTGGGTGTCAGCTGTGTCAGTGGGGACCGAGAAAACGATCGCCACACAGATATTCATTTCGCGTCATAACCACGCTGATTCTCATTATTCAGCCTACACCGGGATTGGCCCAGTATCTACTTGCTTCATGTTTGGGAACGTAAGAATGGGCTCCACAAGCGTGAGTACCGTTACCCAGTGTGGTCATGAGGATAGGATTCGAGTAATGGCTGTAGGAACACTTGCCTCGATTGGTGCACCATTGGTCTATTCCCCACCTGGCCGGAGCAGCCTGCGGGTACGTCGCATTTCGAACCACTTCAATGGACATGTCAGCTGCAGTCGTACTGCCGCGAGTATACAGTCGTCGTCAGCTGTCAGCAATATGCTAGTATACAGGGGCCTTCCGGAGGGAATACCACTTAGTGACTACTCCTCCTCCCAAGCCCAGTGGGCCACTCCTATAAATTTTGATTGGTCCATTACAAGTACGACTGCACATACGTGGCTTAGTGGGGCGAGAGACTACTACATTAAAATAGACCCGTATCCTACTGTAACAGAGAGCTCTGTTACACGAGACGCTGTGCTAAAAATATATCTAGTAAGACGTGAAGGATTAAATTCTGCCCTAGTCTCTTACGAGTTGGTTGAGTATGCTCCGAGTACGAATATATCTATTAAACGCAACACACCGCCCAGCTATGACGATTACGTGGAGCTACTTTCTGGCACCTTTACCAATGGTCTTGTACGGTTCAAGTGTGGACCCGGCTTGAATGCAAACGATCTCTATGCTGGTGTAGTCGATTTCGGTGTTAACGTCGAAGCGGCCGCTAATGGAGCACCAACGACCGCCTCCTATCCTTATCTTCCCAACGGGTGGCTCCATTACTCCTTCAGTTAAAAATCCCCTTAAGTGTGTGTACTATTTTAATACCCACTTGTACTAAAAACGACATGACCATTTTTCGCCGCGTGCACCGCTTCGCACACTCATCACACACACTGGAGTCCGCCTGCTGCTGCTGCTGCCACTGCGGGTCGGTGCGTGTGTATGCACCCGTGTCTTCCAACATTCACTGATAACAGTACACCAGAAAAGAAATTCATGCAAGGCGCTTGAGTGTCAAAATACTCCTGCCAGCTGGTGCTATCACGTAACCGAGATCCTCGTCGTTAGGATACGTAAATGTAGAATCGTCCTGGTTTCTGCCACCTGCGAACCCTGCCACCTGCACTCCGAATTTGTCACCAGCTTTCAAATGCAAACGCACTCGCTTTGGTGCTGAGTTGTCTGATGACTGAGATGTGTTCTCCTTTAGCATCGCGTAAGAGATCTGAACTGGGCCGTGACCCTCACCGTTAACTTGCGCTTGAAACGCGACTCCGATATTATACTCCTCCAAGGTTGAACCCATTCGTTTCTATGTCTCACTCAGATAATTTAGCTTCGTTTTTGTACCAGTTCACATTAGCCACCCCCCATGCAGGATCAATGTTATTTATAACAGTGGCAGAGGTTCCTTGCCATGAAGAGCCCTTGAACATGTCCTTGAATTTGGAGACTTGGTATGTTCGTTTAAGCTGCACACCGCCCCAGGAGTAAACACGTGGCGACGGATCAGTACGCCACGAAGCAGGACTCATTTTAAATCCCAAGGTACCGGGGACCGTGAGAGATAAATTAGTGAAGGTGACGTAGCCGTATGTTGGCGTGGTACTCTGCGGAGGCGTAGCAGGATCTGCGGACGTGTAGCCATTGACTCCGCTTACGCTAAACGTTGCCCAGTTGTAAATCGATGTGATACCTGTGGACGGCACCTTGTGTGGTTGGCCATAAAGGCGCAGATCGTACGTTCCTGGGGGGAGATTGTCGAATGTGGACGAGATTTCGGCAGATCCAAAGCCCGGGTATTTTGTAGAAATAACATCGAAACCCGCAAAGTCCTTAGTATAACCCTGTGTACGTGGAGAATAGGTTTGGTGTGGGTTTCCCCCTCCGTTCAAGGTATGGGTAACGTTTGATTCTGCTTTGTAGATCGCGTTCCCGTCTTGTAGACACGACTCAAGACCGATAGGACCATATGTGTCGTAGATTTTTGCAAGAGCGTTATTGGCATCACCAGCGTTGTTGAGCGTTAATTTATTCCAAAAGCCGTCCTGGCCAGTGAAGGTCTGGTAGATAAAGTAGCTCTGCCCATTAGGTCCGATCCAATTACGACCGTCATCATTGCCAGACACTGGGAGCTCAATCACATTGTTGGGTTGAAAAACATAATCAACGCTCCAGAGTTCACTGTTATTGACCGCTGTGACCCCAACGCTTGAAACATTCCAGTGTTTCAAAGATTCTTGGTTTGTAACGTCCATTGAAGTACAGTCCTCGAACATCGATGTCATGTCTGTCACATTTCCGACTTTTTGACCCCAACTTGCAAGATTTCGGTTGAAGCTAGAACAGCCCTTGAACATCTTGCTCATATTTGTCACATTTGAGACATCCCAGCCACTGATATCTTCATTAAAGGTAGTGAGCTCGGCGCCGTTGCGAAAGAAGAGACCACTGAAGTCCGTCAGGGTGGACGCAAAGTCCCAGCTACTCATATTACCATATGTATCTGCATAGGTAGCGGGTGAAGTGTACCAAAGATCGATAGCAACGATGACCTGATTGGGTGTCTCAAATGGAGCAGTTAGCAGCCCAGCCTCGTTTTGAATCCACTCAAAGTTGCCCCAGGCGGCATTAATTGCGAGGACGGTGTCAACGGGCCACCGACCAGAGTTTTTGAACATATCGTTGAAGTAATCCACATTACCAACTGTCCAATTTTGGATGTTCTGCCTCAAACCATCTGGAATGTCCGTGCAGCCCTCAAACATTGAGCTCATGTCTGTCACTTTTGAGACATCCCAGTTAGATATGTCTTGGTCCATGTCCATGC
>PJEL010002131.1_pt1 | contig 18639 bp, 15 predicted proteins | sample 1853271 | NCBI WGS metagenome assembly PJEL01 (sample SAMN08108733, study PRJNA415343) | Invertebrate metagenome, whole genome shotgun sequencing project. | host: Globobulimina | place: Sweden: Gullmar Fjord | collected 2015-08
ATTACTCCATAGGTTTGCTTGGAAGTCCATGCCACATCACCCACAAATTCAAGACTCTTCTCCTTGTCAGGATGCTTTAATATGAATTCAAGTACTGTCCCAGAAAGAAGGTCGGGCGCCTCTGATTCAAAACTGAACCCATCTTCCGAATAATCACGCGTTATCCCGGCATAGTACTCATCTGAACTCCCAACCTCCCGGAATTCAACGACAACCATACGGTTTTCCCTCTCAGATTGTCTCTTTTCCTCTGTCAACCCTTTCGTCTCCTCATGTCTTATTCAAAAGAATAATGCCTTACAATTTACTCCTAAGTGATAGGTTTTTATCGGCTTTCTTTTACAAAAACTATAGAGAGAGCATAATCAAGCGATTATTCATAGAGGAAGGGGGCTTCTGTTTTAAAAATGGTAAAGCATCTATTCAAGAGATTACGTCACAGAACATATCAATATCTGAAAAAAGTTCAATTTATCGTATGGTGATCTTACCATTTTTAAAACAGAAGCCCCCTTCCTCTATGAATAATCCTAGCTACAACTTTTCTATCATCAATTTCGATGATTTGACAAAACATACTCCTTTTGGCATCTTGCAGTTGCCCGCCGTCTTCTGGCCTGTCACATTTTCAATTATTCTTGCTGATGATATCCTTTCTTGAGCTGCTCTGTGCAGATCAGATAGTTCATCAGGTAAAGAATTTATCTTTTCAGAATAATCAGTCTTAATTCTTTCCAGCTCTTCTCGCATTTTAAGGACAGTATTTGAATAAGCCTTACATTTCAGGCATAAAGAATCAGCCTGCTGGTTTAATAGTACAGCTGAAATATAGTGGTAAAACCTTATCTGGTTAGTAAACTGCTCCATAAAACCTCCTTATTTAGTTTTTTATTCTCAACATAATATAATATATACACTTTCATTACTCCAGCTTGCGATATGCAAATCAGCATATCGCATGTTATTATTCTCCAAAATCGTAAGGGCGGGTTTTAAACCCGCCCCTACAATAAATATACAATGAACAACAATATTGAAACCGAAAAATATGACCTTGCAATCATAGGGGCTGGACCTGCCGGTATGATGGCAGCATTACGCGCGTCCGAATGCGGGGCCAGGGTGCTTCTTTTAGAAAAAAACCATATGCCTGGCATAAAACTGCTCATGACAGGAAAGGAACGATGCAACTTAACCAATGCTGAAGCAGATGCCCGGTATTTTGCTGATAAGTTCGGGAAAAAAGGAAAATTTCTTTTGAGTGCTCTCTATAACTTTGGCGTTAATGAAACTACTGATTTCTTTAATAAAAACGGCCTGAAAACAAAAATCGAACGGGGCGGCAGGGTGTTTCCTCAAAGTGACCGCTCAAGGGATGTGCAGGAGCTCTTCCTCCGGCTTCTGGAAAGGAATCATGTTACTGTGCTCACCAATTGCAAAATAGAGAAAATATCACGAACACAAAACAGAATAGAAAGCATTATTCTTGATAATACTGAAGAGATCAGGGCCAAAAACTATCTTATAAGTACCGGCGGATGTTCATATCCCCAAACGGGATCAACCGGTGACGGTTACACATGGGCAAAACAGATGGGACATACAATTGTGAAACCCGGCCCAGCTCTGACCCCTGTCCTGGTAAAAGAATACTGGGTAAAGGAGCTGGAAGGGCTCAGTCTGAAAAACGTCAGAATTTCAATTTACCAAAACAATAAAAAAATGGACGACCGTTTCGGCGAAGCCATTTTTACAGGCAATGGTCTGAGCGGACCGATAATACTGGACATGAGTAAATCCATAGGGGAAATAATCACAAACGGAAAGACCGATTTAATGATAGATTTCAAACCTGCCCTGGAAACTCATATCCTGGACAAGAGAATTTTGCGGGATTTGGAAAATGGCAAGAATAAATCAATAAGGAATATACTCGCGGATTTGCTCCCCAAAACGCTTATCCCCGTAATCCTGAAATCCGCAGGAATACTCCCTGATAAAAAAGGCCACTCAATAACAAAAGAAGAGCGAAAAAAACTACTCTCTCTCTTAAAGAACTTTCCATTTACCATAAAAAGCCTGTTAGGATTTAAAAAAGCAATCATTACGGCAGGAGGCATAAACCTGAAGGAGATTAATCCGAAAAACATGCAGTCAAAAAAAATAGACAATCTCTACTTTGCCGGTGAAATCATTGACCTTGACGGACCTACCGGCGGATATAATCTGCAGGTTTGCTGGAGTACAGGTTACCTCGCGGGAGAAAATGCAGCACGAATGAAATAAAAACTATTCACTTCCGCTCTTTATTGATTGTATGCGCTTCATGTATAGTATGTATAGTGAAATTTGAAGAACTAGATATCCACGAAAAAGTCCTTGAAGGAATTAAAGCCGCAGGATTTAAAAAATGCTCCCCAGTTCAGGCCGAGACATTACCTTCAGCATTAAATGGTAAGGACATAGCAGCCCAGGCCCAGACAGGCACCGGCAAGACAGCGGCTTTTCTTATTGCCATATTTTCACGAATGCTCAATACACCTCGTGCTGGACGCGGCCGCTCGCCCCGTGTACTTATTATTGCGCCAACAAGGGAACTTGTGATCCAGATAGATGCCGAGGCAAAATTACTTAGCGGCCCTTCGGGATTTAAGATCCTGCCTGTTTATGGCGGCATCGACTATATTAAACAACGTGATGCGATAACGCAGGGAGTAGACGTGCTCATAGGCACGCCGGGACGGCTCATCGATTACCTGAAACAAAAAGCTTACAGTCTGAAAAACACAGAGTTCCTCGTTATAGACGAGGCAGACCGCATGTTTAACATGGGTTTTATCAGTGATCTCAGGTTCCTGCTCAGGAGAATGTCTCCGTATGATAAACGGCAGTCAATGTTATTTTCCGCCACACTTTCCCACCGCGTCCTTGAATTATGCTATGAACATATGAATATGCCGGAGCGGTTTTCTTTAACACCCGAGACAATGACGGTGGAACAGATTGAGCAGGAGCTCTATCACGTCGGCATGTCCGAGAAGTATGGACTTCTCCTCGGACTTCTCAGGCGTGAACCTGAAGGCCGCTATTTAATATTCTGTAATACAAAGGTTGTAGCCGGAAGGCTTGAAGTATTCCTTAACGCAAATGATTTCCCTACTGCGGCAATTACAGGAGACCTCCATCAAAATAAACGATTAAAAGTGCTCTCGAGATTTAAAGACGGTACCCTGCCGATTCTTGTGGCCACTGACGTTGCAAGCCGGGGACTGCATATAGATGGGGTAACGCATGTCATTAATTTCGATCTCCCCCAGGACTCGGAAGACTACGTGCACCGCATCGGCAGGACAGCCCGGGCAGGTGCGGAGGGCAAGGCAATAAGTCTTGCCTGTGAAGATTTTGTCCATTCCCTTTCAGATATAGAAGATTATATAAAACACAAAATACCGGTCGGCTTACTGACAGAAGAATTAATAGTTACCGTATATCGCAGGAAATTTCGACAACCAAAGACGAGCACCGTACCTGAAAAACGTCGCTACAGCACAAAAAAACATGGAAGCTCGGGATCACGGATGACTGAAAGTAAAAATAAAAATAGTACAGTTAAGAAGCATAGAAGACCGGAATCCGGTAAGCGAACAAACAGGATAGTTAAGAAGTAAGAAAGCACTGGAGTTAAGAAATAATTAATATTTGAGCTTTTGTATTTATCTTTTTATAAATATATTCCCTACTTCCCCATATTCTATCTTCCGCGCTTCTCTATAAAAAATCAAGGAGAACATGAACAAACTACATATCGATATCATTGCCAAAGAACTTGCCATTAAACCATCTATGGTAGAAGCAACGGCTGAATTGCTTGAGGATGGAGCGTCAGTGCCCTTTATATCCCGATACAGGAAAGAAGCGACCGGGAGTCTTGATGAAGTTGCAGTCGCCGCAATCAGGGACAGGCTTGAAAAACTGGGTGAATTGGACAAACGGCGGGAAGCTATACTGAAATCGCTTGAAGAGCGCAAACTGCTTACAGACAAGCTAAAAGAGAAGATCGAGGGGGCTGACACAATCACCCTGCTTGAAGATATCTATCTCCCCTTCCGTCCCAAACGCCGTACAAGATCGACTATCGCAAAAGAAAAGGGTCTTGAACCTCTTGCCATACGTCTTTTTGAACAGGCGGAAATGGACCTGGAATCTGAGGCTTCCGCGTTTATAGATGATGAAAAAGGTGTTGCATCAGTTGATGATGCCCTTGCAGGGGCCAGAGACATTATTGCTGAATGGGTAAATGAAGACCAGCAGGCAAGGGAGAAGATGCGCAGGCTTTTCTCGACTAGCGGCATTTTAAGGTCAAGGATCATTTCAGGGAAAGAAGAAGAGGGGATCAAATATAAAGATTATTATGAATGGGAAGAACCAGTTTCCAAGGCCCCATCACATAGGATACTGGCCATACGGCGGGCTGAAAGTGAAAAATTCCTTACGTTTCATATAACGCCGGGAGAAGAAGATGCCATCAAATTACTTGAAGCGCTATTTGTAAAAGGGAGCGGGCCTGCCTCGGAGCAAGTTAAATCAGCAGTCCAGGACAGTTACAAACGATTGCTCTCATCTTCAATGGAGGTAGAAATTCGCCTTGCCGCAAAAAAACGAGCAGACGAGGAGGCTATTCATGTCTTTGTCGAAAACCTGAGACAATTACTGCTTGCTCCACCTCTCGGACAAAAAAATGTACTCGCCATTGACCCGGGTTTCAGAACAGGGTGCAAGGTTGTCTGCCTGGACAAACAGGGTAAACTCTTACATAACGATACCGTATATCCTAATTTATCCAAGAAAAAGGACATAGAGGCCGCTGAAAAAATCAAGGCATTATGCAGCCAATTCAAGATAGAATCAATAGCAATCGGTAATGGAACAGCTGGAAGGGAAACAGAGACTTTTGTAAGAGGACTGGGACTTTCGAGTGAAATTGATGTTGTTATGGTAAATGAAAGCGGGGCATCCGTATATTCAGCCTCAGACACGGCGCGTGAGGAATTTCCGGACCATGATCTGACTGTCCGTGGGTCGGTTTCGATCGGACGGCGATTAATGGATCCCCTTGCAGAACTCGTAAAAATAGACCCCAAATCAATCGGTGTAGGACAATATCAACATGATGTAGACCAGGGTGCTTTAAAGAAAAGCCTTGATGACGTTGTCATCAGCTCTGTAAATAAGGTAGGGGTCGAGTTGAACACTGCAAGCAAACAACTCCTCACATATATTTCGGGGATGGGTCCCCAGCTGGCAAATAATATTGTTGAACACAGAAATGAACACGGACCATTCAAATTACGCGAAGAACTTAAAAAGGTCCCCCGTCTGGGGCCAAAAGCATTTGAACAGGCAGCCGGATTTCTGCGTATCAGGGACGGAGACAATCCCTTAGACGGATCAGCGGTACACCCTGAAAGTTATCATATAGTGAACAACATGGCCCAGGACAGTGGCTGCTCCCTAGTCGACCTGATGAAGGACGTTACGATCAGAAAAGCGATCAATCTTTCAAACTATGTATCAGACAAGGTAGGCATGCCGACCCTTGAAGACATCATGAGCGAGTTGGCAAAACCAGGGCTCGATCCAAGGGACAAATTTGAATCTTTTAGATTTACTGAGGGTATTGAAAAGATCGAAGATGTAAAGCCCGGAATGAAACTACCCGGCATCATTACCAACATTACAGCTTTCGGGGTCTTTGTGGATATAGGGGTCCACCAGGATGGACTTGTCCATATTAGTGAACTCTCGGACAACTTTGTGAAAAATCCTGCGGATGTAGTGAAGGTCCATCAGAAAGTCAATGTCAGAGTGCTGGAAGTTGATATGCTGCGGAAAAGAATTTCCTTCTCAATGAAAAAAGAGAGTTCTGAAGCCAGCAAGCATGAAAATGCGGAATCAAGGAAAAGCGATAGCAAAAAAAGGGGGCAGTTGCCCGCGAAAGCACAAAACAAAAAAATCAAAAAGGATAATGTCTCTTCCCGTTTCGAGGGAAATCCCTTTTATGAAGCATTAAAAAAGGCCGAAAAACGAAAAATCAAATAGGAACAATACTCATTTCTGCCCTTCTGTTTCAATTTTTTCAATTATTATGACCAGTTGCAATATTGGTGTTTTATTACCACATTAAAGATAAAACGGAAATAACCGATAAGTAAATAGAGGATCCATAATAATGAGCACAAACACAAAAAGAACATTTAATATATTTAACATCGAAGAAGCCTGTATGTATCTGAAGTCAGCATCTGCTTTTAATTCCACAGTCTACATGAAAAAAGATGATAACTACACACTGCTGGAAAACACAATCGTTTCTAAAATTAAAGACAATTATTTTCTCATTAATCAGGACCTCGGATTAGATACATCTACAAAGATGAAATATTCATTCAGGATATTACTGGAAGCGTGTCTTATTGATTTTCCGGCAACCATAATGCCATATGAAGGGAATAAAGAAAACGTCTCCCAATTCTCTTTGCCAAATAAAATGGTTGTTCAATATGTTAGAAAATTCATGAGAATAAAACCTTCAAAGTATCACCCTGTTGATGTTAAATTCAGCAAAAACAAGTTGACTCTAAAATTTCGTGTACTGGACATAAGCACGAGCGGTCTCGCTGTTAAAGTACCACGCGCAGAGATGTTGTATGAAATCGGAGACATGATCGATGATATGGAGCTACTCTTGACCGAACAGAACAAGGTCAAGGTTTCAGGTCAAATAAGGGTTGTTAGAGGCGACAGGTGCGGAATAAAATTTATTGACAATACTCCTGAAAAAGAGGAATTGATTGCTGAGTATATTGACCGCAGACAACTTGCTGAGAAAATTCGTGCAAAGACATACAGGGATGTTGAAAAAGAGTTAATGATGTTAAGTAAAAAGAATTAAACAATTCCCCTCTGTCTCTCCCCAATAAAGATATCACGATAATAGCCGATAAATAATACAGAACATACCAATATGGATACAAAAGAAAAAAGAACAATCATGATTTACGATATTGACGATATCTGCTCATACCTGAAAATCGCCATGAAGCTTAAATCAATTATTTTAATAAAATACAAGGACAGCTTCAATATTCTTGAAAACGCCTTTGTATATAAAATAGATACTAAAAACAATACTTTTTCCCTGCATAGCAAACTGGAATTGGATTCATCAACAAAGAAAAAGATCACTTTAAGGCTATTACTGGAATCATCTACAATTGATTTTCTAACAACGTTTCAGCCCTCCCTGGAAGAAGACAAAGAATTATTACGATTTTCATTGCCGACACAGATGACGGCCCAGTACATTAGGGGCCCGGAGAGAATACGACCCTCGAAAGAACATCCATTGGGGATTAAATTCTGTGTGAACAGATTAAAATTTAATTTCAAGGTATTGGATATTAGTACAAGCGGGATTGCAGTAAAGGTCCCGAATGCCGAACTCCTGCTGGATATTGGGGACACCCTTAATGAAATGGAAATATTCTTAACCGAGTCTACCAGCATCAGGGTCTCTGGAGAGGTAAGATTAGTAAAAGGAGAAAAGTGCGGCATCAAATTTATCAGCATATCAGCTGAAGCAGAGAGAATAATAGCTCAATATATTGAGCGCAAAAAACTGGTAGATTTGGTACGTGACAAATTATATGTTGATGTAGAAAAAGAAGTAATGAAGTTTCAATAAAAGATGTCCGTCAGAAATGTCCTTTTAAGAAAATAACATCAATAGCCGATAATAGTAGTACGATTATGGACGCGCATACAAAGAAAACATATATGGTTTACGATACTGCTGAAATTTGCTCATATCTGAAAATGGCAAATGTCTTTACATCTGATATTTTCATCAAACATTCAACCAGTTACGAACCTCTCGAAAACACAGGCATCGCTAAAGTCGATAAGAAAAAAAACCTCTTTTTCTTGAACCGGGACCTCGACCTTACCCCCTCATTAAAACGGAAAACCCCTTTCAGAATAAAACTGGAATCAGCTATTATCGATTTTACATCGGCCCTGTTACCCTCTCAAGAGGATGAAGAAGCACAGCTTTTCTCTTTGCCAAAACAGATGACAGTTCAATATCTGAGATCCTACCAGAGAGTCGAACCTACAAAAGACCACCCGATTAATATCAGGTTCAGCGTAAACAGATTATCCTTGAAATTCAAGGTACTTGATATCAGTTCAGGCGGTATGGCTATGAGAGTCCCAAATGTCGATTTACTATTGGATATCGGAGATATATTGGAAAACATGGAACTTATCTTGAATAAAAATGACCAAATAAAGATTTCCGGACAGATACGGTTTATAGAGAAAGATAGGTGCAGTATAAAGTTTATAGATATAACCCCCCAGGCAGAAAAAACCATAGTCGAATATATGGAGCGCAGAAAACTTGTCGATGTAGTCCGTGAGAAATTGTATATGGATATAGAGGATGAGGTAATGAAGTTTGAGAAAGATTGAGATTAGTGTTTTATCAAGCCCCTCAGTTCTTATTGAAATAATCTAACAGGCTGTCCCGCAGATCAGCAATATGCCCCTTTGAAATAATATCGGGGATCAATCCTTCTTTTAGGGCTGTTTCTGCTGTTGCCGGACCTACAACTGCAATAGCAGTCTCATTCAATACTCCCTTAAAATCTAAACCTGCATGATTTACTCCATCCAAAAGGAACCTGATCGCTGTCGGATTAGGCAAAGCTATCGCATCAATTTTACTACTAAAGACTTCCTTGATCATCTCCTCGTTTGCATCAATAATCATACGGTAACCGTCTATTTCAGTGATTATGGCCCCCATATCCTTCATTTTTTGAGGGAGTGTACTGGCAGCGCCTTCCACTCTAACAAGTAAAAATCTCTGATCTGAGATATCACCGAGACCTTTTATTACTTCGTCTGCTGTATGGATCTTAGGAACATAATCTATCCCTGTATCATGTATCTTCAAGGCCCTGACCGCACCAAAGCCAATAGCCCCTATCCTGCGGCCCTTAAGTATCGAACGGTCAACAGACAGATCATCGAGGCGCTGAAAGAAATTATTCACACAATCACTGCCGGAAAAGATAATCCAGTCAAACTCATCAAGTCTCCTGACAGCATCATCCATCGGGCCGTAGTCAGAAGGACTGGTACTGGTTAATTTCGGGAACTCAACCACTTCAGCTCCGCGCATCTTAAGAATATTCAAAAGCGGATTCGTTTCAGGGCGTGACGGCGGGACCATAATACGTTTACCGGCCAGACTCATTTCAGGACCTAAAACCATGTTTCCCTTAGTTGTTATCTATTGCATCCGCAACAATACCGCATGAATCGAAATGTTCAAGATAAAGCGGATGAGGCTCGCCAAGGCAGATATTGTATAGTTTCTTAACGAAATCCATTACGTACTTAGCACTGCGATGCTCCATCTGTGCTTCATTGTCTGCAAAGATAATAAAGTTAACAAACGTTGCAGGATCATCTTTTGTCTGGAGAGATTTGTACAGAAGGGTGCCTGGTTCATTCTCCCTGACATTGGATATGAGTTCATTTATAATCTGCTTTGCCTCTTCAAGCTTTTCTTCCTCTACCTTAAAAGGTATCATTACATATTCTTTCATCTTCGCCTCTCTTTAACTAGATATTATGTCTTTACTAGATTTTTCAAATAACGGAATAATGCCCGTGAAGCCCTGGGCGGTTTATCATTCGCTTTTTCCTTCACAGCATTACGGACAAGCTGGGCCAGTTGCTGCCGGTCCGAGTCAGGACATTTATTCAGGATCTCTTCCATAAGTGTTTTGTTGCCATTTATGAGTTCATCACGCCACATTTCATTTTCTTTAAATTCCATTGCCTTTTTATAGTTTCCCTGTTCTATGGAATCAATGGCTTCCTGAATAGGCGCCGGATCCGTCTTTCGCATTAACGTCCCGATATACTGCATATGTCTTCTTTGTGCTCCATGTGATTTCATTGTCTTTGCGAGCTTGACCGCGTCATATATATCCGCGGGCAGACCGATCTCCTCGATTTGCTCAGCAGATAGTTTTATGAGTTTTTCCCCAAGCTTTTGTAAAACCAGAGCATCTTTTTTCTTTTGTGTTTTACTTATGTATTCTATTTTTTCGTCGTTCATCGTACTTAGTTATTAAAACAATTCATATTTTACAAGCCTTCCATCGAGTCCGCCTGTTTTGAGTGGCTTTTTCCATGTTGGTTTCAGGCCGAACTTTTTTATGAATTCCCTTTCACCGAAATATATGTAGGCAGTTGAGCCTTTGCATTTCTGTTTTAGAAAATCCCCTAACCCTTTAAATAGAACATCAAGCTCCTGCCCTTTTCCTGTACGAACACCGTATGGGGGATTGGTGACAATGGTCCCGTTTTCGAGTCCTTTGAGGTTCCTGAAATCCTTATTTTCAAGGACTATTTTATCCCCAAACTGTAATTGCTGTAAATTTTTCCTGGTTATTCCGACCGCTTGTGTGGAGATATCATTTCCGGCTATGAGCCCTTCAGGCAGTTCCCTGATTTGAAGGTCTATCCCATTTTTTATTTTCATCCATAACGAATCGTCAAAGTCCGGCATGGATTCAAATCCAAAGCGTTTGCGTAATATTCCCGATGGAATTCTGCAATAATGCATCAGCGCTTCAGCAAGCAAAGTGCCGGAACCGCACATAGGGTCAGAGAGAGGTGAGCGGCCGTCCCATTCAATATATCTAATAATTGCCGCAGCAACAGTCTCCTGCATTGGAGCTTTCACCGCGTCAAGTCTGTATCCACGCCTGTGGAGCGAGCCTCCTGAGGTGTCGAGGCTTATGACGGCTTTATCATTCCTTACATGCAGGTTCAGCCACATGTCAGGATTTCTGGAATCGATATTCGGTCGTTTCCCGGTTTTCTCCCTGAATACGTCGACAACCGCGTCTTTTAAGCGTAAAGAGGCAAAGTGTGAATTCGTTATCTTACTGTTTGACACATTACTGAAAACAGCGAATGTACCTTCTTCAGAAATAAAATCACTCCAGTTTATCTTTTTCGCGTTTTCATATAACTGCTCGGGGGTACGGCAACTAAACGATGCCAGGGGAGCGAGTATTCTGGTTGCTAGACTTGAGGAGTAATTAATACGGTAAAGGGCGGCCTTGTCGGCACTGAAATAAACTCCCCCGTATGTTGGACTTATCTCCTTTGCACCGAGTTCAGACAGTTCCCTATCTACCAGCTCGATTATATCAAGAGCTGTCTGCGCAAAAAATCTCCCTTTTTTCTGATATTCATACATAATTAGCTTATTATTTTAGCAGAAAGTGAGATTACGGTTGTACGCTTGTCTGTCTCACGATCTGAAAATTGATGAGCGGACACTGCAACAGACTGTATTATTTCACAAATCTTTCCCAATTCCGGCCGCGCGGTCGGAATTGAACTGGACACATTACAAGGCACTTCTGAAAATCCCGGACCGGAATTCAAGGGACACCCTCTTTGAATAGGTGAAGACGAGCGTGTCACTATGAAAGATTTACCCCAGACACTTTACAAAGACCTCATACTTGTTCTCAAATCCTTCTTTGACCGACCATCGCCTGATTTCTTTTATATTCACCTTCTGTGCCTTTGCAACCATCAAAGCCTGTTCAAGAGACTGTGGATCGTTCCAGTGATAAAATGCCGCCAGCCTGTCCTTTACGCAGTCAGTCGGGGTAAATAGCAAAACAGTTCCATATTTTGTTTTGATATCTTCCGTTTCTTTTACTGGTTCAGCCCCGATAGCTGCAGGCGGTGAAACAAATTCAACAAATAATGGGCAGTCCTTTCGTATGAAATGTCTTGAACTCTCCCGTGTAAAGCCGAGCTCCTCAAGCGCCGGGGCGATCTCCTTAAGAGGGGCATGGGATACAAAATCAAGATCATATGACATGTACCTGTTCCTGGTATAAATAGAGACACATGCCCCGCCGACCAGAAGTGAGTCGATGCCTTTTTTCTTAAGCTTTTCACATACCAGGGCGGCAAGTGTCCTGATATCTATCTTCTTCCAGTCGACCTTCAAAGTGGCTTACCCGGCCTTCTAGGCCTTGTGCGAAGACGATAAAATCTTTCCTTCTCCTCTTTTGGAAGAAACTCGTAGGCCTTTGATATGAAGGACTGCAGTTCTTTAAGAAAAGGATATCTCGGATTGAATGTATAGAGCCTCACCCTACCGGCAAGACGGCTCACAACGATACCGCCTTCCTCCAGCCTCTTGAGCTGCTGTTGGATCCTGTTGACTGGCAGATCAAAGGTTGTCGCCATTCCGAGGGGATAGCCTTCTCCATATGTGTATAAGAAGAAGAATATCTTCTCTACGGTTACATTTCCAAACAGGGCTTCCAGCATGATTTCTCCATTACCATATTAATTGGTAGTATTACCATAATTAATGGTAGCATATGCAGAGAGAAGAAGCAAGCTGTATAAGATACGAAGAGAAGGTATTAAAAAGCCGGATTTTTAGCATTCATGGAAACCTCCTTTATATGTAGGGGCGGGTTTCAAACCCGCCCCTACAATATTTATAATACCATGTATATGATTAGGCATAATTATATGCATACCCACTTCTACGTGCTCATAATGCTTTCCCAGCTCATTCCAGCAATCTCTAACAATTAAACCATACTGATTTAAAACCATTTTTCCTTTTATGATTTCCCCAAACAAACATTCCCTGTTTTGCGTACATATCGTCACAAAATATGCGCCTGTCTGTGTATAATCATATCCCTTCAATCGAATAGAACGACGATTATGTTTTTCATAATTATATTTTCCAGCCATGCCCGTGTTTATTATACTTGTAATGTCTCGTGATTGATGCCTGTAATTTCTTACAGCAAAAGGGGTTGTGTTGGTGTGCATAAAGGGCAGGTTTGAAACCTGCCCCTACGATATATTATTAACTGTCACGATGAAAAATTTGACCCCCTCCCAGAGAGAAGAAACAAGCTGTATATTAGATACGAAGAGAAGGTATTGAAAAGCCGGATTTTTAGCATTCATGGAAACCTCCTTTATTGTTTAGAGGAGTTTTGGAGGGGAAAGGATACGGGGATGTTGGTGGTTGTAGACTATACTCTGCACTTCTCGAATTGCTTCTTTCAGTGATGATTGCAGTCGTCAATCCACACTCTCATACACTTCAAATTTACTTGATTTTAGAAAGACATGGAGCTACAATAATGCATCTGTTCTACACTAGACATGACTATTTTAAAATGGTTGATAAGATGATCCGCACTTTGGGCGAAACATGCAAAGGGAGATTAAGAGTCAAATCTATACTGCGGGATTGATGCGGACAGCGACAACGCCAAATTCGCCTGAGTGTAGCACACTATCCACCACCTAGCGAGGCCTAATTGGAAGTATGAGTAATTTTGAGGAATCCTCGGGCGCAAACGTGGAAATAGCTTCCCTGTGGGTTGATATTGATGCACCGGCTGTTGAGCCGCCAACGGTAACCCGCGAGCAATTGCTTCCTTTGGGTAGCCTTTCTTGGGAGAACTTCGAGCGGCTCTGCTTTCGACTGGCGCATCGTGGCGGTGACGTCGAGGACGCTCGAATCTATGGCGAACGCGGTCAAGCCCAAGAAGGGATTGACTTGTTTGTCCGACGCGCGACTGGGGACTACGCGACGTGGCAATGCAAACGCTATCAGGAGATAAAATCTACTGATATCAAGAACGCCGTCACGAAGTTCTTAGAGGGTGATTGGGCAGGCCGAACCAAGTTATTTCGGCTAGCCGTTGCACCTAGTTTGAACGCAACCGAATTGGCTGAGGAAATCGAAAGGCAGCGCACACGATGCGATGCCTTGAACATCACTTTTGAGCCTTTGGATCGGGATCGTCTCTCGCTAATGCTGAAAGACCATCCCGATTTAGTCGACGACTTCTTCGGTCGTTCTTGGGTCGAGGCCTTTAACGGACCTGAAGCAGTAGAGAGCCTGTCTGGACGCAAACTTAGTCGGGAACAAAAGCTCAATGCTCGTCGTTTCGTCCAGACCCTATATGAGACTCATTTCCGAACAGTCGATAGTGGTATCCCGGCAGCAGCCCCAGTATTCCGCGGCGCCGTATCGCCAGTGCCGGTCTTTGACCGCTATGTGGAACCGACCATTGAACTTGTCGAATCCATTATCGAACAAGGACAACCTCCGACCGTTCAGTCAGAGAGCGGCAACCAGGACGCTATCCAAGGAGTGCAAGCTACGGGGTTTAGCAGGCGCGAAATTCGGACGAAGCTTGCATTGTCGGCAGGGTTAGCTGGCAGCGATCGCTTTCTCTTGCTCGGCGGTGCCGGTTTTGGAAAAAGTGCGGCTCTGCGCGTAGTCATCCAGTCCCTTCTGAGCGATGGTGGCCGATTCCCAGCGCTTGCCAAGTCGTGGGGACAGCGTCTGCCTTTGCTTATACCGTTCGGATTCCTGACCCGCTATTTCGCAGAGAATGAGACCCCCACGGTTGAGGGTGCGCTCAAGGCTTGGCTGATGGTGCTCGGTGCTAAGAATGACGTGTTGATCCTACTAGAGGAAATGCTATGGGACGAACGCCTGCTGTTGCTTGTGGACGGCCTCGACGAGTGGCAGAACCGCGAGGCGGCCGTGACAGCTCTTACTGCGCTGTCCAACTACGTCCAGACTCGACGGCTGCCCATGGTTGCAACGAGTCGCCCGTTGGGTTTTGAGCGAATCAGTGAATTTGACTCCGAATGGAAGCGTGCAAATCTTCTTCCCCTTACCTCTGATCAGCAGCGGGAGTTCTCGAGTTACTGGTTCAGGCACTTTCACAAAGCCGAGGCGGCATTGGATCCGATCGCATTAGAGCAAGCAGTCACCCGAGACGCCACAGGGTTCGCCAACGATCTTTCTGAAGACTCAACCTGGTCCGAATTGGGCGGCATTCCGTTGCTTCTTTCAGTCATGATCTATCTACGATTGACGGGGCGTGTTCTTCCGCGCAGTCGGCTTGCTGCGCTCGAGGAACTCATAAAGGCATTGCTGGAAGACCAGCCCCGCCGGCGTGCTCAAGCAGCAATGCAGTGCGTCGATCAATCGGTGTCGCGTTCGCGCCGTATCAGGCAAGGAATGGAGTATCTATCCTATTGCATTCACCAGGAACCCAACTCTACCGTCCTTCCGAATGAGCGCGCGATGCAACTTTTGAACGACTACTTCCGCACCAATCTTGAACTGCCTACAAGTGAGGCCGATGATTGGGCCGCTCGAGTTCTTGAACTGGGCCAACACGAGTTCGGGGTTTTGGTGGCACCACAGGAACATCATGTCGGACTATTGCACCGGATCTTTCAAGAGTATCTCGCGGCGAAGCACCTTGCACGACTTCCACTTGACCAGGTGAAGAGTTACTGCGCGAATATCGGCTGCAAGTCTCCTTGGCATGAGGTAACGTTGACTCTCATGCAACTACTCGAGCGGCAGGACGACGTCGACGGATTGATCGACGAACTTTGCAAACCCGTGGCAGATTGTCTTGAAGAACCTTTCCAACAAATCCTTCTTACTCGCGTCGCGGTGGCCGAGATTAACTGCTCACGCAGGAAGGCCTTCGAGTTGCTATTGAAGGTGTTCTCGTGGATCGAATGCGGACGATGGATGCCTCTGCGCCGAACGTTGGTACGAGAGGTAGCAGCAGGACTGGAGTCCGAACAGGTGGCTGCCTCGCTAGCGGCCCGGGCGGCCCGGTGGTTCCCTGGACGGGTTGAGTGGCTGCATGACGTTCCCACTGCTGCGGCAAAGCAGCCCACGGCTGATACAGTTTCTGACCTACGCCTCGCACTGTACAATTGTGACAGCAGCTATGAGTACAAAAGTATTGCCGAGGCTCTTGCGTCCTTCGCGGAAAAGTCTCCGGACTTGGCCGACGAGCTGCTTGGAATCTTAAGGGGTCCAGCGGAAACTGAGGTAATGGGATCGGCGTTACACGCGCTTGCGACAGGATGGCCGACACACACGGCCCTGCCGTCGCTCCTGCAAGCTGCGAGTGCAGTACCGGCGAAGGAGCTTCGGTACGTGGCAATCTTGGCACGTTTCAACCAAGGTGAGCGTTCAGATGAAGTCCGCGATACCCTTGTAGATTTCTGCTGCGAGGGAGAGTGGTCGTGGCCTTGGGACAAAAATATCATGACCGCATTGGTGATCGGCTGGCCGCATAATCCTCAGCTCATGGGTGGGGCACTTGAGCGTATCCGCGGTATTGGACATCCCAAATCATGGGCGTTCAAAGCTGCAATTGAGTATCTGCTTCGTGGATGCTCTGGAGATGATGCAGTGGCGCGAATGCTCGCCGACCAACTGACAAAAGAGCAGAAACATTATCCTGAGTTACAAATCTCCGAGGTTTACGAAGCTCTCTTGGATGGATTCACCAAACATCCGTTAGTTGTCCCTGCAGCCGAAGCGTGGCTGGACAAGAATGCAGCGGCGCATCATTTGCCCCTGGAAACTGCGGTCATCGCTAAACTGGGCGGGACGCTAAAGTGCCGACAGGCTTTGCTCGACTGGTTGCGACGAGGTGCATCGTTGCCCGCATGGATTATTTCTACCCTTTTGGAGATGGCTGGCGGGGACGATCCTGAAGTTCAAGCGGTGCTTGCCGACTACATACGCGACGAGCGGCGACGTTCGAAGGCAGTGCGCTGGTTGCCGGAGATCGTGCCTGAGCCGAAGGAGCTTGGCGTCATGCTTCGAAACATTTTGCAAGACGGCCACGTTTTCAACTCGTGTTCTGCCTTGGAGCTTCTTGTGGATAAGGAAGGTCGAGATACACCAGACCTTTGGCCGCTGGTTGAAGCGAGGATTACTAACGATAAGGGTGGACACTATTGGCGGCTGGGCCATCACACTATTGTGAAAATCTGGCCAGAACATCCACTGATACGCCAATTGGTGAAATCAACCATCTTCGGCAAGGACACGTCGATTTCAGCGCTATACGAGGTTTATGGAAGCGATCCTGAAATACGTCCTCTCCTTGATAGCACCATGCGTGTGCTGCATAAGGACCTACGGATTGAATTCGCTCTAGCCATTGAGCCTTTGGTTCGGAGAGGTGTGACGGCTGCTGTTGCCATCGCTGCCGAGTTCAAAAATGAACCGAACGGCGAAGCGCGCACAGTTGCAGCGCGTGCGTACGCGCGAGCCCGTATCCGGGATGGCAGTAAAGTTCAAGACCTGATCGAAGCCCTCAGTGCGGACCTCACCGGGTTCTATCTGGGAAGAGATCAGCGACAGCAAGCCGCTGCCGCTGCATTACTGGAGCTTGGCAGAGCTGACCTTCTAGCTCAGCAGCGAGAGGACGACCAGCCGCTCCAGTTTAGCACATACTCGGATGGACGGCACAATTGGGAGTTCGTAGCGACCGTAATAGAGCATTGGGAATTATTGGCCGAAGCTGTGCCCGACATATGGGAACGATTTAATCATTCACCGATCATAGCCACCGAACTGGCGAAGGCTGGGAAAGGTGCTCACGCGCTCAGCCAAACCCAAGAGTTTGAAAACGCGATCCGCACGGGAGAGCAACTGCAGGTCGAGCAAGTCCGGGCTATGATCGCATTGCATGGCCGTAGCGCTCTCTTGCGCGACTTGTTCTTGGGCAGGCTACAGTTCATGGCACAGCAGAAGTCAATGATGGTTTTGGAAAGAGCTGCTTACGCTGCAATGGCTTCTTACCTCACTGATAATTTCCGCAGTGATGTGGCTGTCGGACAGGCAATGCTCTCATCATCATCCACGTCATCATTGATTCAAGACGTTGCCTTCATTGCACTTTGTCAAGGATGGCCAGATTCACCCCCGATCGCCACGGCCACGGAGAAGTTGCCAACGTCCATTGAAGGAACCGAGCCCGTCACGGCTTGGTTGTTCGCGTCCAAAGCGAATCCTGCCCTTATGGCAAGGTATCTCACTAGCTACCCAGACAAACTTATGCATAGCCATTTCGGAGAGCCGCGCAATGGAATAGCAGCGGTGCGCAATCGTCTTCAAACGGATCAGGAGTGTCGGAATCTGGTATTTGATGAGCTACAAAGCGCTACCGAACTCAATACCCGAATTGCGCTGGCTAAGCTGCTCGCGCCATCGATGTGGAAAGATCCGGCGTTCCGTGCTTGGATTTCGAATCAGTTGCACGGTACACGGGAAAACAGTCGTGTCATTTGTCCGCTCGCGTTTGATGTTCTTGCGAATGTGTGTAAGCCCGTCGAGTTCGCATTGCTCGAGGCGGCTTTGATCCGGTATTAGGAAGGACGGAGAGGACGCTATTGAAATGTGACGAGAAGCACCGCCCAACAACTCAGTAGTGCGGACGCAAAAAGCCGTGCCACACAGTTCATCCATTCTCACTTTCCATCGCCATTCCTCGCTTTTAAATAAATTCTAAATACACATTCTGGTAGGAAATCTAATTCATCACTGTCCCCCACAGCTGAAAAGAAAAAAACCCTCACAAACAAAGATAAAACCATACAGATTCACTAAAACTAAGTTTTCAAAGTCCTGATCTTCGCCAACTC
>PJEL010002132.1_pt1 | contig 18636 bp, 12 predicted proteins | sample 1853271 | NCBI WGS metagenome assembly PJEL01 (sample SAMN08108733, study PRJNA415343) | Invertebrate metagenome, whole genome shotgun sequencing project. | host: Globobulimina | place: Sweden: Gullmar Fjord | collected 2015-08
GACTTTGTTCCTGTTGAAATTGATACCGGGCAGTATTCAGAACAATTTGAAACGCCAGTACAAAATCTTCAACAACAAGCACACTTGGGCAATGACAGTCATCTACACAATGACTTTCGGTAGCTTTATCGGTTTCTCTGCCGCTTTGGCGTTGGCGATTAAAGTAGTGTTCGGCTTCCAACATGTCATGACAGATGGTGTCATGAACCATGACCTGATTAATCCAAACGGTCCAAGTGCCCTGATGTATGCTTGGATGGGTCCTTTTATCGGTGCTTTGATCCGTCCTATCGGCGGTAAAATTGCAGATAAACTGGGTGGTGCTTTTGTTACCCAAATTGTCAGTATCGTTATGGTCTGTTCAGCTTTGGGCGTGGCGTACTTTATGAAGATGGCATATGCCTCTGCAACTCCGGAACAGTATTTCTTCCCGTTCCTGGCATTGTTCATCGTTCTTTTCGCAGCAACAGGTATTGGGAACGGATCCACTTTCCGTACGATTGCCATGGTGTTCAATAAAGAGCAGGCGGGTCCTGTTCTTGGGTGGACATCTGCGGTTGCAGCTTATGGTGCTTTCATCATTCCAAAAGTTTTTGGTGAACAGATTAAAGCAACAACACCTGAATATGCACTTTACGGATTTGCCATCTTTTATGGCGTCTGCATTGTGATCAATTGGTGGTTTTACCTACGTAAGAACGCTTACGTAAAAAACCCTTAATAGAAAGAGCTAGGGAGTATTTTGATGAGCAACATATTAGATCGGCTCAATTATTTCACCTCCAGTCCCGAGGAATTTTCTAACGGACATGGTATCACGACCGACGAGAAGCGTGACTGGGAACATGCCTATCGTGGCCGCTGGGCACATGATAAAATTGTCCGTTCTACGCACGGCGTGAACTGCACAGGTTCCTGTTCGTGGAAAATCTACGTGAAGAATGGTCTTGTGACCTGGGAAACCCAGCAAACAGACTATCCTAGAACACGTCCTGATTTACCAAATCATGAGCCGCGTGGTTGCGCTAGGGGGGCCAGCTACAGCTGGTACCTCTATAGTGCCGCTCGTCTAAAATACCCCCTGATGCGGAGCCGTCTGGTTAAGTTGTGGCGGGAGGCGAAAGCCAAACACAAAGATCCCGTCGATGCATGGGCCAGTATCGCAAGAGACCCTGCGAAGATGCAGGAATACAAAAAAGTCCGTGGTCTGGGCGGCTTTGTCCGCGCTGACTGGGATGAAGCCAATGAGCTGATTGCTGCAGCCAATATCTTTACAGCCAAAGAATATGGACCAGACCGTGTCCTCGGTTTCTCTCCGATCCCGGCGATGTCAATGGTTTCTTATGCAGCGGGTAGCCGCTATCTGTCACTGATCGGTGGCGTTTGCATGAGCTTCTACGACTGGTATTGCGATCTGCCTCCAAGTTCACCGCAAACATGGGGTGAACAGACAGACGTTCCTGAAAGTGCTGACTGGTATAACTCTGGTTATATCATTGCATGGGGATCAAATGTTCCGCAAACACGGACACCAGATGCTCACTTCTTTACTGAAGTTCGCTATAAAGGTACCAAGACTGTTTCTGTGACACCTGACTATTCAGAAGTCGCGAAATTGACTGATCTTTGGTTGAACCCGCGTCAGGGTACAGACAGTGCGATGGCGATGGCTATGGGGCACGTTATCCTGAAAGAATTCCATCTTTCTGGGAAATCCACTTATTTCCGTGACTACTGTCAGCAATATACCGATATGCCCTTCCTGGTCGTACTGGATGAAAAAGATGGTCGTTATGTGGCTGGCCGGACTTTGCGTTCCAGTGATCTCGATGGCGATCTGGGTGAAAAAGACAATGCGGATTGGAAGCCTGTCATCTTTGACGGAAAATCCAAATCCGTAGTTGTTCCAAATGGTACCGTTGGTTCCCGTTGGGATAACAGCGCCAAGTGGAACCTGGAGATGAAAAATGCTGCTGATGGCAGTGAAATTTCTCCGGAAATGACGTTCATCGATGACAAGGATGAAGCCGTAACTGTTGGTTTCCCGTATTTTGGTAACCTGAAACATGACCAGGAAATCTTCAAGCATACCGAGCATGATGGTATTCTGGACCGTGTCGTTCCTGCCAAGAAAATCAATACTGCCGATGGCGAAGTTTTGGTTGCGACTGTTTATGACTTGATGATCGCCAACTATGGTATCGATCGCGGGCTTGGCGGCGAAAATGTTGCCAAATCTTTTGATGAGGATATTCCTTATACTCCTGCATGGCAGGAACAAATCACAGGCGTTGATGCGAAGAAAGTCATCAAGGTAGCTCGTGAATTTGCCGATAACGCGGACAAAACCAAAGGCCGGTCCATGGTCATTCTGGGCGCGGCTGTGAACCATTGGTATCACATGGACATGATCTATCGCGGGATCATGAATATGCTGATCATGTGTGGTTGTATCGGTCAGTCCGGTGGTGGTTGGGCCCATTATGTAGGGCAGGAAAAACTACGGCCGCAAACAGGCTGGCAACCACTTGCATTTGGCCTTGATTGGACCAAACCGCCTCGTCATATGAATTCCACAAGTTTCTTCTATAACCACTCAAATCAGTGGCGATATGAAAAACTGGAACTGAATGAGATTCTATCTCCGACAGCGGATAAAGAAAAGTGGAAGGACGTCTCTCTTCTCGACTGTAATGTCCGTTCAGAACGTATGGGTTGGTTGCCTTCAGCACCACAACTTGGACAAAACCCTTTAGAATTGGCGCGTGAAGCCGATGCTGCTGGAATGTCCGGTGCAGATTATGTTGTGGATAAACTGAAATCAGGCGATTTGCAGTTTGCCTGCGAAGATCCAGATAATGAGAAAAATTTCCCACGCAATATGTTTATCTGGAGATCCAATCTACTTGGCTCATCAGGTAAAGGGCATGAATATATGCTCAAGCATTTGCTGGGTACGCAAAATGGTCTGCTCGGAAAAGATCTGGGCGATAGTGACGCACAGAAGCCGTCTGAAGTGGTTTGGCACGACAAAGCACCAGAAGGAAAACTTGACCTTGTAGTTACACTTGATTTCCGGATGTCCACAACATGTGTCTATTCTGATATCGTTCTGCCAAGTGCTACTTGGTATGAAAAGAATGATCTGAATACATCAGACATGCATCCGTTCATTCATCCGCTCAGCCAGGCAGTTGATCCTGCTTGGGAAAGCCGCAGTGACTGGGATATCTACAAAGGTCTTGCCAAGAAATATTCTGAAATTGTACCAGGACATCTTGGCATCGAAAAAGACATTGTAACTTTACCAATTCTGCATGACACGCCAGGTGAAATTGCACAGCCATTTGATGTTAAGGATTGGAAAAACGGAGACGTTGACCCAATTCCAGGCAAAACAATGCCTAACATAATAACGGTTGAGCGGGATTACCCGAACACTTATCAGCGTTTCACATCTATTGGTCCTCTTCTTGAAAAAGGAGGCAATGGTGGTAAAGGTATTTCTTGGAATACGGATGTTGAAGTTGCCTTCCTTGGCGAGTTGAACGGCACTCATTACGAAGGAAGTAATGCAGGCCGGCCACGGCTGGAAACTGACATTGATGCAACAGAAATGATCCTGTCACTTGCTCCTGAAACCAACGGACATGTTGCTGTTAAAGCATGGGAAGCGTTGGGCAAGGCAACCGGGCTTGATCACACGCATCTTGCTAAACCTAAAGAAGATGAAAAATTGCGCTATCGTGACCTTCGGGCACAGCCACGCAAGATTATCTCTTCACCAACCTGGTCTGGTCTTGAAGATGAGCATGTCAGTTACAATGCTTGTTACACAAACGTTCACGAGTACATTCCTTGGAGAACTCTGACAGGCCGACAACATTTCTATCAGGATCATGAATGGATGCGGGACTTCGGTGAAGGTTTCTGTCTCTATAAAGGTCCCGTCAACACCAAAACATTGGCACCTGTTGCAGATCGTAACAAGGATTCCAAAGAAGTGGCCCTTAACTGGATCACACCACATCAGAAATGGGGTATTCATTCCACATATTCTGACAACCTTCTGATGTTGACACTTAATCGTGGTGGTCCGGTTATCTGGATTAGTGAGATTGATGCTAAGAAAATTGGTGTTGAGGATAATGACTGGGTTGAACTTTATAATGTGAACGGTGGCATTGTCGCTCGTGCCGTGGTCTCTCAACGGGTGCCCGAAGGCATGACAATGATGTATCACGCTCAGGAAAAAATTATTAATACGCCTAAATCTCCAACAACTGGAGTACGCGGTGGTATTCATAACTCAGTAACCAGAGCTGTTGTCAAACCAACCCACATGATTGGCGGGTATGCCCAACTCTCATACGGCTTCAACTATTACGGAACCGTTGGATCTAACCGCGACGAATTTGTCATGGTTCGAAAAATTGAGAATGTTGATTTTGGTGACGAAAATCTTGTCACCGAAGCTGCCGAATAGGAGAGTAAAAATGAAAGTACGCGCTCAAATCGGCATGGTCCTGAATTTGGACAAATGTATCGGTTGCCATACTTGCTCCGTGACGTGTAAAAACGTCTGGACAAGTCGCGCCGGTGTTGAATATGCCTGGTTCAACAACGTTGAAACCAAACCTGGTGTTGGTTACCCAAAAAATTGGGAAGACCAGAACGAATGGAATGGTGGTTGGACACGCAAATCAAACGGCAAGGTTCAACCGAAAATGGGCGGAAAATTCCGCCTGCTTTCCAAAATTTTCGCCAATCCGGATTTGCCGGAAATTGACGACTATTATGAACCGTTCACCTTTGATTATGGTCATGTGCAAACTTCCGGTGAAAGCAAGGATGTGCCGACAGCTCGGGCACATTCCATGATCACCGGCGAGAAAATGGAAAAACCTGTTTGGGGTCCAAACTGGGAAGAAATCCTTGGCGGTGAATTTGAAAAACGTAGTCAGGACTACAATTTCAAAAACATGGAAAAGGAAATGTATGGTGAATTTGAAAACACCTTCATGATGTATCTTCCAAGGCTTTGTGAACATTGCCTGAACCCTGCCTGTGCAGCCGCTTGTCCATCAGGTGCCATCTACAAACGTGAAGAAGATGGTATTGTTCTGATCGATCAGGATAAATGTCGTGGCTGGAGAATGTGTGTTTCCGGTTGCCCATACAAAAAAATCTACTTCAACTGGAACTCTGGTAAGTCAGAGAAATGTACCTTCTGTTTCCCACGGATTGAAAATGGTGAACCTACTGTTTGTAGTGAAACCTGTGTGGGGCGTATCCGGTATTTGGGTGTAATGCTCTATGATGCGGACCGCATTGAAGAAGCTGCAAGTACCAAGAATGAGGAAGACCTCTACGAAGCACAGACAGATATCTTCCTTAATCCTAACGATCCGGAAGTTATCAAGGCTGCCAAACGGGATGGTGTTCCTGACAGCTGGATAGCATCAGCTCAGACTTCACCTGTGTACAAAATGGCGATGGAATGGAAAGTGGCTTTCCCACTGCATCCTGAATATCGCACACTGCCAATGGTTTGGTACATTCCGCCGCTCAGCCCTATTCAGAGCCGTTGGGATGAAGGCCAGTTGGAAACAGACGGTGTTATTCCGGATGTTAGCAAACTGCGTATTCCGGTTAAGTATCTTGCCAACCTGCTAACAGGCGGTAAGGAACAACCTGTCACTCATGCGCTGGAGCGGATGTTGGCAATGCGGGCCTACATGCGGACCAAACATGTTGAGGGATCTCCTGATAAAGCGATCCTTGAGCATGTTGGAATGGATCAGAAAATGGTTGAAGACATGTATCAGATCATGGCGATTGCCAATTATGAAGATCGTTATGTGATCCCAACTAATCACCGCGAATATGCTGGTGAGACACCGTTCGACAACGATATTGCATTCGCCTCTCGCGCAGAATGTGGTTTCAGTTTCGGAAATGGGTGTTCTGGTGGGGAGACTAAGAAAAGCCTGTTTGGTACACCAACTCATGAAAACACCATGAACGGTAATATCAGGAGGACAAAATGAGAACCTTCAAAATCCTAGGGCTTTTGCTCTCCTATCCATCTGAAGAAATTCAGGTGAATATGGAAGAGTTGAAAGCTGTTTTGCGGCAGGAAAATGTTCTTCCTGCCAAACTGGAAAAAGCTGTTGTTAAATTCATGGATCAATTGGCTTCGCGTAACCTCCTGAAAGCTCAGGAGGATTATGTGGCACTGTTTGATCGTGGCCGCGGCAATTCACTTTATCTTTTCGAGCATATTCATGGTGAATCCCGTGATCGGGGTCAGGCAATGGTCGATTTGATCGAACATTATAAGGAAAAAGGTTTGGAAGTAAGCACAAGAGAGCTTCCTGACTATATTCCGCTTTTCCTTGAATATCTGTCTCTATGTGAAACCAAAGAAGCCCAGGATACTTTGGGTGAAGTGGTTCACATCATGGCTGCACTTGCTGCAAAACTGAAGAAAAAGGGTTCTGGTTACAATTCTGTCTTCCGCGCCCTTGAAAAACTAACCAATGTCAAGATTGACGAAGAGTTTGTTCGTCAGGCTCTGATCGAGGATGAAGCTCGGGATGACAGTCTGGAAGCATTGGATAAAGAGTGGGAGGATACGCCCGCCTTTAATGGAGTTGGAGATGATTGTTCAACTTGTCCATCAGCAACACCCCCTGGTTTTGTGTCCGAGCAACCAAAACCAAGTCAAGTCAATTAGGAGGGCCTCATGAGTATTTACCTTAACGAACTCTTGTTCGGCATTTATCCCTACATTGCCATTGTTGTGATGGTCCTCGGGTGTGTCTTTCGCTATGATCAAGATCCGTACAGCTGGAAAGCAGACAGTTCCCAGTTATTGAGAAGCAAAGGCATGCGTGCAGGTAGCAACCTGTTCCATGTCGGCATAATTCTGCTGTTTTTCGGTCACTTGGTCGGCTTGCTGATGCCTGAAAGTATTTATCACTTGGTGATGACTGCTGCGGCAAAACAAAAAATGGCGATGATTGCCGGTGGTATCTTCGGTACTCTTGCATTTATCGGCATGACCATTTTGCTTCATCGCCGTTTGACAGATCCACGGATCAAAGCTACCAGCAAATTTGCTGACACAATGATCCTGATCGTTCTCTATATTCAGTTGATCCTTGGTTTGGCAACTATTCCCGCCTCTGCGCAACATCCTGACGGCAGTAGCATGATTGCTCTGGCCAATTGGGCGCAGCATATTGTGACTTTCCGCGGTGGTGCTGCAGAATTCATGATGGGTGAAGCGATCATCTTTAAAGCTCATATCTTCTTTGGATTGACTATTTTCTTATTGTTCCCGTTCACACGGCTGGTTCACATTTTCAGTGCACCGATCAAATACCTTGTGCGCCCGGGTTACCAGATCGTCCGTAAAAGGAGATAAATTATGCCTATTTTTGTAAATGAAACAGAGATAGACGACGATACCGTTTTTTCCGAGATGCAATATCATCCCGCTGAAAAGATGGAGGAAGCACGTGATGCCGCGTCTCAGGCTCTTGTTGTTCGTGAACTGTTAAAACAGGAAGCGGCCAGACAAGGACTGGAAGGGGCGACCGGAGACGAGGAAGAACTGGATGCAGCTGTAATGGCTCTTGTCGAAAAAGAAGTGGCGGTTCCCGCCGCCACTTCAGAATTCTGCAAGACTTATTATGGTCAAAATAAAGACCGATTTCGGGCGTCTGATGCAAGTAGTTCTGTATTACCGTTTGAAATGGTTGAGGAGAAAATCCGGGACTATCTTCAAACTAGAAGTATTCGCGAAGGAATTCGTTCCTATGTTTTGAATCTTGCCGGTAATGCGCGCATATCAGGTTTTGATTTAGCGGCTTCGCTTTAAAAGAAGATGAGTGGTTGAATGGACAGTTACAAGCAGTTAGTTGAAGGTTACAAAGCCTTTCGTCATAAATATCTTCAGCAGGATTTTGACGACTATCGTGCTTGGGCTGCAACTACTCAGCAACCGAAAGTCATGATCATTGGATGTAGTGATAGCAGGGTTAACCCTGCTATCCTCACCCATGCAGGACTTGGAGATATATTTGCGGCGAATAATGTCGCAAATATTGTCCCGCCTTATGAAAAAGGCCAACATTCGCATCTTTCAATTGGTGCCGCAGTTCAATTTGCGGTGACCAACCTTGAGGTCGAACATATAATCGTTATGGCGCATAGCGGTTGCGGTGGCGTAAAAGCCTTGATGTCTCAGCCTGAGGATGAAGGGGATCAAAGAGCAGAAAACGATTACATTTCTGGTTGGGTCAATGTCCTCAAAGAAGCGCGGGATGCCGTAAAACAGAATATGGCAGATAGAGATTTTGAAGAGCAATGTCAGGTTTGCGAAATGGAGGGCGCCCTTGTGTCTCTCGGAAATCTTGCACATTACCCTTATGTGAAGGAAGCTTTGGAGGCCGGCAAGCTCAATTTACACGCTTGGTATTTTCATATCGAAACAGGGGAACTCTTGAATTATAATTCAAGAGAGGGCCAGTATCAGCGATTGGTCCGTTCAAAATAAAGCACCATAACTTACTCAGGATAGAAGCGTGTCTGAAATACCCATGATCAAGGCTGGCGCAGTCCTCTACACTCAGTTTTCTGCCGAAGGAAATGCTCTCACCTCATTCGCCAAGCAAATGCAGGCAAGAGGCTGGAAAGTCGGTGGTATTGTGCAGGATGTCCTGAGGGATGAACAAGGTGCAAAAACCGGCGTAGACGCTGTTGCCCTGGATACCGGGGACAGATTTCCCATCGTGCGACCGAGCAAAGAAGATGTTGCCGCAGGAACCTGCGGTTTGGATCGTTCCGCGCTGACGGCATCCAGTGAAATTCTGCGAAGAGCCAGAGAGTCAAAAGCGGATCTCGTTATTGTCGAGAAATTCGGTGAAAGGGAACAGCTTGGTGAAGGGCTTTCGGATGACATCATGACGGCAATGGCAGAAGGCATTCCCGTGCTTGTTGCGGTTCCTGCTGCCGTTGTTGATAAATGGGTGGCGTTCACCGGCGGCCTTGGCGATCTTCTTCCCGCAAGCGAGCAGGCCCTCAGTAACTGGTGGGATCGTGAAAACCTGTATGAAGAACTAATCCGTCCCATACCGGATGAACAGGTCAAACGTGTTGTGATCGGACTGAATTGGATTTTGGTGGAAGGGCCTCACGGCTCTGGGCTTTCTCATACACCTGCGCGCGGTACAGCCGGTTGCAGGTCTGTTCCTAACGCAACAGGACTTGCGTCAAAGTCTTTAAAGGAGCTGGCGAAGCTCGCTTTCTCATGGAACCCCTTCGAAACGGCCTTGGGCATTGCGGCGATTAACGCATTTTATAACCGGCACGATATGGACGGTGAGCAAATTAACGGCTTTGACGCTATCGGAAATACTGACGGGCCTGTAACCATTGTTGGCGCCTTTAAGAATGCAGCTGAGAAATTCAAAAACGCGCGTGTCGTGGAACTTAATCCGGCGGATGGCCAATATCCGCAATCGGCGGCAAATTCACTGTTGAGAACGAGTGAAGGGGCTATTATTACGGCTTCCACGCTGGTTAATAGGAGCCTACCCGATCTGCTTCAATCCTGTGAACATAATGACACGGTTATTGTTGGTCCTGGGACCCCGTTAGCACCATCATTATTTCATTATAACGTGGATGCGCTTTCTAGCTTGATTGTTAAGGATGTGGATACTGTGGCTTCTGTTATCGCTTCAGGGGGATCCGTCAAAGAAATTAAACCCCATTGTCGTTATGTGACGTTGCGTAAATAGCCGGTCGCGATTTTTCAGGAAGTTTAAAAAAGAGGCTGGATATTCCCAGCCTCTTGATTTTTTTGTTTGCTTAGAAACTGTAATTCACACCGAACATGAACTTTTCTCTGTCGGCTGCAAATCCATCACCATCGTAATTTGCATATTTGGTGACGATTTTGAAATCGTAAAGCGGTACTGCCAGAACGGCATCAAATTCAGATCCCATATCCGTTGAACTGTCTTCAGCTTCAAAATCATGATAGGCGACGGATGCTGTTATGCCTTTTTTGAAGATGGAGAAAGGTTGGCTTTTGTAGGTTAGGGAAGCATAGAGATCTTCCAGGCCATCTCCCGGAGTTGTCAGGAAGACATCTGCAAAACCCTGAAATTTATGTTTTGTCGCCAAGGGTGTCTGAAAAGAGACCGTACCGTTTCCTTCAAAAACTTCATACCCGAGTTTGCCGGTAAACCCATAAGCGCTTACCCCACCTTCGACTGCATAAAAGTTTTCATCAACATCGGAGGGATGACTTCCATGATCAACCTGATGCGCGAAAGTTCCGCTGTAAAGCAGCTTCACTTTTTCTGAAGCCATATAATTGCCTTTTAGCCGGACACCGTATGTTGCGAGAGACTGACCTTCTTTCCCATCGTCGAAGTCAAGTAAATGACTGAAGCCGGTGATATCTACAAAATCCAATCCTGAATAAGTGACATCCAACAAGTGACTATTGGAATCAAATTCACCGGAGGGAGCATCACTGCCGGTTATACTATTAACCCGCCAAAGATAGGCGTAATTAATGGAGATATCTTCAATGCTTTTATTCGTGCCGCGAACACCATCATAGGTCTGCTCGTTTTGACGCCATCCGACATTTCCAACAAACCGGGCGTCATCGAGAATAATGCGCTGGCGACCTGCTTTTAAAACCGTATCAGGAAAACCGGTATATTTCAGGTTAGCCCGATTTAGACGAAAAGAGTCTGGGTCGGCCACCACGGGATAAGCTGTTTTACCATTTTCGAGGCTGTTAAAGTCCTCGCTGCCAAAATGAGTGGTTCCATCCATTTCTGCAAGCGCGGAAAACCCATAATATTCCCCGGTTTCATATCCAAGGCGAGCGCGGATGGTTTTGGCATTTGCATCATTGGAGGATCCGTCCTGATCGACAAATTCATACCGTACACGCACATTCGCGATGAACTTGCCACTTGTCAGAGCATTGGTAAAACTCTCGTCCGCACTCACTGTCGGGGAGACCAACATGCAAAGCCCAAGAAGCGGCGCAAAAGGGGCGATGGAATATAGGGATTTTTTGTTCATTGTTAGAGCCTTATGAAGGATGATCAAATTGGCAACTGATCAGGTAAAACTACACCTTCATAAAGGCTCATTTTTAGGGGTAAATCATTGACTTTGATCATTTTCTATTGCGGCTAACGCAAGAAAAATGACCTTCAGAGATTGAAAAGGCACTCTGAATGATTTTGTGGATTTTCTATTCTATTTCAATCAAAATGAGAAAAATAGTTTTGGGGGAATGATGCAACAAATTCAGAACGATCATAATTTTGATGCGTATTCTCCTAAAGAGATGGCCGCCCGCATTGAAACAGTTGGAGTGGCCAAGGCCAAGTTGGATTTCATTCCAACAATGATGCTCTCCATTCTTGCTGGTGCCTTTATCGCCTTTGGCGGCGCTTTCTATACAATTGTTGTCACCGATAGCGGACTGGGCTTTGGCCCCACAAGGTTACTGGGGGGAATGGCATTTTCAACAGGTCTGATACTGGTTGTTGTTGGCGGCGCTGAACTCTTTACAGGAAATAACCTGATCGCTATGGCCTGGGCCGACAAGAAGGTAACCAATACCCAACTTTTCCGAAATTGGGGGATTGTTTATGTTGGTAATTTTATAGGGGCTGTCGGCACAGCTGTTTTGATTGGTGTATCTGGAACACTGGGTTTTCAGGATGGCGCGGTCGCCGCAACGGCCTTGAAAATCGCAGAAGGAAAACTGGCCCTTCCCATGGGGGAGGCATTTGTTCGCGGTGTGCTGTGTAACACACTTGTTTGCCTTGCTGTTTGGCTATGCTTTTCAGCGCGGACAGTTATCAGTAAGATATTTGCAATTCTTTTCCCGGTCTCGGCATTTGTTGCACTGGGTTTTGAACATTCCATTGCCAATATGTATCTTATTCCAATCGGCTATTTTGCCGGGTCGGAAAACATCACTCTCATGGGTTTGTTTTCAAACCTTCTGTTCGTCACCCTCGGAAACATTGTTGGAGGCAGCGGATTTGTCGCCCTCACTTATTGGCTTATCTATTTGCGGAAACCAGACTGAAGCGACAAGGTTCTCTATCTTTCCCTGAATGATTGTGTGAGCGTTGTATGAATTGGCTTGAGCAGGTATTCCAGCAATGTTTTCTTGCCTGAATGAATATCAACGGTAACCGTCATGCCGGGAAGTATCAAATTCCGGCTTGGATTATTGCCCACATAGGCTTGCGACAGGGCCACTTTCCCCTTGTAGAAACTATTACCCTCTTCATCTTCAAACGTTGTTGCGGATAAATGAACAAGTTTCCCTTCAACAGAGCCATATCTTGAATAGTTATAGGTGGTGAATTTGACGGTTGCCTTTTGTCCGATTTGCAAGAAACCGATATCTTCCGGCCTCACTCGGGTTTCAAGGACAAGTTCCTGATCGATCGGGACGAGAGAGACGATGGGATTCCCGGGTTTGATGACTGTCCCCACAGAATTTACGTCCAGTCCCTGAATGACACCATCAACAGGGGCAACAATATTCATGCGGCCGGCGACTGCCGTTAATCGGTTGAGCTCTTCAGCGATTTCAATGTTTTCAGCATTGGCGAGGGCCATTTCGATAAGCGCCTCCCGTTTTACGCCGCTATTGAGCTCAGTAAGGCGGCCTTTTGCTTCAATGATGGCCTGCATTGTTGATTTTTGCATCAGGACCATTTCATCCAGCCGGCCCTGTTCTTTCAGATATTGGCGCTGGGATTCCAGATAGTCATATCGACTGAGTGTTCTATTTTCAAGCAATCCCTCACGGATTTTCATCTGTTCGCGCAATGGATCAATCTGGACCTGAAGGATACGGATCTGGTCTTTGAGAAGGTCAAGTTCCGCAACGCGCTGTTCAATCTGGGAGGAGAGGACATTTTGCTGATTTTTAAGGTCAAGCCGCTGTATCTCAAGAAGGTTGCGTTGTTCTTGTTCGAGTGCTGAAAAATCACCTGAGACAACACCGTTGCGCATATCATCCTCTTGGGTGAATGCACGCAACCGTTCAATTTTTAATTTCACGATGGATTGCTGGACGGATAATTTACTTTGTTCACTGAGCAGATCTGTCGGATCGAGACGGATAAGAACCTGGCCTTTGCGAACGATATCGCCCTCTTCAATCGCTATTTTGCTGATTGTTCCGCCATCAATATGCTGGATGGTTTGTACTGATCCCGATGGAATAACTTCACCGGATGCAACCGATACTTCATCAATTTCCGCATAATGAGCCCAGACAATAAATGCCAGCAGCGCTGTGAAGCAAAAAAGAATGGCTGACCGGAGAAGAGGAGCCGGACCGGATTCCTCAAGCATGATGGATTGTCCAAGACGCGCGCTATCAGGCTTTCCTTTTTCAAGGCTTTGCACCTCATCGCGATATTTTTCCTGGTCGATGGCTATGTATTTAAGTGGCTGCGCCATTATACACCTTCAAATATAAGAGGAATGACTGTAGCTGCTGGACCTATTGTCTGAACCATGCCCCGGTTCATCAGGACAACTCTGTCTGCGGCGCGCATATGACTTGGACGATGGGTTACAATCAGAACGGTTGCTTTGCCTCGCATTTTATCGACAGCCTCTAAAAAGGCGCGATCCCCTTCTTCATCCAATGTGTTCCCGGGTTCGTCAAAAATCATGATTTTTGCGTTCGACAAAAATGCGCGTGCCATGTTCAGGCGTTGTTGGAAACCTGCAGGCAGGTGTTGCAACATCTGATCGCCTATCCGGGTATCAAATTTCTCCGGTAAGCGATCAATGTCTTCTGTCAGGTTGGCCCATTGACAAGCCTCCTGAATTTGCTCTTCGCTGGCTGTGCTTGAGGATAACAAAAGGTTTTGGCGGATTGTGCCGTGAAAAAGCTCACTATATTGAGGCATATATCCGATGGATTTTCGAAGCTCAATCGGGTCGATTTGGCGGATGTCGATGCCATCGATTGAAATACGCCCCACTTGCGGCTGATAGAGACCGGTCAGCAGTTTGATAACCGTTGATTTACCTGAACTATTCGCGCCAGCAATCGCAATCACTTCACCTGGTGCAATCTGAAGATCCAATCCCATTACAGCCGGATCCTGATCCGGTAAATACCTGAAACTCACTCTTGAATAAGTGATGCGTCCTTTGAATTCTTTTAACCGGGACGACGCATAAGGATTTATTTCGCTGGGCAAAGTGAACAGCTGGTTAAGCCGATTTACGCTAATACCGATTTGGTTCAGTTTGGTCAGTGCCAGGAAAAGCGTTTGAGACGGTGCCAAAAGCCGCCAGACCAGTGCCATAGTTGCGACCAACGCACCGACCGTCATTTCATTTTCAAAAACGCGGGAGATACCAAAGGTGAGGGTCAAAACTCCGGCACTTACCATGATAACGTGAGCAAATGTCTGCGCAACAGCCCCTTGCAGACTGTTCCTCATTCCAGAAAGGGCATTGCCCACAGAAATATCCCTAAATCTTTCGAGCCATATTTCTTCTGCCCCCAGCTGCTTTATTGTTCTCATGGTATTAAAGCATTCGGTAACAAAGGCACCTTTCGAAGCGGTGTGGGTCAGATCATCTGTTGTTTTGCGCTGAATTACCGGCAAAATGAAAAACCCTGCCAATGCGTAAATGACAAGCATCCCGATCGGGATGAGGGCAAGAGGGCCGCCAATCAAGCCAATCGCAATCAGGAAGACAAAAATAAAGGGCAGCTCCAAAAAGGCGAGCGCCATGGGTCCGATAAAAAACTCGCGGATCATATCAAATTCGCGAAACCGGGCGATTTTTGAACCAAGCGACGTGCGTTCGGTTTGTGTGACTGGCAAAGATAGGATTTTTTGTAAGACGGTGCTACCGACAATATAATCAAGGCGCGCGCCGATATAGGCGAGCATCGTGCCGCGCATGAGCCTTAGGATGATGTCACAAAAGATGGCGATCCCCACGCCGATTGTCAGATAACCCAATGTTTGAACTGAGCTTGATCCAATAACCATATCGTAGACGGCCATAATGAAGAGTGGGGTGGCCAGGGCTAACAGGTTTAAAAAGAACGTCATCATAAGGATGCGACGTATCAAAGGCATAAACCGTCCAAGAACAGCCCGAAACCAGTTTTGACCCGAATTCCACTGCCCGATCTGTTCTCTTGGGGTTGCGTTAAAGAAGAAAACCGTTCCGGTTTCTTTTAGATCACTCTTTTTGTTGAGGGTGACATATTCCTGATGCTGGGCATCAAAGATTTGAGTTCCCTCTTTATCTGCGGAAAGCAGAACTTTGACTGATCCTTTTTCTCCGTCAAACAAGCAAGGGAACAGCCTGGGATCGATATCTGAAAGAATTGCTTTTTGGGATTTGCTTTCGTAATGCAGATTGGCGAGTGCACTTCGAAAATCCAGCTGATCCATCGTTGTCTTGAAATGAGGCATAGCCTCAACAACCAGCTCACTATTTCCTCTCCAGCCCAAAGCTTCAAGCAGGGGTGAAATGCAGGCGGCATATTGAGTGTTTCGACCCCAATTACTCTTCTCCGGAGATCCGATTGCTGCGCTAAGGAATGCCATATTATTGCACCACCGTGATACTTGGTGCTTTGCCAGCATTCGCCGGTTTTCCAAATTGCACAAGCTGATCAGCAGGCGTGTCTACGAGCCCTCTATCCAATATTTTGTATCCATAATCAGCAATTTTCAAAAGAGAAGGCCGATGGCTGACCAGAATGATGGTGCTTTTGTTCTTCAGTTTTTGAAGGGCCTGTTTAAGAATTTCGTCGCTGGCAAGATCAAGTGATGTATTCGCTTCATCAAAAAGAATGATCTCTGGCTGGCAAACCAATGCCCGGGCGATGGCTATTCTTTGCCTGATCCCACCTGGAAGACTATCTGTCGCGCCGTCACCGACAATTGTGTCATATCCTTGAGGCATTCTCTTGATTGCCTCATCCAGTCCCAGGTTCTTTGACTGGATAATTGCTTTATCCATTCGATACCCTTTGCGGAACATTGTTAGGTTTTCCATGATGGTACCATGAAAAATGGTCCCATTCTGCGGGAGGTAGGCGATACGTTCATGCAGGTCTTCTTTGGGCAGAGATGCAAGATCTTCACCATTGAAAAGGATACGGCCGCTGGTAGGTTTGATCATCCCCATCAGCATCCACAAAATTGTTGTTTTTCCGCACCCGTTTGCCCCGGCAATTGCCGTAACACTTCCACTTGGAAAACGGCAGCTCACATTTTCCAGTAGTGTTTCATCCCCTTCATCATATTCAAACGAGACATTTTCAAAGATGATTTCTCCGCCAGTCTCAGATTTCGATTGCATATCAGGATACTGTTCAGCGGTTTCTGAAATGGTGCGAGAAGAGGCTTCCTGCGGAAGCTCAAGGAGTGTATTTACTCTGCTTTTTGACAGTTTGATATTTTGATAGTGGGTCCAGACTCCCATTGCTCTAAGCAGTGGTTGCAAGGCGCGTCCAGAGAGCAAGGTGCAAGCAGCAAGGCCACCAATTGTCAGGCTTTCGTTAATAACAAGAATGGACCCAAAAGCGGCGACAGAAATAAGGGTAACCTGCGAGAAAATGGACCCCAGGCTTTGCGCGACATTATTCTGAAATGCGACTTTTTGGATAACACTTGCCGTTGATTCCTGTAGTCGTTCATATCGCCTGACCATCTGTGCTTCGAGCGCGAGACCCTTTACAGTATGGATGCCGGTTAGAACTTCTATGAGAAAGTTATAGCGGCGATCATCCCACGTGGATCGTTCATTCAAGGCTTGCTTTAATCCGCGGCCTACGATCAGGGTCACGAGGCTGAAAAGAAGAAACAGGCCAAGTGGCGCAAGGACGAGAGGCCCTCCGATATAGGCGACCATTCCTAAAAAGATGACAGCAAACGGGAGATCAATAAAGACGAGCAGGTTGTTGCCAGACATAAAATCCCGAAGGTTATCGATGGCATTAAACCGGTGCAGGTAAACGCCCGCCGCTTCTTTTTCAAAACGAACGATATCCGTTCCCATGGTTTTGGCAAGAGCACGGCAGCCCGCTATATGTTCAAATCGGGCCCCTGAATAGGCAGTAATATAAGAACGGCCAAGCCTGAAAAAAGCTTCCAATATAACGGCAATCCCAACCCCGACGATCAGCAGCATCAGGGTATCAACGGCATTGTTGGGAACAATGCGGTCATAAACCTGCAAAATCATAATGGGAAGAGCCAACGCAAGTATATTCAGGGCAGTAGATGCAAGAATAATATCTGTTCGGCTTTGCGAAATACGTGGCAATGAAGCTTGTCGCAACATTGGTTTGTCATCCCGCAACGAGAATTTCTTCAAAAGCGGCCTGTCCCCTAAGTGTTAATCACGAAAATAAATACTGTACTGATCAGAGTATTAACCATGATGGGGGGCAAAGATTTAATTTTAGTAAAAAACTGCATTCTTTTCGGGGAAAATTGTTATTTTTAATTTTTCTCTAATTCATTGAAAAAGAATGGATAATTTTAAGATAGTTTGCATTTTATCTATATATTAATAGTTCCTTAAGTCGCGAATGGATAGAAAGGTAGGTCCCTCATTTTGTGCAATGAGAGAGGGCGCCACTATTCATGTTTTGCAATTTCTATGAGTGATGATCGTTATGAGTGACCGTGGGAAACCGACCGAAGAAACTCTGAAACAAGATTTAGAGAATATGGCTTATGGAAAGGCGGGGTCGAACAAAACTCTGTCTGACGACATTGACGAAAGCAAAGGGAATACCCTTGGCTCAGAAAGTGATCGATCACTCGCGAATATCCATACAGGTGACCGAGACGCTCATGATGAAAGCCAGCTGACGACCAAAAAAGACAATGACGATCAATCGCGCAATCCCGAAAACACTCCACAAAGCACAACGAATATTCCTGAAGAGAGCAGTATTGCTTCATTGCAAAGTGGCGGCGATTTATCTCAAGGCACTGAGAATGCTGGAACAGAAGAAATAGCCTCCTTCAGAGAAGACGCTGCGATTAGTGAGGCGGGCGTTCAGCAATCAGAACCTCTTCTGGGCGAAACAAATTTTGAATTTCAAAACCGTAATTTAAGTGAAACACCAGGCGGCGATGAAGACACTTCTGCTCGCGACAAAGTGTTAGTGGAAGAAGAAAAAAATCAACCTGATATTCCAGAGGATGAGACGAGCGATGAAGCGGCTCATTCTGTGAGCCTCGATGATAACGCTATCGATGAAGACGCTGCTGTTGGCGATGTGGTCGGAACCGTCTCCGCCATTGATCCGGAGAACGGATCACTCAGCTACAGCTTTTCCGATGATGCGGGTGGCATGTTCACGATTGATGCCTCCACCGGCGAGATCAAGGTTGCGGGTGCACTCGATTACGAAACCACCGAAAGTTATTCAGTGACGGTTGATGTGAGTGACGGCACCAATGTCACGCAGGAAACTTTCACGCTGAATGTGGGCGATGTAGATGAAGCGGCTCAACCAATAACTCTCGACGATAATGCCATCGATGAAGATGC
>PJEL010002133.1_pt1 | contig 18631 bp, 15 predicted proteins | sample 1853271 | NCBI WGS metagenome assembly PJEL01 (sample SAMN08108733, study PRJNA415343) | Invertebrate metagenome, whole genome shotgun sequencing project. | host: Globobulimina | place: Sweden: Gullmar Fjord | collected 2015-08
TTGAAGGTTCGAGTGGGGAGCCGGAATCCCTTCGGGATTGACCGGAGTGGGAAAAAAACGCAAAGACGCAAAGGCGCAGAGACACAAAGAAAATTCTGAATTTTGCGCCTCTGCGTCTTTGCGCCCTTGCGTTGTCTTCTGGAATGTGGCGTTCGGGGCTGTGAGTTTCTTGCCGATGTGTTCCTGAGGCCCGGCCAGGGTGGGAAGCTCTCAAGAAACTGCCTGGTCTAAATGGCGCTATTTCGGGGCCGGAAAAGGGAAATAGCCGCAAAGAAACGCAAAACGGAAAGGAATCCGGATTTTTTGCGCCTTTTGTGCTTTTTTTGCGGCCATTCCTCTGCGATGTGCGGCGGCGATTCCAAGCTTCTTGCTGATGTGATCCGGTATGATGGACTTTGTATCCGCTCCCGAGGGATCAGGATGCAAAGGAGATACCTTGGATATTTTCAAATACGCCCTCGAATCACTGCGCGGCGGCCACCAAACGGTTCTGATGGCCGTTGTTGACCATCAGGGATCAGTACCGGGAAAAACCGGTGCAATGGGGATTGTCTCTCCATTCGGCCTCAACGGAACCATCGGTGGCGGCCTTGTCGAGAAAGAGCTGGCCGATCGCGCTCTGAGCTTCGATCTCGAACCTGAAATCCTTCGCTATGACCTGACGTCCCCCGAAATCGACTCGATCTGCCTGGGTATTCAGGACATCGCTATGTTACGCCTCTCACACGCTGACATCGAGACGATCGAAGAAATCGATCGAACTCTCGAAGCTGACGGACAAGGCATCCTTCGTTTATCTGAAACCGGAATCAGTTTCCAGGCCAATACGAGCGCCCCGCGGTCCTTTGAATCCGGCGGAGACTCCTGGTGCTTCCGAAATACGCTCGGCCGGCTCGATACGCTTTACCAAATCGGTGGTGGCCACGTTGCGCTCGCGTTGTCAAGAATCATGGCGACCCTTGGATTCCGCACTGTGGTGATGGACGACCGTTTAGACCTCGCAACCCTCAAGGCCAATTCATGGGCTTCGGAAACGAAGCTTGTCGATTACGCAGACATCGTGCCGCACGTGCCCGAGGGCCAGCACAGCTGGGTCACCATCATGACCCAGGGGCACCGCATGGATGCTGAGGTCCTCGCCCAACTGATCGACAAAGATCTCAAATATCTTGGCATGATGGGCAGCGCAAACAAGGTCAAGGAAGTTTTTAACAACCTCGAAAACCAGGGTATTCAGCGAACGTTGCTCGAAAAATCCTACTCTCCGATCGGACTCAATATTCACAGCCATACGCCGGAAGAGATCGCAATCAGCGTCGCCGCCGAAATCATCTCCGTCCGAAACCGGGCTTGAACCACCGGTATCGACCATGCCCGATATTCAATTCACCCTCAATGACACAGATGTCAGTGTCGTATACGACGACGGCATGCACTTTCTTGAGGTTCTGCGCGAGTGTTGCGGCATCACCACGGTCAAAGACGGATGCGCACCCCAAGGCGTTTGCGGCTGCTGCACCATCCTGCTCGACAACAGGCCGGCCCTTTCGTGCCTTCTCGATCCGAAAAGAGTCAACGGCCGATCGGTGACGACCGTCGAAGGATTGAACGAAAAAAGACGTCAGCTGCTGGCCCGCGCTTTCGTTCAGGAAGGCGCCGTGCAATGCGGTTTCTGTACCCCAGGCATCGTGACCCGCGCTGCGTCCCTGCTCGACCGCCACCAGGCAGAGAATCCCGGCAAAGTCAAAAATGCGCTCAAAGGCCATATTTGCCGCTGCACCGGATTCAAGCGTATCGAAGACGCAATCGCGGTCGCTGGTCACGCATCAGAAAACGGTGGTGAATTTGAGAGCACAGGACCCCGCCGGCATCGGTTCTTTGGTGAAAAGTACGGCCTGGCGCGGAACCCGGAAAATATACCAACGGCCAACGGCGTCGGCGCCGAAATGAAAAAACACCTCGGCACAGCACACGTACTCGGCGAAAAAGCCTACGTTGCCGACATGAAGGTCGAAGGCATGTTGCATGGCGCGGTCGTCCTGGCCGAACATCCACGAGCCCGGATCCTCAGGATCACGACAAGCCTCGCCGCTTCAATGCCAGGTGTGCGTCGTATCATCACTGCAGACGAGGTCCCAGCCCAGCGCTTCGTCGGGCTTTTCGTCAATGACTGGCCGCTGCTCGTCGATATCGGCGAAGTGACGCGATATGTTGGGGATGTGATCGCCATCGTCGTCGCCGACTCCCAATATCGAGCCCGCAAAGCTGCGTTGGAGGTCAAGGTCGATTACGAGATTTTTGAGCCCGTTACTGATTCAGTCATGGCTCTCAAGACCGGTTCACCTCAGGTTCATGAGTCCGGCAATCTCCTCAAGACCTGCGCCTTTTCCCGCGGTAATGTGGACGAGGCCTTGGCCGAAGCCACCTATATCGTCGACGAGGTCTTTGAAACGCAACGCATCGAGCACGCATTTCTCGAACCCGAAGCGTGCCTTGTTGTACCGAAGGATGAGAAAATCACGGTCTATTCGCAAAGCCAAGGCGTTCACGACGACCAACGCCAGATTGCGGATATTCTCGGCATCGATAAAGAACGGATCAAGGTCGAACTCGTGACCAATGGCGGCGCATTTGGCGGCAAAGAAGATCTGTCGATCCAGGGCCATGCTGCATTGGCGTGTTTCTTACTCAACGCACCGGTGCGCATCGCACTGAGCCGCGAACAATCTATGCTGATGCATCCCAAACGACACCCACTGACGCTGCACTATACAGTTGGCGCCGATGATGACGCTTGTCTGACAGCCGTTCGCGCCCGGATTATTGGCGATACCGGCGCATATGCTTCGGTCGGCGCGAAGGTTCTCGAACGCGCTGCCGGCCACTCGTGCGGCCCTTATAGCGTGCCAAATATCGACGTGCTCGCCGAAGCGGTCTATACCAATAATCCGCCATGTGGAGCGATGCGCGGCTTCGGCGCCAATCAGTCGGCTTTCGCGATCGAAGGAGTTCTTGACCGCCTCGCCGCCAAAGCTGGCATCGATGGTTATGACATTCGCGAACGTAACATCCTCGGCCCAGGCGACCGTTTTGCCACCGGCCAGCTAATGAACGAGGGCTGTGGCATCAGACAAACGCTTGAAGCGATCAAAGAAATCTACCGGTCAGCTGAGACTGCAGGCATCGCCTGCGGCATCAAAAACACCGGTATTGGAAACGGCTTCGATGATATCGGCCGTGTGCTTGTGCGAATACATGACAACGAGCGCCTGGCGATTTCGACGGGTTATACCGAAATGGGGCAAGGCCTACATACCATTCTCAAGCAGGTCATCAGTGAAGAAACAGGCCTCGATCCCGATTTAATGAGTGTCAGCACTGTCAGTAACCCCGAAGTATTTTGCGGTATGACTACAGCATCACGCGCTACCGCTTTGTGCACAGCCGCGGCTCGTTTTGCCGGCGAGAAACTGGCAGCGGCACTTGCAAAGAATACGCTCAAGGAACTCAGTGGCCAGAGTTTCCACGGTGAATTCATCTGCGACTTCACCACTGCGCCGGGCGATGATGTGCCAGAACCAATCACCCACATGGCTTTCGGATACGCAACTCAGGTCGTTTTTCTCGACCAAAATGGACGGCTCGAAAAAGTCATCGCAGCCCACGATGTCGGTCGCGCGATCAACCCCCTCAACTGTGCCGGCCAGATCGAAGGTGGAGTTCATATGGGCCTCGGTTACGCTCTTTCAGAAGACTTCCCGTGCACCGGCGCTTTCCCCGATTCAACCCTGATGCGTGATCTCGGAATTCTCAAAGCCCAAGATACGCCCAAGATCGAGGTCATTCTCATCGAAACGCCAGACCCTGTTGGTGGTTACGGTTGCAAAGGCATCGGTGAAATCGGCCTCGTGCCGACAGCAGCAGCGGTCGCCGGCGCTTTGTCCGCCTACGACGGCATCTGGCGAAATACACTACCAATGTCCGCATCACCTGCGGCCCATCATCTGATACCGAAATCACGGGTGATACCAAAATCTAGAATGCTACCGAAATCACGGAGGAAGAACTGATGAAGGTCTACACCAAAACCGGAGACCAGGGACAAACCTCGTTATTTTCCGGTGGACGCGTCGCCAAAACCGACGCCCGCCTAGAAGCGTATGGAACAATCGACGAACTCAATTCGATCCTCGGTTTGTTACGAACCGAGAGCCTGCCAGACGAGGCCGGCGACGAAGTTGAAAATGTGCAACACTGCCTCTTCGAAATCAGTTCCAAAGTCGCTGACCCAGACAATCGCATCGAGGTCGATCCCCAAGTATGGGCCACCGCAAGGCTTGAAAGCTGGATCGATAAGATGAGCGACCATTTCCCTCCGTTGAAGTCCTTCATTTTGCCCGGTGGTACCCGATCGGCCGCCCTCGCCCACTTCGCGCGTACAGTCTGCCGAAGAGCCGAGCGGCGTCTGATCGAAGCCGATGAACTCTTCACTTGCGCACCCGTTGGTGCAGTCGCATATCTCAACCGGCTCTCCGATGCTCTTTTTGTGCTCGCCCGCTTCGTCAACCACCACAACGGTGTCACCGAGCCGCAATGGACCTCGCAGTCTTGAAGTACGCTCGCAACCCTCGATGAAGATTGATGTACAATGACCCGATGCGACTGCTCAGCTCAACGTCTTGTACACCCGTAGACTGGCACTCATCATGAGTGACGACTGCGATTTTTGTCGTCACCTTCCGGATGGTTTATGTTGAACCTGACGCTCTCTGAAGCCAATATCGAAAAACTCTTCGGAACGCGGGATGAGAATCTGCGGTATCTCGAAGACCGGCTCAATCTCACGGTGAACGCCCGCGGCGCGCACATCGTAGTCTCTGGCGACGAACGAGCTGAGAAAATTGCATCCAAGGTTCTTGATTCCTTCGACAAGTTATTGAGCTCCGGCGGTGGCGTCGGCCGTGAGGAATTTCGCACCGGAGTTCGTGTTCTTGAAGAAGATCTTGAACTTGATTTGGTCAATTTTTTTCTCGATTCAAGTCTGCCGGCAAATCTCAAACGATACGTCGTGCCACGAAATATCAACCAGCGCCTCTACATTCAGGCTGTTACCAGCCACGATTATGTTTTTAGTGTCGGACCTGCAGGAACCGGCAAGACGTATCTCGCTGTTGCGATGGCGGCTGCAGCGCTGATGGACAAACAGGTACGCCGCATCGTACTCGTACGGCCGGCTATCGAGGCTGGTGAACGTCTTGGTTTCCTTCCTGGCGACATGGTAGAGAAGGTCAACCCTTATATGCGTCCGGTCTACGATGCACTCTACGATATCCTCGGCTACGAGAAGGTCGCTAAGTTCATTGATCGCCAAGTCATCGAAATCGCACCGCTTGCTTTCATGCGAGGCCGAACTCTCAACGACGCTTTTATCATCCTCGACGAGGCCCAGAATACGACCTGTGAACAGATGAAGATGTTTCTCACCCGGATGGGCTTTCACTCGAAAGCCGTCATCACCGGTGATATCACCCAAACTGATCTCCCGGACGGACGGCGCTCCGGCCTTGTCGAGGCTATCGAAATCCTCGAAGGGGCCAAGGGTTTCGCTTTTATCAACTTCACCCACCACGACGTCGTACGTCACTGTCTGGTTCAGCGCGTCGTTGATCTTTACGAACGCTTCGAAGCGAAAAAGCAGACGGGCCAAAAGTGATGGCAAAATTGGAGCCACGTAATACAACCCGTATCCAACGCGGGCTCGAAGAACACCGGGGATGGTGGGACAACATCTTCGAGTTGTCCTTCGCCTGGACTCTCATCGCTCTGGTCGGTTGTACTTGGCTACTCCTTCCCCGAATCAATACGACCCTGCCCGAGTGGAGCCCAGGAGACGTTGCAACATTTGATGTCACCGTTCCTCGAGATTTCACCGTTCCCGACGAGACCGCCACCGAAACCGTGCGTGAAGAGGCCCGTGCTTCAGTATTGCCCGTCTACGACTATGAACCCCGTCTGCTTTTCGATCGCACCGACGAGATCAAAACCCTGTTTGCGACGTGCCGTGAACCTCGACAACTCGAGACCCTGACACCAGAGGCCATCGCCGCCTCAAGCTCCCTGCAAATTTCGCCGGACGTTCTCAATATCGTGATTGGCTCAGAGTGCAACGAAGAATTCGAGCTTGCCCTGATCGACGTTGTTTCCCAGATTCATCGAGCGCGGGTCATTGACGATGAAAAGGCCCTCGAAAGACGCAGTGGAACCGGCTTGATTCTGCGCAACCTCGCGACGGGGGTCGAACAAATGATCACCCTCGCCGAACTCTCTGGAACGATCGACATCCGCTCCGAACTCGAGGCCGCGATTCGCGCCCAAGTGCTCGAACAGGCGGCTGTCGCTCGCCGCTGGATCAGACCCTCCGTCTCGTTTCTAGCAACGATCACTCAACCAAATCTGGTTTTCAACCGCGCCGAAACTTCCTCTCGACGAGAAGGGGCAGCAGCCCAGGTGATGCCCCGCTCGCAGGTATTTCAGCGAGGACAGATCCTCGTACGGCGAGGAGACACCGTCACACCATCGGTTGCGAGAACCCTCCACCTGCTCAATCTTCGCCAGCATGACCTGGGCCGCTACAATCGCATCATTGGAACCAGCCTTCTTGTCGCAGTGATGCTGCTCGGTTGGTGGAAAATTCCCTGGCGTTTTTCTGGTGTTGTGCAACGCAACCGCTTGTCGATGATCTTCATCTTGATTCTACTCTTTGTCGCCTTAAATCGCCTGGCCCTTTTTCTGGGCACAGCGGTGGCGGTGCAGGGTCAGAATTCAATCCTCTCCAGCGCCCAGGCATTCTCGTGGGCCTTACCCCACGCCGCGGGTCCAATGACGGTCTTGTTCCTTTTCGGTCCATTACCGGCTGTATTATTCGCGGTCTGCGCAGCCCTGCTAGCCGGCATCATGCTCGGGGGGGAATTCACCGCAGCCGTTTTTGCTCTCGTCTCAGGCCTGGTAGCGCTCTTTGCGACCCAACAATCCAAGGATCGCCACGGTCTCAGCCGCGTCGGCGCCATCGTCGGGGCCTCAAATGTTTTGATGCTGCTCATTCGCGAAATTGTTCTCGGGTTTCAAAATGGAGTACGCGGCGTTGCTATCACTTCGATTTGGGCATTTCTCAGTGGCCCGATCGCCGTCGGCGTTGTCACATTTCTGCTTCCCCATCTGGAAAGCATTTTCGGAATCACGACCGATATCAGGCTTTTAGAACTTTCGAACCAGAATTTGCCCCTTCTTCGGCGGCTTTCGCTTGAGGCTCCGGGTACCTATCAACATTCACTTGCGGTCGCGAATCTGGCGGAAGCCGGCGCCGAAGCCGTCGGCGCCAACGGACTGCTTCTCCGCGTCTGTTCGTACTATCACGACCTCGGCAAGTTGGTGAAACCTGCATACTTCTTCGAAAACCAACGCGGCCCGAACCCGCACGACAACCTGGCGCCCTCGATGTCAGCGCTGGTCATCCAGAGCCACGTCAAGGAGGGTTTGAAGATAGCGCGTGAGGAGAAACTTCCTCTTCCTATCCGCCAGGCAGTCGCAACCCATCATGGCACCAAACTCATCCGCTATTTCTACAACAAAGCTATCAAAGAAACCGACCGCGATGTCGGCGAGATCCGCGAAAGCAACTTCCGCTACCCCGGGCCAAAACCGCATACCAAAGAACTTGGCATCCTACTTTTGGCCGATGCTGCTGAAGCGGCCGGCCGGACCCTTGAAAACCCGTCACCAAATAAAATTCAATCCATGATCGGCCGTATTTTTGCCGATGCGTTGAAGGACGGACAACTCGACGACAGTGAGTTGACCTTCTCGGAACTTGACAAGGTCGCTCAGGCCTTTATGTGGGTTCTGACAAATATGTACCATCATCGCATCGAATATCCTGGTTTCGACTTCAATAGAAGGCAGAATAAGCGTGACTCAGGTTCGATTCAGCTGGAAACGAAAACCGTCGCAAGCGAGCGCTGACCAGCTTCGGCAGGTTATCGTCGCTACCCTTAACCATATAAGTGACCATATAAATGACCCTATGCTCCATCACCAAGCCGAGGTCCACGTGCTGATCACTGATGATCAGCACATCCGGGAACTCAATCACCAATTCCGCGGCAAAGACGCCGCAACTGACGTGCTCTCATTTCCTGATGGAGATGAGTTGCCAACCGGCAGAACTTTTCTCGGCGAAATCGTAGTTTCTATCGATACCGCCCGCCGTCAGGCCGAAGAAGCCGGAATTGCCGAACTGCGGGAACTTGAAGAATTGGTCTTGCACGGCACGCTGCACCTATTGGGATATGATCACCTCGAAGATGACGGTTCGATGAATGACCTTGAACTGAAACTGCGGGAGGAACTGCTGAATTGAGCGCCGACATCTTTACCTGGCTGCAACATCCGGTGACTTTTACGCTTGGAGGTCTCGGCATCATTACTCTCCTCATCGTCAGTGAAACGCTCTCCCGTTCGCTGGCCGCCGTGGGAAATGTTCGTTTTCAGGGCATGCTTCACGACCATCCCAAACTCTTTTCATTCGCGGGAGAAAACGACCTCGGACTCTCATCGCTTCTTGACGTTTTGCGCTGGCTCCAGATCACCATCGTCGGCCTGTTGTGGTTGACCATAATCCACTTTCCCGGTTGGACATGGCAACAAATCGCTCCCGCGAGCTTTCTGATACCATTGATTTCCATCTTCATCTCGCGCCGTATCGCCCACGGCCTCGGAGAAGACTCGATCGCCCGCCTGCTGCGCTGGACGAAACCACTGACAACTCCGTTGGTCAAACTGACCTTTCTCGGCGGTAGCAATCCCCCGATACCACCACCGGAAGATGAGGAAGAAGAGGCCTCCGAGCGCGAGATTCAGGCCTTTCTTGATGTAGGTCAAGCCGCTGGAATCATTGAAGGCGAAGAGGGCGAGATACTCGAATCCCTTGTCGAATTCTTCGATACGACCGTCAAAGAAGTGATGACCCCGCGTACCGAAATGATCGCAGTGGGAGACGAGGTCGGTTTTGAACAACTCTTCGACGCCGTTGTCAAAACCCACAAGAGCCGTATTCCTGTCTACCACGAAACTGTCGATAACATCGTTGGCGTCGCGCACGTCAAAAACCTTGTCGAAGGCCTGAAAACGGGCGATCGTCCACCGATCAAAGATCTCATGCGCGAGTGCCTTGTTGTTCCCGAGAGCAAAAAACTTGGTGAGTTGTTACGCGATTTCCAGCAACATCAACAGCAAATGGCAATCGTCGTCGATGAGTACGGCGGCACCTCAGGTCTCGTAACCCTTGAAGACATTCTCGAAGAAATCGTCGGCGAAATTCAGGATGAACACGACCCATCGCCGCAGCCTGAGTACCGTGAGGTCAGCCCAGGCGTGTATCGCCTCAGGGGTCGTGCGCCACTCGAACTACTCGAAGAACTCTTCGACCTCGATCTCGAAGAGGAAGAAATGGAAACCGTCGGCGGACTCGTCTTCGATCGGCACGGCACCGTACCGGCCCCGGGGACCGAGGTCGATGACGAGACTCATGGTTTGCATTTCACCGTCGAAGAGATGCGCGAACGGCGCATCGCCGTCGTCAGTGTGCAGAAAAAGGGAAAATCATGAAAACAAGTTGTGGAGTTGTTGCTCTCATCGGACGACCCAACGCCGGGAAAAGCACACTGCTGAACCGCATCATCGGCGAAAAAGTCGCGATCGTCTCCGCAAAGCCTCAAACGACCCGAAACCGCATCGTCGGAATTCATAATGAAGAGCGGGGACAAGCTATCTTTTTTGATCTCCCCGGCGTGCACCGCCCGCTTCACAAAATGAATACGAAGATGATGCAGGAGGTTCGCTCATCACTCGAGGAGGTCGATCTCGTCTTCCATCTTGTTGATGCTTCCGAGCAATGGGGAGGCGGCGAGGATTTTCTCTTCGGACTGCTCAAAGAAGTCAAAATTCCGGTCGTCGGCGTCTTGACCAAAATCGATCTCGTTCCTGATAAAACAGCCCTTTTGCCGGTTATTGAGACCTATATCAGCAAACGCCCCGGCACCGAAGTCATTCCAATTTCAGCTTTGAAGGGTGACGGTATTGAGGCCCTGACAAAAATGATGTTCGAGCAACTGCCCGAGGGTCCTCCGGCTTACTCCAACGATCTCTCGACGACGCAAACCGAACGTTTTTTCGTCGCCGAGATCGTACGCGAAAAATTACTCGAGCGAACCCGTAACGAGCTGCCTTATACAACAGGCGTGGTTGTTGAGCACTTTCAGGATCAAGGCACCATGCTCAATATCGACGCCGTTATCTACGTCGAGCGGGAGTCGCAAAAAGGCATCATCATTGGCAAGGGCGGCCGCATGATTAAGAATATCGGCACCCGCGCACGCGCTGAACTTGAAAAGCGGCTCGGCGTAAAGATCTACCTCGGTCTGAGAGCCAAAGTTCATGCACGCTGGCGCGACGATCCCAGCATCCTCTCGCAGATGGAACCCGGAATGGCCGTCATTGGTGATTCGATCGAAGAATTGATTTTACCCAAAATGAAAGAAGACGCGTGAAGGCATCAGGATTAGCCCGCACTTCTCACCAATCTTCGAGGCGAGGGGCGCGAGAGGTATTGCCATGCTGGGTTTTTCTCGATTTGAACGGCGCAGGCATAGTTGCGCTATGTTGAGCCGGGCAAATTGAGAAAAACACGGCATGGTGATGCCTCTCGTGTTCCTCGGCCGGAGATTCGTGAGAAGTGCGGGCTTGAGCTTTTACGGGTTTTTACGGCAGACGGCTGCCAGCACTGCGCGAGTCTTCGTAAGGATCTTGACCTTCGCGGCGTACGATTCGAAGAAATCAACCTCAGTGCTCAACCCTCCATGATCGAAGAACTTCGTCGTTTCGTCTGGGAACGGCGCCTTCCAGTCATCATCGATCATGAACGTGTATCGATAGGTTTTCATGGAGGCTCAAGCAGTTTCGACGACTTGGGCATTGAGGACTAGAAGGCCGGTCTTCTAACCCGCATATCTCATTCACCCAAACGTCACCATAAGGATTCCCCCCAAAGCAAGGGCAGCGGCAAACCAGCGTCGCGCGGTGAAGGGTTCATGAAGGAAAACCGCGGCAAGGATAAGTACAAAAATTGTATTTGTCTGGTTGAGAATCGCCGCTGTACTGGCCGCCGTATGTTTCATACCGCCAAGCCAGAGTTGTAACGCGAGATACGAACCGAGAATCGTTCCGGGCAACGTGAAACGCCATTCCCGTGTAGGTTTGAAGACCGACCAGATCTCACGCCGCTTGGGTGATGCAAGAGCAATTGGCGCCATAGCGAGAAAACTCACAACCTGACGACAGGCCGTCGCCCACAAGAGCGAACCTTCTTTGAGCACCGGTTTGGCCCACACAACACCAAGCGCGAGCGTCAACATCGCGGCTGCGCCCCAGATGATTCCCATGAGGAGATCCTTACGCGTCGCACCTTCCGGAGGCACCGCTTTGGTCGTAACAACAACACCACCGATCACCAGCGCCATGCCAGCGAACTGCCACCCTCCAACACGTTCACCAATGAAGAAAAAAGCGACCATCATGACCATCGGCGCGTAGAGACAATCGACGATTGAGTTGAGTCCGGCGCCTAAAAGGTTGAGGCTTTTGTGAAAAAGGGTATCAGAGAGGGCGATACCAACAATACCGCTCAGGGTCAACCATACATAATCTTCGATCGGCCGCGAAGGAAACAGATTTTCGCCGAGGACCAACAACGTGATGATAAATAGAATCGACGAGATGCCGACCCGAAAAAGGTTGAGCGCAAAAGGCCCCGCCGTTTCCCCGGATTTTCGGAGAAAAAGAACTGCAAACGCCCAAACAAGCGCCGCACCAAGAGACAGAACTTCACCTAAATACAACACGGCGCAAAGGGTACACCGGAAGTGAAGTTTAGGCCAGGAAGTAGGGTGGGCCTTGGCCCACCACGGTACGCCGCAAAAGGTGGGCCAAGACCCACCCTACGAGCAATAGGCGGTCGTAAATGCCCTTCTTACTCCGGGTACAGGAGTTTGGCAATGCGGCCCATCACCTCAAGTTCTCCCGTCGCGGCTTGCAGGAGCTTGTCAGCATTGATCGCTTCACAATAGGAAGCAACTTCTTCTTCGCTGAACTTGGAACTTGCCCGCAACATCGCTTGGCCGGTTTGAGCAACATCCCGCGCAACTGCTCCGGCATGTAAAGTGGCACACGCTTTGATGAAATCGGGATTCTCGAGACCTTGCTTTTGAGCTTTGATCGCCAATACTGCCGCCGTCTCGACTTCGGTCGCTAAACGGGCCAGTTCAAACATGAAAAATTGTTCACGCGGCAATTTTTTTCTATGGCATGCGAGGAAGGTTTCGGCCATCGCTTCAGCGGCCAGGGCGGCGTTTTCTTCACCACCGGCATTGCGGATCTCTGATGCAAGATCGCGGAAGAATCCGCCTTTGGTTTTGACGGTCATGCGCCAGCGATGGGTGCCGATGATGTTTTGCAGGATCTCGGATGTACCCTCATAGATCGTTGTAATGCGCACATCACGACGAATCTTCTCGACCTCGTATTCGTGGGCGTAACCATAACCACCATGGGCCTGGATCGCCGCATCAGCTGCCTGGTTTCCCGCCTCAGTGGAGAAAAGTTTCGCGACTGCTCCCTCGACCTGAAGACCAGGATCACCAGCATCGAGCCGTGCAGCAACAAATTCACAATACGATCTCGCCGCTTCGAGTCTGACGGCATGGGGCACGATCAGCTTGTGGGTATAACCCTGTTTGTGAAAGAGGGGCGCACCGAACTGTTCACGCTCCTTCGAATAGGCAATGGCTCTCGCCAACGCTTCTTCACCAGCGCCGAGTCCGAAAGCAGCCACCATCAACCTGGTGAATCCAAAAACCTGATTCGACTGGTCAAGACCTTGGCCTTCTTCGAGGCCGAGCAGTTGATCGGCCGGCACGACTACATCTTCGAGGATGACCTGAGTTGTATTCGAAGCCCGAATTCCATGCTTGATTTCGCGCTTTCCGACAGAGAGGCCTTCAGCGTCACGCTCAACGACAAAGAACGATGGCCCGCCTGGTGCCCGCGCGAGGATCGTATAGATCTGGGCGACGCCGCCGTTGGTAATGAACTGTTTGACACCATTGAGACGATAGGCCGTGATCTCACCATTCTCGTCTTTGATAGGATCGGCCGACGCGCGAATCTTGGCAACATCGCTACCAACCATCGTCTCGGTGACACCATAAGCGACAATCAGACCCCCTTCGGCGATCTTGGTAAGCCACTTCATCTTCTGTTCGTCAGTGCCGCCAACAATGATCGGATCAACGCCGAGAGCAATCGCTAAGAAAGCGGTCGCAACACCAAGATCGATACGGGCCAGTTCTTCAGAAACGCGGAAAAGATCACGTCCGCCGCCGTCGAGACCGCCCACTTCCTCTGGCAAAAAAATGAGATGAAGACCAACTTCCGGTCCTAACATCTCTTTGATCAATTCGGTGGGAAACTCATCGTTTTCATCAAGTCTCAGCCGCACCTCTTTACCAAGGCGCCGTTCGGCAACCGAAGCGAGGGTCTGTAATACGAATCCGAGAGTCTCATCGTCCAAGCCTGCATGCTGTCGTTTCATAGGTATCAATCCTCCGAAATTTCGAAGGCATATTATGGCATAACAGATGCAAAATCACGATACGAGGTCATGACACGCGATTATCCCGCATATCTCAACGGCTTCCTGTTACGACCGAAAATCCGGTGAAATATGCGAGTTACGATACAAGGTCAAGGGAAAGATCGAGGGCTGGCGCGCTATGAGTCAGTGCGCCAACAGACATCAGGTCAACGCCGGTCGCAGCGATCGCGGCGGCGGTATCGAGGGTGATGCCCCCAGACGCTTCGGTGATAGCACGGCCGTCGACTAGTTCTACAGCCCGACGCAAGGTCGCGACATCCATATTGTCGAGCAAAACCACGTCAATACCGATTTCAAGACCCTGTTCGAGTTGCTCAAGCGTATCAACTTCGAGTTCAATCTTCACCGTGTGCCCAACCCCTCGTCGTACTGCGTTGACGGCAGCCTCGACCGAACCGGCGGCAACCAGATGGTTGTCCTTGATCAGCACGCTGTCATCAAGTGCAAAGCGGTGGTTGTAGCCTCCGCCGCAGCGCACTGAATACTTTTCGAGGGCCCGCATCAGTGGTGTTGTCTTTCGTGTGTCAACGATTCTTGCGCCACTTCCTTGTACCGCACGAACGTAAGCCCGCGTCAAGGTCGCAACGCCACACATCCGGGCCAAAACATTTAGCGCGGTTCTTTCGGCAGTGAGAATCGAGCGTGCCGAACCATGGATCTTCAGAATCCTTTGACCCGCGGCAAGGTCCTGCCCATCAATCGAGAGTTCTACGACTTTGAGCGCCGGATCGAGCTTTTCGAAAACCGCCCGGGCAATATCAAGCCCTGCAAGCCGGCCCTCTGCGCGCGCAAGAATGAACCCATCAGCAAGCGCGTCGGCTGCGATCGTCGCATCAGTCGTCAGATCACCACCACGACCAAGATCCTCTCTGAGTGCACGCTCGATAAAATCGGCATAGATGACCGGCCTCAGGGCTGGCAACATCATCACACGGCCGCCAACGAGTGGGCATCAATCGGCTGCGGCGCCAACGGCCTGACGCCTTCGAAATAGAGTTCTTGTCGCCAGTGTTGATCGGTCATTGGGAAATCGGAGCGGAAGTGGGCGCCACGGCTCTCGGTTCGAAGCCGTGCAGCGCGGGTGATCAACCGGGCCGCCATCAGCATATTGTTCAACTCCCCGGCGCCTTGGGTCGTCATCTGCGCAAGTTCGCGTTCGGCTTCACCAAGGCCTCGTTCGGAGCGTTCGATGCCGGCGTGCTCCCACATCAAAGCCTTGATCTTCTTGGCTGTCTCTTGCCCTGCTGTATCGTCTCTCAGCCATGCTGAAACAGCCGGCCAGGCGAAATCGATTTTCTTAAAATCGTGATTGGTGGCAACGGGCGCAGCCTTGAGCCTGCGACCAACTCGCGCACCGAAGACCAAAGCCTCGAGCAGCGAGTTACTCGCAAGGCGATTGGCGCCATGCAATCCGGTGTGGGTAACTTCACCGCATGCCCAGAGACCATTGATTGATGAGCTCCCATGATGATCGACCTCGATGCCACCCATGTGGTAATGGGCAGCCGGCGTGATTGGCAATACTTCGGTCGCAGGGTCAAATCCGCGATCAGCGCAGAGTTTTGTTACCGTCGGAAAGCGCTGACCAAGGCGACTGCCGAGACCTCGCGCATCGAGGAAAACCTGATGCCCATCTGCTGCATGCCGCCATATCGCGCGTGCCACGACATCACGCGGCGCTAATTCAGCGAGCGGGTGCACGACGCACATAAACCGATAACCGTCTTCGTCGATCAAATAGGCGCCTTCACCACGTAGAGCTTCCGTCAACAATGAACTCGGACTTCCCGAGCCGGCTAGCGCCGTCGGATGGAACTGGACAAACTCGAGGCCGGCAAGCAGGGCATTGGCGCGAGCTGCCATCGCCAATCCGTCGGCCGTCGATTCTTGTGGATTTGTCGTGAAAGACCAGAGCTGACCTGTGCCGCCCGAAGCGATGACAACGTTTCCCGCAAGATAAACATGCCGCAGTCCTTGCCGGTCGACAGCAGCAACGCCAGTAACCCGCCCATTGTCGAGGAGAAGATCGAGGACCAAAATACCTTCGTCAATCCTGATGCGCCGTTGGCCTCGCGTCGCGAGCGCGAGCGTTCGTACCAATTCAGCGCCAGTCGCATCGCCCGAGGCGTGCACGATCCGCCTTCGTTGGTGGGCGGCCTCACGGCCGAGGGCAAGCGAACCATCGTCGTCGCGGTCGAGTTCAGCGCCCAGCATGATCAGCTCTTCGATTCTCGCCGGGCCTTCCTCCGTCACCAAGGCCGTAATCTCGGGATCACCCAGACCGCACGCGACTGAAAGCGTATCTTTCGCATGCAGTTGTGGCGAGTCTTCTTCGCCGAGAGCAACCGCAACGCCGCCTTGTGCGAGCACGCTCGAAGAACCCGATTCGACCGTCGCTTTGCTCAACATCGTGACCGAGCGCCCTTCAGCATTGAGAGCAACCATCATGCCCGCTACTCCGGTACCGACCACGATGACATCAGACTGGTGAGTCTTGACTCTCTCAGAAGCTCTCATGACGACCTCCCTCGACCGACTTCAAGCATTCTTTCGACTGATCGCCGTGCCCTGGATGCGATCTCTGGGGCGACCTCAACGGGGTATTGCAAATTTTCGAGACACGTAACGATATTGGCCAAGGTAATCTTCTTCATATGCGGACAGATCGTGCATGGGCGCACAAAATCAATTTCAGGGAACTCGGCGGCGACATTATCCGACATTGAACACTCGGTGATCATCACAAGGCGCTCCGGCCGCTCGGACCGCACATAGTTGATCATTCCCGACGTCGAACCGACCATATCGGCCTCACTGAGGACCTCAGGAGGGCATTCGGGATGCGCAATCACCCGGATTCCAGGAAACTGCTTTCGATAGTTCCTGATCTGATCCGCAGTGAACTGCTCATGAACCTCGCAAGTGCCTTTCCAGGGAATGATTTCAACATCGGAATTCGCTGCGACCCAAGCGCCAAGATACGCATCAGGAAGGAAAATCACACGGTCAACACCAAGCGATTCCACGACTTCGACAGCGTTCGCGGAAGTACAGCAGACATCAGTTTCGGCCTTCACATCAGCAGAAGTATTGACATAGGTCACAACCGGAATACCCGGATACTGGGCCTTGAGAGCACGCACATCCGCCGCGGTAATCGATTCAGCGAGAGAGCAACCGGCATGGGCATCGGGAATCAGTACCCTTCGATCAGGATTGAGAATCTTCGCCGTCTCAGCCATAAAATGCACGCCGCACATCACAATGACATCGGCATCCGTTTCACCGGCTCGGCGAGCCAACGCTAGCGAGTCCCCCATAATATCGGCCACACCGTGAAAGATCTCTGGGGTCTGGTAGTTATGAGCAAGAATGACGGCATTACGCTGCCGTTTCAACTCATTGATCCTCACAATCAACGGCGCATGAACCGCCCACTCGATTTCGGGAATGAGATGCGAGACCTTCGAGTAGATATCGGCAGTTTGCTCGAGAGCATCACGATCGATGACAGATTCTGCAGTATTCATGGCGCCTCCGTTATACTCATTTTGAGCATTTCAGGTCCTCAAGAAAGGAGCGGCGAGCCGCTCACCTATTATGCTAATACTGAGCATAACGTTTGTCAAGGGGTAATTGGGGCGAGGATCGACGGATGAAGCGGGGGTTGTTCTGTTTCTCGGCACGGCGCTCGCCTTGTTGAGCGCGCTCCCCGTGGGAGCCCGGTATCACATTCAGCGGACCCTTCGCGTCGGCAAGAACCCAACGCGCTGCTGATCGGAAGCGCCTTCTCTTGGACCGCGGATCTCCAGGTCCGCATTCTTCCTTCGAACCGCTGAAGTTCAAGAGTTCGCCAAAACCACCGGAAGAGCAGAAGGATTCGAAACGATTTCCAGCGGTCCGTAGTCTTAAGGGTTCGCATCGAGGAGTCGCCTCCGGCTCCATGCGGACCTGGAGATCCGCGGTCCAAGAGGGCCCTCCAAATCCAAAAGCGCTCTCGATTCCATCGCGCTCTGGATATGAACGCGAGACTCGAGTCCGCGAGACGCAAGCCAGACTCCGAATTTCAGCAGCAAGGTTGACCCCGAGTTGAGGGCCGGTTCACGCTACCTCTGTGCTCCAGGTAGACCGACGCCAGGCGCAGGGCGTTCGAGTACAACTTCGCGGCGGTAGCGGAAGAGTTCAGCCGGCCGGCCGCCAGTCATCTGCTGCCTCCGCCCGGTACCTTCAACAAGTCCGCCATGTTCGACGAGCCTGCGAAAATTCTGCTTGTGCAAACGCACTCCCGAAAGCGTCTCGACGCATCGTTGCAATTGCAGCAGTGTGAACGTCTCCGATACCAATTCAAAAATCACTGGACGATAGCGAATCTTGGCGCGAATCCGGCCGAGCGCGGTCGCAAGAATCCGACGATGATCAAAAGCCATCTCTCCACCAGATCGCGGCAAGTTCCGCTGCTGCCCTCCACAACGATGAGCCTCGGCAACACGGCCCACCTCGAAGAGAATCTCATAACGGTCGAGTACACGATCACCATCCCATGAGGCCGACTCAATACCGAATGAGATCATACTGCGCTCGCGGCGAAGCTCACGGCCCCGTCGAGTCTCAGCCCCGTCAATCCAGCGTTCAAGGGCTGGTGTGATCTTTTCGGAGATAATACGTGGACGACCTGAACGCCAATCTTCCCACGGCAAAAAGTGATAGATATTTCGCCACCGTGCGGCAACGCCTTCTGCCGGCGCTTCTTCGTTGACAAGAGCGATATACGCAACCGAAACAACTCGCGACCCGCCGTCCTTCTCCCGGGGATCCCGAAAGCGATCGCCAAATGTATAGAGCTGTTCCACATAGCCGATTTTGCGG
>PJEL010002134.1_pt1 | contig 18630 bp, 12 predicted proteins | sample 1853271 | NCBI WGS metagenome assembly PJEL01 (sample SAMN08108733, study PRJNA415343) | Invertebrate metagenome, whole genome shotgun sequencing project. | host: Globobulimina | place: Sweden: Gullmar Fjord | collected 2015-08
CTGCCCGCGGTGCTGCCCGCGCCTCCACAGGACCCGCCGCCGCCGCCGCCACCAGAACCCATGTTGAAGTCGAACCCGTTCATCGTGCCGTTGCTGATTCCGCCAGGAACCTGATTTCCAGCGAAGTAATACCCAGCTTCTCCGCCAACGCCCCCGTGTCCACCGCCACTGCCACCGCCGCCGTGAACGCAGTTTCCAAACTGGCCAGCGCCTCCGGGACCGAAGCCGGTTCCCGGTGTGCCATCGGCGTCGGAGAACCCCACCCCACCCACGGAGCCCGCGCCGGTGCCATTGAGGGTGCCACCGATGTAGACATCGTTCGCTTGGATGGAGAGCGCCACGCCGGGCTCGACCGTGACCCTGATCCCGTCGGAGATGGTCAATCGGTCGATGTTGGTGAAGGTGCCCTGCAGCACGTCGCCATCGTAGAGCCAGAGATCGCCGCCGCCGTAGTCCATGCCTACATAGGTTGCGGCCATTGCCTGAGAACAACAGAGCAAGAGAACGGGTGCTAAGAGGAGGTGTTTCATGGGCATCCTGGTTTCAGCAAGGTCTGAAGACGCTTTTGCAAAGTCCAATGGGAGCTTCGCCTCTGCCTCGCACCGCCGTCAAGTGCAAAAGCGCCAACCCGGGCCGAAGGTCGGACACCGGGCGGGGCGCGCCGTGCTAGCTGGCGATTTGCGGCAGTTCGGCATCTCGCCGGTGCAGAGAAAGACCGGCGCAAGCACGACAACGCGCACCAGCACCTCGACGAGGCCATCGCCACCTTCCGACGTAGGAGACCGCCCGGGCCAGGGCGTGGTCCAGAGCAGACGAGGCTTGTTCCACTTTCGCCAGGAACGCATCGACCAGGCGTGTGCTGACTGCCAGAAAGCGCTGGAGATCCACCGCGAGCTCGGCAACCGCCGCTACGAGACGATGGAGCTCGGCAACATCGAGGGGCACCTCCAAGAGGGGCACCACGCTGACCGGGCACGGCGAACGTCACGACCGTGGTGGACTCTCGAAAACCACCGCACCGGCTGTCGATCTAGCAGCGGCTGAACTGGTGAACCAGGAGGATCACCGGCAATCGACGCCGTTCAAGAGTCCTTCAATCGCCGGTCCGGTGGTTGCACGCTACCCTGGTCACATGCAGAAGGCCCTACCGTTCCTGCTCCTGCTCGGGGGGCTCCTCGGCTGTGACGACGACCACGACAGGCCGGAGCTACTGCTCTGCGACCAGTCTGCGTTCCCAGACATCAACCTGCACAACTGCGCGTGCCGGTGGACCGCCGCGGACCCTCCCACGGTCATGGACTGCGGCGACGTCAGCGACCTGACCGGAATCGACGCCATCTCGTCATTGGCCAGTGTGCACACCAAGTGGGGCAGCATCACAGACCTGACTCCGGTCGCCCAGCTCCCCAACCTGCGGTCCCTGTGGGTAACATCGAACCAGCTCACCGATCTGGCCCCCCTAAGCAACGCCAACACGCTGCGAGTGCTGGGCGTCGGTCAGAACCAGATCGCTGACCTCACCGCCCTCACAGGCTTGACGGGACTCGAGGGGCTCGATCTTCACAACAACCAAGTGACCGATGTCTCCCCCCTGGCGGCGTTGGCCGAGCTGCGCTCCCTGGATGTGAGTGGCAACGAGAGCTGGGAACCGGACGAGTGGGGCAACCTCCCCACCCTGAGTGGGCTCGGCGAGCTGGCCACCCTCCCCGCCCTCTCGGAGCTGTGGGCGGAGCAGACTCGGGTGTACTGTGACGAGCTCGAACAACTCGAGGAGGCGCTCCCAGAGCTGATGATTCACAAGGACCTCGGCTGCGTCCCGCGCGCAACGGGAAGCCTCACGGTCACCGACTTCACCGTCGTCCACACCCCGACCGGCTACTACGATGTGTCGTTCACAATGAGCTGGGACGGAGTCCTCGGCGCCGACCGCTACGAGCTGGCCATGGCGACCTCCGTCGAAGGGGTCCACTCCGGTTCTGACCTGTACTACAACAACCTGGTCGCGACTCCGGCCAACGACACCTACCAGCACGCCGGAGAGATGAGCTTGCCAGAGGGCACCCAGCCCGACTTCGCTGCCGAGTTCACCTTCGTCGTCGCCGCCGTCAATTCGCCCTGCGACGACGAAGGCTGCTGGGACACCTATGGCGACAACGCGCTGGCGAACGCCATGGCAACGGTCGAGGAGGAACTCTGATGAGCCGTCTCGCCATCTGGTCTCTGCTTCCCCTCGTGTTGTTGGCGGCCTGCAAGCACGATGACGACGATCGCGGCAAGGCCATCGCGTCCCTCACGTTCGAAGACCCCCTCCTCGCCCAGTGCATCGCCGAGTCAGGCGTCGACTACGCCGGCGATCTGTTCTCCCTCGACTGTGCCCTACGCGCCATCGAGTCCGCTGGTGGCATCGACCAACTCACCTACCTCAACCAGCTCTACCTCTCTCGCAACCGGATATCCGACCTGACTCCGTTGGCCGATTTGTCGCTTGGTTCCTTGGAACTGGCGGACAATCTGATCAGCGATGTCGACGCGCTGGGCGGCATGAGCGACCTGTACTACCTCCGCCTCGAATCCAACCTCATTGCTGACATCGCCGCCCTCGATGGCCTGACCGGGGTCAGCCACCTCAACCTCGGGGACAACCAGCTCGTCGACATCTCCGCGCTGGCGAACATGCAGCAGATGCAGGGGCTGGAGCTGTACGAAAACGAGATCGAAGACATCTCCGCGTTGGCTGGCATGGGCGAAATGCATTTCTTTCAGGCCTACCAGAACAAGATCTCCGACCTCGGTCCCCTCTCCTCGTTGGCGAGCCTGACCGTCCTCGAGCTGTGGGACAACGACGTCACCGAAGTGTCGGCGCTCAGCGGCTTGACCCAGCTCGAGCAGCTCAACCTCGGCGGCATGGCCTTGGACGGCTCGGGGGGCATCACCGACGTTGCACCACTGGCCGGGCTCGGCAACCTGCGCTGGCTGAACCTGGACCAGAACAGCGTGGCCGACCTGACCCCATTGGTGCAGCTCGGCCTGCTCGAGGACCTGTCGCTGGCCGACAACGACCTGTCCGACGTCACCGAGGTGGTGGAGCTAGCCCAGCTGAGTCAGCTTCGGCGACTCGACCTCGCCAACAACACGTTTGTGTCCGACGTGTGGCGGCTAGTTGAGTTCACCACGCTGGAGAAGTTGAACCTCAGTGGCAACTGGCAGATCCCCTGTGATGACGTCGATGCACTGGTCGACGCCCTCGGCGACGTGGTGTCCCCACCAGAGACATGCCACCGGCCCATCGCCGACCCGGGCCCACCGTTGGGCGCTCTCGTGAACGACACGGTCTGGCTCGACGGTAGCAACAGCGGCACCGCTTGGGACGACAACGGATGGATCGTGGGCCAGGAGCAGATCGAGACCTGGGCCTGGACGCTGGTCGAGCTGCCGCCCGGCTCCAGCACGCTGTTGAACAATCCGGACGCGGTGAATCCAAGCTTGGTGCCCGACATGGCTGGCAGCTACACCGTCGAGCTCGTGGTCAACGACGGCACCGGCGACAGCTTGCCGGCGACGACCTCGGTGTGGGTCGAGTAGCGTCGGGCCATCACCCCATGGCGCGCTGGGAGGCGGCCAGAGTGTCCGCGATGAGCTGATGCAGACGAGCGTCGAGGGACGTTCCCAGCGCGTCTGCGACCTTGGCAGCCTGATCGAGGGCGTCCTTGGCCATCGCTGCTTCGCCGGCTGCAGTCCCAGCTTTGGCGAGTGCACACAGCGTCTCGACGCGGTCGCGGTCCCAGCCTCCGGCCTGCATGAGGTCCGCCGCGCGACGGAGCTCCTCGATGCCAAGGGGCTTGCGGGCCTGGCCCAGCGTAGCCAGGTACATCGCGTGGGCGCGGGCGTGCCGATTCTCGAGGAGGGTCGTGGCACGGACGAGATAGTCGATGGCGGTGGGAGCATCGCCGCGATTCAAGGCAAGACCTCCGAGGCGACCGAGGGCGATGCCGACCCAGGCGAGCTCCCCATGCTCCTGGTGAAGGGCGAGGGCGCTCCGCATCTGCCGCTCTGCCTCGTCGAGACGTCCCGCCCTGCGGGCCATCAACCCGAGGTTGCCCAACACGATGGCCTCGTACTTCCGATCGCTGACCTGTCGGAGGCGTCGCAGGGCCTCCTCCAGCTCAGAGCGCGCGGCGGCGTTCTTCCCCTGCTCCATGGAGACCGTACCGAGACAGGAGAGCACGATCGCCGCCATGCGCGGGTTTCCGCACTCCGTCTGGATCTGCAGCGCGGCGCACAGATAGGACCTCGCTTCTTCGGCCATTGCCGATGCCCCGGCGAGCTTGCCCAGGTTCAACAGCACCACGGCCTCGGACTGCCGATCGGCATACCTCCGATAGATCCGCAGCGCGCGCTCGAAACAGGTCGAGGCCTGGTCGGTCAGGCCGGCATCGCGGTGCAGCTCTCCCAGGTGGAGCCAGATCCCAGCCTCTCCTCGGCTGCCGCTGTCACGGAGGCAGGAGAGCGCCTCTTCGTAGGCCGCTCGGGCCGGCTCCAGCTCGCCGCGACCCCGATACACCGTGCCGAGGCCGGCAAGTGCGGAGGCCTGGCCCCGAAGATCCTCGGTGCGGCGGTGCAGGTCCAAGGCGGTGAGGTAGTGGTCATGGGCCTCGCTCACGCTTCCGGTGGACATCGCGAGCCGGCCCAGGGCTACGCGAACCTCAGCCTCGGTGTCCGGGACTGCCGCGACCTGCGCGAGCCGAAGCGCCTCCTCGAGAGACGCACTCGCCGCGTCGGTCTGTCCAGCCTTGGTGAGGGCCCTCCCCCTCGTGAGAGTTGCCCGAGCGCGCACCAGATCCGACAGATCGGGGAGGTCCACAACCGACTGGGAGAGCGATACCCCGAGGGAGATCTGGCCGGTGCTGCCGATGACGGCCCAAGCGGCGCGACAAGCATCGGAGGCGACGGCACCCCGGCCCTGGGCGACAGCGTTGCGGACTGCGGCGACGAGGTTGTCGAGCTCTTGCAGCAGGGCGCGTCGCGGTCCGATTCCGCTCGCGGCCTCGAGCGCGCGGAGGGACTCGGACGAACCCATGCTGGCGAAGTAGTTCGCGTGTCGGACCTGGGCGGCTGGCCGGGCTGTGAGCTTGTCGGCGGCGAAGGCGAGCACGGTCTCCAAGAGAAAGAGGCGACCTTCGCGAAACGCCAGCAGAGACTTGTCGACCAGCGACTCCAACGTCAGGACGATGGGCTCGCCTTCCAGCTCCAGGACGGCTTCCGCGGCCCGCATGTCCAGGCCTCCGCGGAAGACGCTGAGCTGGGCGAGTGCCGACTGCTCTGCGTCGCTGAGGAGGTCCCAGCTCCAGGCCAGGGCCGCTCGCAGGGTCGCGTGGCGGGTCGGCCGATCGCGGCGCCTGTCGCTCAGCAAGGAGAGGTCCAGGCGGTCGAGGATCTCCGCCGCGGCCAGGGCTGTGAGTCGACTGGCGGCGAGCTCCAGAGCCAGTGGAAGTCCGTCCAGCTGTCGCGCCAGTCGCTCCAGATCGGGGTCCGACGACACATCTCGCCCGAGGTCGGCCGCCCGGCACACGAGAAGAAACACTGCGTCGTCGGCCGGGAGCACGTCGAGTCGCACGACGCGCTCTCCGCGGAGTCGGAGCGGCTCCCGAGAAGTTGCGAGGAAGCGGGCCTCTGGCGCCTGCGCTCTCCAGTCGTCGAGGAGTGTTGCGTGCTCGATGAGGTGCTCGAAGTTGTCCAGGATCAACAGGACCTCTGCCCGACCTGCAAGCGCCTGGCCGATGTGCTGATCGCTTGCGACGCCGAGCACGCGCGCCACGATTGCCGTCAGCTCCGCCATGGTCTTCGCATTGCTGAGGTCGCAGAACCAGGCCTGGTTCCCGGACGCCGCGTAGTCCCGTCCGAGCTGGTGAGCGAGACGGGTCTTGCCGATCCCAGCGGGTCCCACCAGCGTCGCGAGGCCAGGCGACTGGAGGCGCTCCAGGGCGACCTCGTGGTCCTTGTCGCGGCCGACGAAGGCGTCCAGGGCCGGCATCAGGTTGGTCGGACCCGCTCGGTGGGGGATCTGCAGCCGGTATCCCCTGCCCCGCACAGTGAGTAGGTATGTGGGATCGGAAGGATCGAGCTCGATCTTGGCGCGCAGACGCCGGACAGCGCTGTCGACCACCCGCTTGCTGCCGCCGCCCTCCCAGACCTTGCGACGGAGCTCGGCGCGATCGGCGACGGCCCCCTTCCTGCTGGCCAGGTACTCCAGGAGCCTCGCCTCGATGGTCGTGAGCATCGCCGTTCCCGTCGGGCGCACCACCACCTGTTGAGTGAAATCCACCCGCACCGCTCCCAGAGTCAGCGGGGCGACCGGGGCGTTGACCCGAGGAGGCGCCGGCATGGGGGAGTGCAAGGGTTCGAAGCGGTAACCGTGGCCGAAGACAGTGATCAGGTGACGGGGATTGGTCGGATCGGCCTCGATCTTCTCCCGCAGCCGCTTGACCGTTGTGTCCGCCGCCCTGGAGAGCACCTTTCCGGAGTAGCCCCACACCTCGCGCAGGAGCTCGTCGCGGGAGATATCCTGGCGCGGGCGAGCGGCCAGATAGGCGAGCAGAGCCGACTCGCGGGTGCTGATCTTTCGCTCGATGTCCTGTTTGTAGCGGACGACTTCCTGGACGAGGTCGACGCTGCAGGAGGCCAGCTCGACGGTGGTCGGACGGTCGCTCACCGTTGGACGTTACCGCAGTTGCTGGTCCGCGGAATGGACCGCTTCGAAGTCGTCCGCGGCCCTCTGGTACTCGTATCGGTCCGTCTCCGTGGTGGGTGTCGTGTCCATCAGATCGGCCGCGATCGTCTCGAGTGCTTCGTCGATCTGGTCGTCGATGGCACCGTAGCTGTAGGCGAGATGCCAGATCGTCTCCATGTTCTCCTTGAAGTCACCTCCGCTGATGGTCGCCGACGATGCCAGCTCCCGGAGCGCCGCTTCGTGAGCTTCCGCAATCAGCTCGGCCCGGAATTGTATGACGGGGTCATCCACGACCTTCCCGCGTGCTTGATCGAAGCGCACACTGTCCGCAAAGGCGCCGGTGGCGACCGCGGAGGCCTTGACCATTGCCAGGAACACGCCCATGGCGGCGGCGTCTTCTCCGAGCAGCGCCAGACCCGGCGCCATCTTGGCGAGGCCGGGAATGATCTGGGCCAGGGTGCTCCCTCGGTGGCTGACCATCGTCGTGCCGAGCAGGCTGCCCGCGACCTTCAAGAAGGCCCCCTCCACGATGGCGCTGCCGGACTTGCCCTCCACGAGTCCCATCAACACGTCGACGGGGACTTCCGCGGCGATCTTCGAGACCGCCTTTGTGAGGACGCGCTCCGCCGACAATGCTCCAAATGCGGCCTCCAGATCGCCTGCCTTGCCCTCCAGCGCGCTCATGAGGCTGCCGTGACCCAGCTTGGCGTAGATGAAGTCCGCGAGCTCGTCCGCCACCGAATCGACGAGGAGATCGACGGCGAACGACTCCAGACCCTCGACGAAGTCCTGGCCTCCGAGCACCTGTTTTGCCGCGGAGCCGACGACTGGAATCGCCTTGATGGCTCGGGCGATCCACACCGAGGTGGTGCCGGCGGTAGCGACGGTGAGGGCCGCAGCCAGCAGGATCTCACCGCCCGTCACCAGCGCTTCGACCACGAGGGCACGGGACGCTCGGTAGTCGCCATAGACCGTCTCGTGACGCGCGTACATCCGCTGCAGGTGCTCCTCGTCGACCTCCTCCTTGAGCTCGCCGTCTTCGTAGAGATCCTCGAACTGCTCGTAGCTGCGGTCGGCGTCCTCGCCGCGATGGCTGCCGAGGATCATCTCCTCCGCAAAGTCCAGGTCAAACCACCCTTCATCCGCCCGATCCTGACGAGCGTCGACCTTGGCCTTGACGTCTTCCGGGTCCGTCGTCACACCGCCGTACGTCAGGGACAGGTCCATCTCGAACAGGTCGTCCCCGTCGCCGAACTCCTTCATCACCGCCACCAAGTCGGGTCGGTGGGCTTCTAGGGCCGTCCAGGCCTTGCCCGCATCCGCCTTGCTCATCGTCCCCAGGACAGCCCGTACCTGCGATATGTCCATGGTCTCGGCGGCCGCGAGCAGCCGCGTGCGGGGATCGGCCTCTCCGGTATAGATCAGGTCGAAGGCCTCCTGATAGGCGTTGTCACTGCCGAAGATCGCCCAGAGCTTTCCAGTCAACCGGGCGGAGGCAAAGACAGAGATGATGTCCCCTCGCTCGCCCGCCGTCAGGGTCTTCAGGTGGGCCAGGACCTCGGTCTTCGACGCCTTCTCGTCCAGCAGCGCCAGGGTCAGCTGGTGTCGATCGCCACTCATGAGGGCCTTGGCACTCCGCCAGCGCCCCTTCTCGGTGTTCGCCGCCAGGGTGAGCCGCTCTCCAATCAGCAGCTCGTGGAACTGATCCGAGTGCGCGACCATCGCCGAGCGATCGGTCCGTCTGACGACAGCGAGGGCGGCCTTTGAGTCGTCTCGCGTCAGAGCGCCGTCCAAAAGGGCGATGTCGGCGCCGACGCGGTCTCCATCCAGCAGCGCCTCCATGGCGGCGTTGTCAGGAGCAGACTGGGGGATTGGCACCGTGATTCCGCCGGCGTCGAAGGTCTGCTCGCCCTCGAGGAGTCGATCCAGGAGGCTGGCGTTATCGGGGTTCTCTCGGATCTCCTGGGTGAAGCGTGCGAGCTCGGACTCGGGGATGTTCCGGAGAATGGCCTCGACCTCCTCCATGTCGAAGTGGCCGTCGTCGACCCGGTTCTCGAGGGCTGCGAGGGCGCCGACCACTGGATCACCAGACCGCCAGGCGTCGACCTCGTCCTGCGCCTCTCCCTCGACGTCGGGGTTCACATCCGCCCACAGATAGGTATCGAAGCGTTCTTTGTAGGTCTGCTCCAGCATGCGGATCTCGAGGCGATGCAGGTTGGCTAGCGCCGCGAAGAGCTGCGACTCGTCGGTCCCGTGCTTGTCCACGCTGGTTCGAATCGCGTAGGCGAGCAGATCGATCTTGCCGGCCTCCACCCAGAAGGTGCCCTCGTCCATGCGAGCAGCCTCGTACTGCGCCGCTCCCTGGAGCCGGTCCAACCCGATCTCGACGCGGACCCAGTCCGGCACCCCGCGCTCTTCGATCACCTCGGCCAGGTACAGCCAGTTGTAGCCATACTCCTCTTCCAGCGTGATCTTCAGCCACCGCAGGGTCTGGCTCACGGCGTCGCTCGGCTCACCGGGGGGCGCCGCGCGCAGGGTGTTGACGTACTTGAGCACGTGCGAGGCGGTCGACAGCAGTGGCTGGAGGCCATCGCGTCGCACGGAGAGCCAATCCGCGAAGGCGCTCGCATCCGGGTCGATGGGGTCGGAGAGGTACTCGCCGAAGGGGGTCTGGTTCGCTGCGGCCGAGGTCGAGCCGACCACCTCATCCGCGCAGTCACCGAGCTCTGCGTCGAAGAGGTCGCGGCTCCAGTCGGGCTCGATGCGCTCCTCGGCAGTCAGCCCACCCACGGACCCTTCAGCCGCCTGGACGAGGAAGCTGGCGACCCGGGCCGAGTCGACAGCAGCCCCGGCTCCCAGCAAAAATCCAAAAGGATCCACCTGGTCTGTCGGCACGTTGTCCATGGCCTGGCCCCAGGAGTTCGCGGCCTTGGCCAGGTACGTGGTTGCCACATCCAGCTGCGCGTCGTGGGCTCCGACCATGCCTTCCACGACGGCGGCACGGGCGGCGTTTCCCGCGTCCTCCTGATCTGGGGGTGCCAGGGAAGGGGCTTGCAGACTCGATGAGGACCGGCTGCGACGTTTCTTGGACATGTCTCGAGGCTATGGCGGCCTCGGTGACGGCGGTGTGCGAAGTGGTGACAGGTGGAAACAGGTCAGTCGGGCGTCGCGTCAACAGCCGACCCGCCAACCGTCTCAAAGGCCCGCAGAATCAACTCGTGACCCGGCTGCCGAGCCAAGAGCAGAGCCTGTGACTCGGGCCGAATGCCCGAGGCGAGCATCGCCCGCACGAGCCCGAGAGCGTCGTTGCTCACGGCAGCTTCAAGTGTGCCCTGCGTCGGAGTAGCACCCGCATAGACCAGCATCTCAGCCGATTCCCAGCCCCTCCGGATTGTGGCTTCTAGCAGCGGTGTACGCATCCGAGGCATGCCATTCGGACGCGCTCCCAGAGCCAGGAGATGAGACACCACCTCTGGGTGCGCCGGTGAGCGCTGCATCACATAGCTCGCGTCGTCGGCGTTCAATTGGGCGTCCAACACGAACTTCCGCGCCTCCTCGGATTCACTCGCTGCGGCCCCCGCGAGTGCCCTTCGATCGATCTCGGCGCCGCGGGACAGAAGCAGCTTCCAAGCAGCCTCTTTGCCATGGCGAAATGCCGCCCCCAGAGCTGTGTCCAGACCCCCACGCGGAATGTCCACGTCGGGATCTGCCCCAGCGGCCAGGAGTGCGTGTATCTGTTCGATCGGACCGTCGCGGACCGACTTGGCCATCGCCTGGCCGAGGAACTTCGAGCCGTGGTCCTGGGCTTCCAGCAGGCGCGCCCACTGCGCCTGGGGACATCTGAACACGCTCGCAGGGTGGGATTTGCCGCCCCCAGCCGCCAGCGCTGCCACGAGCTCCACGTCACACTTGGCGATCGCCAGGTCCGCGAGCCTGCCGTCAGGTGTCTTCTCCGAAGGGTCTGCACCGTCCGCGAGCGCGCGCCCCAGAGCGCCCACATCTCCATCGACAATCGCGGCCTCGGCCGGGCTCCTTTTCCGCTTTTGCAGCCCTAGATCGTGCACCGGCGTGCCAAGACGCGCCCGCTCGGCCTCGACGTGTCTGGTCGATCCGCCACACGCTCCAACTCGAAGCTCACCGTCCCTCTTGTTTGCGTAGATGATGAACTCGGCTCCGATCTCCAGCTCTTCCAGGCCGCAGCCCGCATTGGAGGTGACGACGGTGACTTCGTCGGTTGGAACCCCATCCCCCCACCATGCGCCCGTCTCGAAGTCGATCCAGATACCGGGTCTCCGCCTGTCTTTGTAGATGTCCACGATGCGCCCGTGAAACACCTTGTCCGTTGCGTTGGCACGGTCGAGCGTTGAACCCGTGAATGCTATGCAGCTGCACGCCGCAGCCGGCCCACCACACACCAAACTCAGCACCAGGATGGCCGGGAACCGCGTCTTGAGATTGTGGAAATTCGTCATGCCCAACTCACTCTACAGCAAGGAGAGGGGAATCAGCCGCGTTGTGGTCACGGGGTATCTCCAACATCATGAGGCCCAGCGGGATCATGACGATGGCTGTACACAGGGCTGCACCCATGACATTGAGGTCGGCATACCGGGGGTGGGAATGTGCCATCGAGCGGAGATATCATCGCTGGAAGAGTCACCACGCCGCAAGATCCGGTATACTCGCCGCGAATCCTCCGTTCGATGAACGCAGATCCCTTCAGGAGCGATGTTGCGTCGCTGGGCCCCGATCGCGATGATCCCCGTTGTATTGACGGTTGGTGCGCTGTCATGGAGCGTTGTCGATGGTCCTGCCCCCGTCGAACAGGCCACCGTGATCCGAACGGCCTCCGCTCCAGCCCATCACGAGGACTCTCGGGACCCGGTTGGCCGGCAACAACCGGAGCCCGAGACCGTCCGCCCCAGGCTTCCCAGCCGCGGAGATCGCGCCCTCGCCCGCATCGAACGAAGAGAGGCCGAGGCGAAGGAGCGGATTGCCGCCCTGGTGCAGTCCGGGGAGATCACTGAAGACGAGGCGAAGGGGCTGCGTCGAGCCGCGGCGATGACCCTCGACGATGCGCGCGACATCGCTCATCGCGTCCAGTCGGGCGAGATCCACTGGATCGGTGGTTTGGTCCGAGGTATTCCCGTGAGGATGCGGCACGCCACGTACGTCATCAACGTGGTTGGCTACGACCGCGCGAAGCGAATTGGCCATCGCGAGGACGAGGAAGAGGAGGAGTAGTCCCCGACTCCCGTACGCATCTGGGCCTCGAGGGTCTACACTGGCGGTGGATGCAACCATGGACCTCATAGGGAAGACTGCCCTGTCGCGCTTCCTCCTCCCCGACCGAGGGACGGCGATCGCCGCACTGCAGTCAGTCGGAGGGGTCCTTCAGCCGCAGATGACGCTCACCGTCGACCACGAGACGCTGGGCATGGTGTTCCGCTATTTCGCGATCCTCGGGGATATTCGGCCGGAGGGTGCCGCGATCCCCGAGCTTCGCGACGTGCTGCTCCCGCTCCTGCTCGAAGCCGAGAACGCACAGATCGTCGAGCGGCTCGACGCGGGCAAGATGGACTATATGCCGGTGAACAAGACCCTGGTCCAACGCCTGCTTCCGGCCCTTCACACCGTGCGTGTCCACGTCCCCTGGACCTACAGGGCCATGAACTTCGATCTCGGCGTCAGGGTCACCCACCTCGACTCCAAGAGCCCGGTCCCCTACTCCACCTACTATTCCCAGGTGGCGCAGTTCTATGGGAAGAACCCCAAACGTAGCCTGGTCGAGCTGGGTCGCCTGTACTCCATGCGAGTCGACGGTTCGACCCAGGGCTCGTGGCTACAGCCCATCGACGACGGCTTCGTCGATGAGGATGTCGCCCTCATCATCGAAGCCAACGTGGTCGACAGAGGAGCCTCTGGAACCTGAGACCCCCCCTGGGGTCGGAGGGTCGTATGCTCCTCTTCATCGCCCTCCTCGTTCCTTGCTTTGCCTCCCCAGCAGAGATTCTGTCCGAGGTGGAGCGGCAGGCCCTCCAGGCGGCCATGGCCAAGGAGACAAGCGCGTTTGCGGCCTGTACCACTGCCTTCGAGAGCGATCGAGGCAAGGCCGGTCCCTGCTTCGACGACTTCGCGGCGTCCTACCCGACCTCGGAACATGCCAGCACAGCGCTGTACAACGCCGCGATCAGCTACCAGGACGTCGGCAAGGTGAAGGAAGCAATCCGGCGCTTTGAACACTTTGTTAGTAGCTTTCCAGAAGACGAACTGAGTCCGCCCCTCCAGTTCCGTCTCGCCGGAAACTACGTCGCAGTGCTCGAGCTGGATGCCGCTGTGCTGGCCTACGAGCAAGTGCTCAAACACGCTCCGGACTCCCGTGAGGCACCATCGGCCACGTATGACCTCGGCTTCGTGCGACTGTGTCTCGGGGACCACGACGGCGCGGCCAGAGCGTTCGATCAATATGCTGCCCTCGGACTGCCCGACGCCGAGCACGTGCGAGCGCTGGCCATCCGAGCTCGGCAGCAGGCGAAGGCACCCACCAGGGCCCGCTACCTATCGGCAAACCCGCTCAGCCCCTGGACCTCCGAGCGCTCCCCCTCCGAGGCCATGGTGGAAGCGCAGCGTCGCCTTCGTCTCCGCTCCGGCGATCTGTCCGCCTATGAGCAGCTCGTCGTCTCCCACCTCGCGGTTGGGGAGCCCGAGCGGGCGCGGGTCTTCGCGACCCTGGCGCTCAACGGTGTCCCCGGTGCAGACAACCGCGCTGGGCTGGTGGCATTGCTCGGCGAGGCGCTGCTGCTGCTGGGCGAGACCGCTGCTGGGGAAGCACAGCTCCGGAGGGCCGTGGAGCTGGACCCAAGCGTTCCCCGAGCCGCGCAGCTCCTCGGCGATCTGCCGCACTGAACCGGTGTTACGGAGACTTCATCGCCGCCGACCCAGCACTGGCCTCGATCTCCTGGTAGGCGGCGACAACCTCGAACCCCAACCGTTCGTACACCGACAGGGCCGCAGCATTGTCGTCCTTCACGTTGAGCCCAATCGTGTCGACCTTGTCGAGTAGCCTGCTGCACAATGCACCGGTCGCACGCCGCGCCAGTCCCCGGCCTCGGAATGCCGGATCCGTCGTGATGTTGCCGAGGGCTGCAACCCGCTGGACCGATGACAGCGTGTGGACCCCGGCGACGCAGACCAGCTGCTCCCCTTCACGGATCCCCACATAAGCCCCGGTTCCCAACATGCGCGGGTCGAACCAATTATCCGGGTAGGCGCGAGCATAGAGGTCTTGCACCAGGTCCAGGTGGGCGGTATCGAGGGACTCGACCAGCGGGTCTGGCTGCACTGCGGCGGGGTCCACCAACACCATCTTCAGGTGTCGACCGCGTGAGTGCACCTGCCAACCGCGCAGACGGGAGACCAGGCCTGGCTGAAGATGGGCCTGGAAACGTCTGGGCAGCACCCCGGACAGGGCGTCGAGCAGACGAGCGGGAGCGGGGTCATCGGGCTGCGCCAGCAGGAGCAGAGCAGGAGGAGCGCCACCGGTGTACAGCAAGGCGACCGCCTCGAGCTGGGCATCCGGCGCCCAGCCATACCAGCAGGTCTGTGGCCAGAACCACGGATCGAGATCGGCCAATTGGTACACGTTGAGTGCGGTGTCACGGCGGAAGAAGCGCTCCAGCGCATCGCGGTCGTGCACCATGACCAGCCCCGTCATCGAATCTCCGCTCTTCGGCTTCGGGCATATTTCGTTCGCAGACCGATCGGCTAGGATCCGTTCCATGGCCCCGAGGACGGCGTGTTCCCCCTCCTCGAGTGAGGTCGCGGTACGGTGGTTCTGAGAAACGCGGTCACCTTTCTCCGACCCGAGACTACTCAGCTGCGACTCCTGGACAGGATGGATCATGGTCGCCGTTCAAACCCCTGTTGTTCGCGCCGCAATGACCGGAGATTCGTCGGCTTTCGCGGAGTTGGTCCAGACCCATACATCGATGGTGTGCGCGATCTGCTTGGCCATCGTCGGGGACCCACGGCGAGCGGAGGAGGTGGCCCAGGACACCTTTGTGCACGCCTGGCAGAGCCTGGGCAAGCTGCGCAACCCGGAGAGCTTCCGCCCATGGCTGCGCCAACTCGCGCGGAACCGGAGCAACCAATGCCTCCGGGATACCAAGCGACGCGGCCAGACTTTCGTCAACGACCAGCGCTTGTTCGAGGGGGCCCGGGCTGGAGATCTGGATCCGTTCCAACGGGTCGCCCAGCGCGAGGGCATCGCGCGGATTGACGAGGCGTTGATGGAGCTCCCGACTGACTCTCGGGAGGTATTGATCCTCTACTACCGTGAGGGTCAGTCCGTGCGACAGGTGGCGGACTTGCTCGAGATCCCCGAGGCCACGGTTCGCAAGCGGCTGTCGCGGGGGCGCGAGAAGATGCGCGGCAACATGGAGCGCGATCTGGGACTGTTGCTGTTGGCTTCGGCCCCCGGAGCCCTCTTTGTGTCGCGGGTCTCGACCGCAGTGGCCAGGGTTGGCTCGCCGGCGAGCAGGTTTGCATTCGGCGGGGGCCCAGTTGCGATCGGCGCAGCGATCATCGCGGTCTTGGCGGCTGTGAGCCTGGTGGTGCTGTACATGCCAGGTGGAGGTGACAGCTCCCAGAACGACGTCGAAGTCGCCGAAACGCCTTCGCAGGGCGGAGAAACGAGTCCTCTGGGGGCGGCTCCCGTCGCGTCCCCAATCGACCCGGAGCACCTTGGCACCGTTTCCAGGCATTTGAGCTTGATCTTCGCCGAGGAAAAGATTCCGAGTACGTTCATCCCACTGTACGCCAAGCCCGAAGACTTGCGCGCCCAGACCCTCGTCTACGACCGCCTCTTCTTCCGTTCGGCAATCACCAACGAGCTCAAGAGCCGGCTGGTGTCCGGGACCGAGAAGTCGGAGGACTTGTTCACGGTGAACCTGCGCGACGACGTGTTGTGGCACGACGGCGAGCCGCTCACCGCCACAGACGTCTGCTTCACCGTCGACGCCTGGCTCGCCAATCCCGCGGCCCCAGGGGGAGACTTCGCCGATGCGCTCCGCGGATGTGAAGTCGAGGGTGACGCCGCCCACATCTGGATGTCCAGGTCGATGGCCGAGCCAAGGGAGCACCTCGGATTCTTCGTGCTGCCCGAACACGTGTACGGCGATCCGCTCATCGCCCGCACTCACCCGACCCGTGGCCGCCCGATCGGCACCGGCCCCTATCGTGCGGTTCGTCGACCCGATGGCGTGCGGTTCACGGGCTTCGCCAACCCGCACCGGCGCTACCAGATCCCGCAGCTCATCCTGCTCGGCGTCCCCGATCCAGCGGTCCAGATGAAGATGCTCCTGGGTGGTGATATCGACGGAATGATATCGGTTCCACCTCCTCTTCGCGTGGAGGTGCCCCGCAGTGACGCCCTCGTGCTGAGAAGCTACGACCGGCGATCCGTGTGGTCAATCGCTGTGAACACAAACCGCGAGCCTCTCACCGAACCACGGGTCCGACTGGCGTTGGATAGGGCCCTCGATCGCGCCAAGCTGTGTCCTTCCACCGGCGGCGACGACCCGATCCTGCCCGATTGCAGCTTGGTTTCCGGGCCCTTCATACCGTCCTCCCGCCACTACAATCGTAGCGTCGCCCTCCCCGAGCGGGACCTCGGACAGGCGCGAGCAGCCCTGAACGGCAGAGCGATACCGGTGCTCCGTGTCGGTATGCGGGCGTCACTCGATTCCCAAGCGCCAGATCTCCTCGGCCAGGTCGCCGACCAACTTCGCGATGCGGGGTTCGAGACCGACGGATTCTTGGTGGCCGATGGCGATGTTCGCCGTGAGGCTCCCAAGTACGATCTGTGGATCGACGTCCACACCTTTGGTTTGCTCGAGGAGGTGGACCGCCTCTTCCACACACCGGACGGTGAGCGCGGTGGGGACAACCTGTTGGCCTACTCGAACCCCGAGGTCGACGCCCTCCTCGACGCCCATCGCGACGCCACGTCATACGCGGCAGAAGGCGCCTATCACGAGCTGCACCGGCTGCTTGCCGAGGAGCGCCCGTCGCTGTTCCTGTGGAAGCTGGACACCAAGAGTGCCTGGAGCTTGCGCGTCCGGAATAACACAATTACGCCCGGCGATTTCTTCGAATACATCGAATCCTGGATGCTCGACGAGTCGCTGATCTCCACACCGAAACCCACACGCTGAGCGCCCGTTCTCTGAGGGCGATGACACAGTACCGGGAAACCAGCGGGTAGAGGTGGGCGATGGTACAGTCGAGGTTCCCGTGAGGTCCCCATGAAGAATGCCCTAGACCTGCTCAGTGCAGATCCCGATCGTCTGCGCACGTCCGGGGGCAGGTCTAGACTCCTGTTCACGCTCCGCCCTGCGGCAGTCCGGCAGCGAAGGATGGGCGACATTGCTCCAGGGTTCTCAGACAGCATCCTTCGCTGCAGGCCTTCGGGCTGCGCTCCCCGTACGCGCCGCAGAAGCGGCTATCGCCACTTCGGTCGACGTGTACTAGGTGCAACCCTGGCGATAGCTGTGCTGACCGGCTGCGGACGCGGGGACTACAAGCCCGAATACGACGGCGCCGCCATGTACAAGCTGTTCCCCTTTGATGGGCTCAGAACATGGGAATTCGTCAGCGACGACGAAGACCTCTCCTACGGCTTGGTCGCCACCATGCGCGATCCCGAAGGATCGGAGACTGTGAGCGGGACTCATCTGTACACGGTCGACTACGCCATGGACTGCCGCGGCCCAGACCAAGACTGCGTCCAGGGAGAGGTACTGCGGACCATCACCTGGTCGTCCCAGAGCGACGAGGGCGTGCGCGTGCACGACTACGAAGACGCCGACGGATTCATCGCTTTCGAACCGCCAATTCAGGTTGCAGATGCGACCATGAAGCGGGGCGACGTCGCCGAGACCGACGGCTCCACCTGGACCTCGTCCCTGGGAGCGACCGAGAGCTGCCAGGTTCGCTTGAACGTCAACTGGCCGGACTGCGCCCACTTCACCCTGGACGACGGCGATGACGACGAGACCACGAACCCTGGACTGGTCGGAGAGTATTGGGCAATCGCCAGCTACAACGTCGTCACCATCAGCTTGACGGCCGACCTCACCGTCGTGGACGACAACGAGGTCGGTCAGTGGGAGTTGTCGAAACACGAGTGCACGGACGGCTGCGACGGCCACTGGTAGCTGCGCAAGCTGACTGACACAGAGGCGCCAAATCCGGCAAAACTGGCGCGATCGTACCTCTGAAAGCCAGTTTCTTGGCCGAAGATCGCGTATTGACACCCGCCGGGTCGCGGAGTAGCTTGTCGCCAGCCGGAAGGAGCTCTCATGATCAAGGCAAGTTTCTGGACCGGGATGGCCGCGTCAATGCTGCTCTTGGGTTGCACTCCCTCGGCGGGGGATGCCTTCCCATCGGACGATGCCCAGCGCATGAAGCTCAGCAAAGAGACGACGCCGATCATCTTCACGCATGGGTTGGGTGGCTTTCGATTCCACAAGAACCTCCAGCCCTATCTCGAGTCGCTGGGCTACTCGGTGTACTTCACCACCGTGGATGCGTATGGGTCCATCGAGAGTCGGTCCAAGCAGCTGGAAGAGCAGACCGACGCCTTCTTGGACTCCATGGGAGCCGACCGCGGCATCATCGTCGGGCACTCCATGGGCGGCCTGGATGCGCGTTGGTTGGTGAGCGATGTCGGGCGGGCCTACGATCGAATCGACGCGGTGGTGTCCATCGACACGCCCCATCGCGGCTCGCCCATGGCCGATTACGTGATGTACGACGTGCCCTTCTTCCTGCGGTCGCGGGTCGACCGCTTTCTCAAGGACCTGGACCTCGCTCCCGAAGACGCCGAGGAGAGTGAAGCGATA
>PJEL010002136.1_pt1 | contig 18613 bp, 16 predicted proteins | sample 1853271 | NCBI WGS metagenome assembly PJEL01 (sample SAMN08108733, study PRJNA415343) | Invertebrate metagenome, whole genome shotgun sequencing project. | host: Globobulimina | place: Sweden: Gullmar Fjord | collected 2015-08
ATTCCAGAGAAGTGCTATTCACTGAAAGAGATTTATACTCTCTTTAAAACCTGACCCAAAACCTGGCCAGCCATTTTGAGAATGCCCAGCTTTATGACGATGTAATGGAAATCAATCGGGTCTATGAACGTTTTGTCCCCCATGACTTTGTGAAGCTCCTTAACAAAGGAAGTATCCTGGATGTGCAGCTGGGAGATCAAATTCAAAAAACCATGACCATCCTTTTTTCCGATATTCGTTCCTTCACTTCCCTCTCTGAAATGATGACCCCCAATGAGAATTTTTCATTTATCAACTCCTACTTGAGTAAGATGGGACCTTTAGTCCGGGAACATCATGGATTTATCGACAAATATATTGGCGATTCCATCATGGCCCTGTTTGAAAGAGAAGCGGATGATGCGATTGAAGCGGCGATTGGAATGCTTCGATTGTTGGTTGGATATAACCAGGGGCGCCGTCGTGCAGGCTATCAACCTATTAAAATCGGCATCGGGATCAATACCGGAAGAATTATGTTGGGAACCCTGGGGGACCAGGAACGTATGGAGGGAACTGTGATTAGTGATGCCGTTAATTTAGCTTCCCGCCTGGAAGGCATGACAAAATTATATGGCGTGTCGTTACTAATTGGTGAAGAATCTTTAAACAATATACAAAAGCCTGAAAAATTTGGATTTCGGTTTGTGGATCGGGTTCAGGCGAAGGGGAAACAACAGGCGGTCAGTATTTTTGAAATCTACGATAGTGATCCGCCGGAACTATTCGACTATAAAGAAGCGACAAAAGATTTCATGAAGGAAGGTTTTGCTCTCTATTGTGAACAGAAATTTATTGAAGCCCGGAATTGCTTCAAACAGTGTCTGAATCCCGGGGTTGAAGATAAGGTTCTCCAACTATACCTCACACGCTGCAAACACTACCAGACGCTCGAATTAGATAAAGAATGGAATGGAGTGATGCACCTGGAAACAAAAGGATAGACAGTACATATTCAATCTTATTTCATTTTTTAATACTATCGGAAGTTTAAAACTCAGCCCTCCATGGGAGTCTCTTCAGCCAACACTGCAAACAAAATCACCTCCTCGCCTTACAAAAACCAATTGTCCATTGTCAAGAATCGAGAAAAAAAGCATCGGTATTCAAAAACGATCCGAGAATACCAAAGCTTCATAAAATGTATAGAAATACTCAATTTCTAAACCCAAGCTATTGAATTATTCCCTTTCCAATTTCCTATCATCCACAAAAACAGATGGAAGGTTCATCTGCCCCTCTCCTACAACTTTAGTATCTTATTGTAATAACGTGGCATTTAACTAGCCGGCAGCTGTTTGGCCTGATCTATAGAAGCAGTCTCAGCACTAACAGATTAAAGATAAAAAAAAAACTGCCGCTATAGAAGAAAGGGGAAAAGATTTTCGGAAAACCACCATCAGATAAACCCAATGAAAAAAAATACACTATTTCGATTGATCATTGCGTTCTTACTTTTGATATCGATGAATATTCCTGTTTTTGCTCAACAGGCGGCAGACACACCCACGACCGACCCGAATCAAGCAACAGATCCTGCATCTTCAGGAGGATCTCGTTCAAGTGACAGCAATATAATAATTGGCGGAATGAATCTCACCTATTTAGGTTCTTTTGATAATGTCACGGCGATCAACAGCGAATCAGGGTCAAATTCCGGAGATGTTCTTTCTGTTGATGGTGAGTTCAAATTTTCATATTTCTTCGAATTAACCGGTGATAAAGACAAAGCAGGATTTCAATCACTTCGATATGAATCGTCTCTGGAAAATGCGGGCGATGACATTGGCAAAGTTAATCCCCTGAACCAGAGAGGAGAGGCCGCAGATTCAATATCTAAAAAACGGAAAGCGTTACAATCGCTAAACTCAGACATTGCACCTATCCAAGGATTCCCTGAATTTCTGGTTTGGGTAAATGAAGCGCGCTTTGTCAGCGAAGTCGAGCTCAAGTCTTTGGGCAGTGGTCAATCCATGTATTACATCCCCCTTAATGATCTTGAAAATCCGACTCCGCTTAGTGCCGGTACTACATATTATTTGGAAGTACGGTTGGAAGAAGTTATGATGGGGTATAGCAAAGAAATTTTTGGCATTCCTGCTCGTATCGGCATTTTCGACATGGTCTATCAAAAACCCGTTTTATTTGCAAATCCCGATAATACAACAGGCAACCTCTATAACATTTATGTTCCCCGGTTCGAGGCTCAAGGTTGGCAAGTAGAGATGCTGCCTTTGTTTGAAGTTAGTTTTTTTGATGTAAATACAGCTGTGTTTTTTACCTATGGTCAATCATACAGTGGAAAAATGAACTGGCGCCATGTAACAGATATCAGTACAAACACTTCTACAGACGAATCATTTGATATCAGTGTATATAAATGGAAATTGAAGCTTGAATTGGATTGGAAATCTGCACTTCGCCTGGAAGCATCAACGAAGATAATGCTTATCACTCTAGATAATTATAATCCGGAAGATAATTATACCATCAGTCTGGATGCCATTAATACTGTATCTCTTGTCTTTCGATTCTAGGTGCCCATCTCCAAAACCTATCATCCGATAATTACAATTCTCAAGTTTACACTCCCAGTACCAGGGTTCTGCCTCAAAAATAAGCAATATTGAAAACCGTGTGGTTTGCTTTGATGTTTTGATTCAGATAGGATCTGCATGTGTTGTTATTGAGCCGTTTTTATACTTTAAAAATTTTTCTCATTCTGGACCAGCCATAATCAGAAATGGAATTCGGAGTCGAAAACGGTTTGTTCTAACACTTGTATACACGGCAGCTTGAGACGGTAATAATCGCTTCATTAAGAACCCAACCGACAATATCATCTGGTGAAATGCTATGATCAGTATAAACAGCAAAATATGCAAAACCTGTGGAATCTGTGGTAATGTCTGCCCCCGTCATATTCCAGAAACAATTGAAAAAAATGGCGAAAAAGTCACGACTGTTTCTGAGGAGCGAATTGAGCTTTGCATGGAATGTGGACACTGCGAAGCGATCTGTCCCAACGTCGCAATTCAAGTAGATAAAATGAAGGGCCAGGCTTTTGATCCGATTGTTCCCCTGAATATGAATGAAAACCAGCTTCTGAGTTTAATGAAACAACGTCGATCTGTTCGAAGATACAAGAAAAGTCCTGTTCCCCGGGAGGTACTCAATCAAATAATAGAAGCTGCACGATTTGCTCCCACCGGGACCAGCCGAGGTACAAACGGGATTATTGTGGTGGATAATCCTGAGATCCTGACGGAATTGTCGGATCTGTTTTTTGAATTATACCAATCTCTTGATAAAGCCCTCAAAAATCCTATTGGTCGATTTTTTGTAAAGCGAAACGCTGGGTTAAGAAATATGAATACCTTGAAAGACTTTGTGATGCCTGGAATGAGATGGTACATCAAATGGTACCAGGAAGGTAGGAGCAATGAGATTTTAAGGGATTGTCCCGTTCTAATGCTGTTTCACAGCCCAATTGATGTGCCGATGACCGCCCAAAACAGTCTGGTTGCTGCTTTTCACTCAGTATTTATGGCAGAGTTGCATGGGGTTGGAACCTGCTTCAATGATTTAATTCCACCTGCATGTAATAAAGTACCAAAAATAAAGAATATTCTCGGTTTGCCAGAAGATCATGAGGTTTATGCCAGTATAACCATGGGGTATCCTAAATATCAATTCAAGAGGGTAATTCCCCGACAACTCGCTGATGTCAAATATATTTAATCCAACATCACAGATCTCCATCTTTGTCGTACCTGCTTTGATGTAAAAATCGTCATTTCTGAGCTTCAATATTTCAAATCTCGAAGGTTTGACAAAGAAAATTAAAATACTGGTTGTAAAAACTGCGCTGGTTTAGCACGGTATTTTTTAGGATTGTGCGAAATCATACAGCTTACACTGCTAGATTTATTTGCTAATTGATCCGTAAGCTTGAAAATCACACGTTAGTGGTCCAAATGTTGCTGATAAGAGTTAAGCGACTTAATATTGCCCTACTGTGTAACTAACTTTTACACGGGAGCTAATTATGAAGGAAATTATTGAATGGTTGATTCGGATTGAAGATCTTGCAGGGGAATTCTACAGTAAATCTGCAATATACTTTGAAACAGACGAGACTATGTTTCGTTTTTTAAAAATGGCCTTTGAAGATGAGGTCTGGCATTATAATGTTTTGAATAGCGCAAAATTAAAGCTGGATCAGCAGAAAATGCCCGTTGCTGCTATTTCAATATCCGAAGAGATATATCTTAGGATTGAAAATTCTTTTCATTTAAATCTCAAACGTCTGATGGAAAAGACGTTAACCAAGGAGCAAGTCCTGGATTGCATTGCTGAAACTGAGTTTTCTGAGTGGAATAAAATTTTTCTATATGTGGTTGAATCTTTAAAAAATGAAATTTGTGAGTTCAGTATTGTAGCCGCGAAAATTCAGGGGCATTTAGGACGAACCCAGAATTTTCTCGAGTTGTTTCCATATGGTGTCAAAAAACTAAAGGAATTAACCAATCTGGAAAAGGTTTTTACTGAGAATATTTTGGTTGTTGAAGATGATGATGTTTTATCTCACCTTATGAGTTCCTTATTAGAGGAAATCGGAAATGTGGATAGTGCTCAAAATGGCCAACATGCATTGGAAAAACTAAAAGAAAAATATTATAAACTGATTGTATCGGATATTAGCATGCCGGAAATGGATGGAATCGAGTTTTACAATACTGCAGTTAGTGAATATAAAGGCCTTCACAACCGGTTTCTATTTAGTTCAGGTTTCATTGATAAGGAAAATGAGATGTTTTTCAAAGAGAATAATATTACTTTTTTACCAAAGCCGTGTGATATAGAGGTTGTCTTGCACCATGCTTCTCGGATTTTGAACCAACCATAAGGATCGTTGGTATGATCTTGCAATCACCGGCGAATCATCTGCATCCTTAAATTCGCATCGAGACGAAAAAGAGAAACTGTTCTGTCGACATAGATGAATCAATTTCCTTACCTCGCCGCAGGAAAAATCTTACCGCCCAGGACAGTCCCCCAGATCGGAATCTCTTTTATCTTCATTGGATCTACTTCAAAGGGATCCTCTTCCAGCACCGTAAAATCCGCCAGTTTTCCTGGCTCAATACTGCCGACAATATGATCCATATTCAAAGTATATGCTGTATCCAGGGTCACCGCATAAAGTGCATCATATACGGAGAGCCGTTCATTTTCGCCTAGCACCCGCCCTGATGATGTTTGACGGTTGACTGCCGCCCAGATGGAATGAATCTGGCTGATAGGGGTAATGGGAGCATCACTGTGCATGGAAAAATGAACCCCCATTTGTTTGGCGGTCTGGCAGGTATTCATGCGGTTGGCGCGGTCAGGTCCCACAGTACTTTCATAGTGCTTGTCTCCCCAATAGTAAATGTGGTTTGAAAAAATGTTAGCGCAGACACCCAGCCTGGCCATTCGCTTGTACTGCGCCGGGCTGGTGAGCTGACTGTGGTGGATCGTATGTCGATGATCCATCCAGGGCGTTTCCGCCTGAACTTTTTCCACTGCATCCAAAAACACATCCACCGCTTCATCACCATTGCAGTGACAATGCATATTTAAACCATGTTTATGATAGGAGCGCAGTGTATCGACCATCTCTTCCGGAGGTGTCAGCCACATACCGTTTGGATTTCCTTTGAAATAACCGGGTTCCCGTAATCTGGCAGTATAACCTTGAATGGAACCGTCCAGAAAGTACTTAACAATACCCAGTCGGAGTTTGGCGGTACTTTGCGGAACCTGCTTGATCACCCATTGTGCGGCTTCATCATGGTCTTCCACATCATGCAATATCGGAAGGTACAATTGTGCTATACGAACCGGGTATTCCGGGTCATCCACCAACCGCTTCAACCGGTCCAGGGCCGGCTGGTCAACGGGACTGCCATAAGCCATTTCCGCTATCATCGTGCAACCAGCATTTTTGGCCTGAACGCCATAAGTCAGCCAGTTCTGATCAATATGGGCACCGTCTGCTATACTGTGATAGATATCACCCGCCAACCGTAACGCATAAGGTTCTTGTAACTCTCCAGTGAGTTCCCCATCCGGTCCTTTGTCAACACCTTCCACATCCGATTCTTTAGTGATGTTCATCAATTTCATCAAAGCGGTATTGATAGTTGCCAGATGAGCACTGACATGAAAAACAAAAATCGGTCGCGTTTTTGAAATCTGGTCCAGATGGGACACATTCAGCCACTCTTTTTCAAAAAAAATCGGATCAAAACCCCAAACTACCAAAGGTTCATCCGGATTGACTATAGCATCATTTATGGATTTCAGAGTCGCCAGAACCTCTTCAAACCGCTTCAATCCATTCCATTTTTTCCCATCAGGACCCACGCGGTCATAGTACCCAATATAAGGAAATCCCCAGCAGGTCCCCTCATGGATATGACTGTGAGCTTCGATCATTCCGGGGGTCAATATCATATTTTCAAATGTATAATCGATTTCGTAGGGTTTATAGTGTTTCATCTCTTCCAGAGAGCCGACACCCAGGATCATACCGTCTCGAATGGCCACCGTTGTTCCTTCAGGTCGGGTCTGGTTCATGGTGATGATCTTTTTCGCTGGAAAAAGAGTGGTTTTTGAGTTCATCATTTTTTCCCCCTTGATTGATTTTTTCGCTGTTGAATCTGCTGGGTTGAGATTCGAAAAATAACAATGGTTTGAATAATAACCGATTGCGTGGAAACAGGCTGCCTGTGCTAGATCTTAGTACTTCAAATTGTTTTTCCAGTTTTTCGGGGCTGGACTAACTTGCTTTTTTTAAATAGAACTATACAAGCAACAAACGCCTAATGCAGTGACATCATGAGCAAAAACCTAACATTTGACGCAAACTGCACGAATTTATCGAACTAAAATAAGACTTAGGGATCGTTCATAAATTAGCTCACATTTTGCAAACAGAATGTGAGCTAATTTATGAGCCGACCCTTAGTTAAAATCAATAAACAGCCTCATATACCGGAACCTATTTGTCACAGCCGGTAACCACAAATAGATGACAACGAATCCAATCTTTCTTCATGCGTTAACCATCTCTGTCATTCGTTATGCAAAGCAGAATGGAATGACCGAAAAGGAGATTCATAAATCTCTGAACATGGATCTGACGCAATTGGATTTATCAAAGCTGTCTTTAACCACAGATCAACTGCTGTCCCTAATTCAGTCGGTATCACAAAAAAACAACATTATCTTTACCGGTTTTCATACAGCTGAATTTATGAAAATCAGTGATTTTGGGATTGCCGGGTATGTACTGATGAATTGCCGGAACATGAAACAGGTTCTCGAAAAATACGAAACCTACCATCAATTAATGGGAAACGTTACCCGACTGATTGTAAATATCGAAGATGATCAGGTTAGATACTGTTGGAAACCAGTTAAAGATCTGCCGCCTGAAATTGAACGAATTGTAATGGAATACCTGGTAGCCAGTATCATCACCCACAGTTATGAGTTAACTGGAATAAAACTACAGATTCAAGAGGTGGAGTTCAGTTGGCCCGCTCCCGACGATCTATCAGAATATACTCGATTGCTGGGCTCCATGTTATCATTCGATAAGCCTCAGACAGCACTGTATTTCGATAGGTCATACCTGAAACTGCCGGTGAAGACTTCAAATTCAGAGTTACTTTCCATATTTGAAAGCCATGCCCGGGAACGTTATCGTAAACTCATTGGAAACAGCTCTTTGTCCGAAAAAGTGACCGAACTCTTGTCTGACCGCATAACCAACCTGCCGAAGATGAAATCTCTGGCCGAAGAATTGGGTATGGGCCCCAGAAGCTTTCAGTTGGTTCTGAAGAATGAAGGAACGAACTATTTAGAATTACGGGATAACGTTCGTTTTGAATATGCGAAAAGAGCCTTGGAAACAGATAATTGCAGTGCGGCAGAAATCAGTGAACGGCTCGGTTTTTCCGAACCCAGCGCTTTCTTTCGTACCTTCAAACGCTGGAGCGGAAAAACACCTGGCAGATACCGGAGTGAGAGACGTAGTTGAAAAAATCTACTGTTTGGATTGAGAACTAATTCAGTGTAACAGCGCTTGAGAAGCACAAAACCCTCTAAACAGAGGTTACCTTTCTATTTTTATCAGCAGAAATGCACAAATCAGGAAGATAACAAGGTACATGTTGAGTTGCAGGGTAACATGAAGGCTGAGAACCGAGATAAGTGTGCTGATTCCAACCAGGCCAAATAACTGAATCAGGTGTCTTTTTATTATAACCTCGCTGGATTTGATTTGATCCACCGAAGACAAGTATCGCCGGAAACGCTCCAAGTCCCAGCCAATAATTCCAGCCGCCAGGCCAGCCATAATCCAACCAAAATCTACCTGTGCCTGCACACCTATTATTGCCGACAAGAATACAACTACCAACATCAACGTGGCGGGAATTTTCCAACAACGAGCAGCGGAGATCGCCCAAAATATTGCAAAAACAGTAATCAGTAGACTTGGTGTTACCTGTTTAACCTGCAGGAATCCTGTCACCATGAACATAGTGTAAAGAATGATTGGCAATAATAGGAAATGTCTATTCATTTCCAGTAGGTTCCTAAAAATCGACTTGCGATCAATTCAAACGGAGAATCCACCTGCCAGTTCAAAACGGGGATACTACTCTCTCCAAGACAGCGAATAGCCATCTTGCGTTCTATATGTGCTGTTCGAAGAGAAAGCTGAATGGCCTTGTTTGTGGTGTGCTTTTTTTCCTGAAAGTCGATCTCATCAGGATTGATCACTAGAACTTGATAACGCCGACCTTTTAATGAGTTCAACATCGAAAGTTCAGTGCCCATAATTGGGCTAAGCAAAATTATCAAAGACCTCGGTGTTAAAAACCTGGTTGGTAAATCTGCCAGTTTGGTATTCCAGGTCGACACATTACCTGTTTCCAAGGCCAGCGCCCGCAGGATTTTTTCCTTTTGCAGCTTACCACTTCCGGGAAACACCCAGTTATGAAATTTACCAAAAATATAGAGTCCGACTCGATTACCACTATTGATCAGGGATTCACTGAGAATCGAGGTCGCTTCCAGGCAGTGGTGAAGGATATCATTCTCTCCAAGTTTAGGCTGGGTCCTGCCCTGGGTGTCCACAAGTAAATAAACAGTGGTAACTCTTTCCCTTTCAAACTCTTGAATAAACAGTGATCTTGGATGACGAGCACTGGCACGCCCGTTGATATAGCGCAGGGGATCGCCAGGCCGATACTCTCTAACGCCAAACAGCTCTATCCCATCTCCTCCTTGCCGAGAGGGATTGTTTCCGGTTTGAGGACGGACTCGGTGGGGTCTTAATACCAGTCCTTTTTTTGAGGCAACCCTTGGCAAAATCAATACTTTAGTGTCACATGTGATTGTTTTCCGTTTAAAAGTCAGACCAAGAAAGCCCGGGATATGGATTTCGATTTCTCCCAGCTTGTAGCTGCCACAGCCCCCGCTCAATTCATATTCCAACATGCAACAATCCTGGCTCGGCAGTGGCGTTATCAGACTTGATACCCCTTTAAGCTTATTCAAACCCGCTGGAAGGTGTTTGGTTATCTTCATCTCCTTAATTTCGGGGCCCAGATTTTCTATCAGACATTTGATCTTCACTGGATCACCTTCCAAAACCCGGTAAATCTCCTGATCATTCACTACATGTAGTTGCGAAACATCGATAATAGAATTTTTTGAAACATAAATCAGCAGCAGCAGGGGGATGGACAAAACCAGGTATTCTCCCGTTCTGTTTGTAACAGCGAGAATTAAGATCAGATATAACAAAATGGAAACGAAGGACCCAAAGTTAGTCTCCGGATGTAAACGATCAGCCAGCCCTTCAAAAAGTCGGACAAAACCTTCTGTTATCTGAAAAATGTTTGATTTTCTTAAATCCTTTTGCAACACGGCTTAACCAGCTAATTGGTTTCAATCACAGGGACGGGAATGTTATGGCAAATTGAATCTACAATTCTGCCTGGAGCCTGCTCATTCATCCATAGAGCAGGAGTAAGCATTAGCCGGTGGATAAGAACTGGTTTGGCAAATTCCTTAACATCATCCGGAAGGGTATATTTGCGTCCTTGTAATACAGCCCAGGCTTTGGTCAGTTTTAACAGAGCCAGTGATCCTCTTGGACTGGCACCTACCGCAACATCCTTGAAATCTCTTGTGGCCTGAACAAGTTGGACGATGTAGCGTTCGATATCAGGATGCACAAAGATGTCTTCGATCTTACGCCGAATATCGAGCAGTTCTGCTCTCTCCATAATCTGTTTTAGTTCGGTTGATCTGGTTAAGCCTTGTTGTTGCCGGTGTAGTATTTCCTGCTCTTCTTCCAGATTTGGATACCCAATGGCCAACTTAACCAGAAATCGGTCCAGTTGTGCTTCCGGAAGTGGGAAGGTTCCCTCATAATCAATCGGATTCTGGGTGGCGATCACAATAAACGGATCAGGCAATGGCATTGTCTCCCCTTCTATGGTCACCTGACGTTCCTGCATCGCTTCCAACAGCGCGGATTGGGTTTTGGGGGATGCTCGATTGATCTCATCCGCCAGCACGATATTTGTAAAAATGGGTCCTTTATGCAAATCGAAACGGTTTTCAGCACGATTGTAAATATAACTGCCGGTAATGTCGCCAGGCAGCAAGTCCGGCGTAAACTGGATTCTTTTAAAATCCAAACCGAGGGTATTCGCGAAACAATTGGCAATTAAGGTTTTCGCCAAACCCGGATAGTCTTCCAAAAGGATGTGACCATCCGCTAAAATGGCACTCATAATTTTTTTTAATACTTCTTCTTTTCCAACTATCAACTTTCCTATTTCCGTCAATACCTCTTCAATCTGATGACCAAACTCATTACCTGTCATTTCCATATAAATCCTCCAAGTGTTTAACAACTTTCTCCGGAGCGACATCAAGAGCTGGATAGGCGTTTTTCTTCCAAGCAAACCACCTATTTTCAATTTTTGAAAAAGGCATATATCCGGCCTGCAAAAATCTCCGTATATCGGTTGGAAGATCCATTTCCCCGTGATCCATTTTCTTTTTTAACTGCTGTTGGTTGATACCCTCTTGTTCTGAAATTATTTTTGCATATAGTGAAAAAAGGCTTTCTGCAAGAATCCACCTAGCAAATGCATTTTTACGCTCAGAGACAACTGCCTGGTATAGAGAAATCCAATTCTCCAGATTGCTTTGTCGCTCATTTTTCTTTTCAGCAATTTTTTTTGGGAATAAATCCTTGATCAAAACCAAAATTCTGAAACCAAAGACGCAAAAAACCACTGTTGAAAACAGAGCCCAAATCAGCCTTTGATCCATGGCCTTGAATACCAGGTGGATCCGCCAAAACCAATATGCCAATTTACTACCAAATTGATAAATCGCCTCGTTCCAGATAATAGAAGCGATACCAGCCACCACCAAACCAAAAACACCTATTAACCAGCTGCTGTTTTTCATCATATACCTGAATTTTGACCAATAATAGCTTGCAAACAGGTTACAGCTTCCCTTTTGTCTTCTTCGGTATTGGCATCATCACTATAGCGGGCCTTTTCAAATAAACATGTCAATTGAACCATATTGTCAGTGTTAAAATTCAATTGTTGTAAATGAGTTATAAATTCCTGCGCCGTCATTGACCCTTCACGTTCCAGGGACTTCTGATCACTTAAAAGCAAACACATGTTTTGATAACACAGAATAATCGTATCTTTGGTTGACTTTCCGGCCGATATTTCCAGAGCTGCCTGCCGAATTTCCGCCCCAATAAACTCAGCCACACTTTTGTTCCCCAGGCGATTCTGCCTGACCCGCATAAGCAACCAAAAAGTACCAAATCCCAAAAAAGTCAAAAACAGTGCCATCACAAAAACAAACCAACGAGCAAGGTAATTTTGAAAGCTGGGGTCGAAAATTAAATCCGGTTCCCTGAAATTGGATGGTGTTATGAGATTCAAACCGCTGCTATTCATGAATTGGATAGAAAAGGCGAGTAGTGCGATCACTGCCAATCCGATGATCAAGATTAGAAAAAGTGGCGCCCAATCCATGTCCCGGGGCGAACTCCATTCAATTTTTCTCAATCCACGAACCGCAACAATCAAAAACGGTATTAAAAAAAAATATAAAATCCAAACAGGCGGAGATACTTCAGAGATTTCCTCTTTGATCGGTGAGTCAGGTTGTATGCTAACCGTTTTGGATTCTGTCGAAAAAACAGCTTTCTCTCCGGGATGCAATTCCAGTTTTTCCAGGCTATTCACCAACAAAACAACAACCAGTAAACCCAGTACCAGGAGAATGAGTTCCGAAATTTTATCTGTTTTTCCAGCTTGCTTTTTCAAGTGGCTTTGGGAGGTGGGTGGGATGATTAATGACTTCCAGTTGAAAAAATATACAGGGATTGTGACCTATTAGCGAAAATCGGTAAAGTTGCAAATGATTTAATCAACTTTTCCTGATGTGTCGCCCTCAGGGATCGTTCATAAATAACGTCACCTTCAATTTACAAAAATCCCTAAAAAACTGGACATTTTACAAACAGAATGTGCGAGCAACGTGTTTCCTTTTCCCTTGCGACGCGATTCCTAAACATTAATGGGAATCACTTGAATGGGAAACACTTGACTAATTTATGAGCCGACCCCTAGCAAAACAATGCCCGGAAAATCGGATTCACCCTGCTCAAACAGTAGAAACAATGCCAATGGGCTGACGGAGTCTCACCAGAACCCATAAAAGACACTTTAGCAGAATCGGGATCTTGACATATTGTTCGATGTCGTACTATTATCAGATTATGAAAAATGATACCGAATTGATTATCCATTTGATCTCACGCATTCGGGAGAAGGCCAACCGCTTTATCAGTGCGGAACTGAAACGATACAGCATTGACGGTCTGCTGCCGGTACACGGGGATATATTGTTCGCCCTGATGGCGTATGGGAAACTGCCCATGAAACGAATTGCGGAGATCATCGACCGGAAAAAGTCCACAGTCACCACACTGGTCAAAAAAATGGAGACACTGGGTTATGTCAAAAAGGAACAAGACGAAGCTGACAACCGTATTTTTCTGATCTCTCTTACAGAAAAAGGACATCGATATCGGGAGGAGATTATCGAGATCTCTAATAATGTGCTGCAGAAAACATACAAAGAGATGCCCGACACCGAGAGAAAACAACTGGTCCGAAGTCTGAGGACTATCAACGACGGCTGGTAAAAAAAATTTGCTTATATAGTCCGACATCGAACTATTATTTTTCATGAAAACTACGCCGGCTTCCTATCACAACACTGATTATTATTTACAGGAGAAGCACAGATGATGGAAAAGCAACTTCATTTAAACAGCCGCCCATCTGCCTTAGGGACGCTTATGCACGGGTTTCGGACAGGCAAACACCGGATAAAGGAACTAGGGAAACTGCCGCAACTCGGGGCCATTTGGAACCAGGTTACCTTGAAATCAACCGAGATCAGGGCGTTTGAAAAAATCTGTAACTTGAAAAAGAGCGAGACTCTTCCCCCGCTTTTCCCATTTACCCTGCTTTATCCGATCAACCTCAGGATACTCAGTCAAAAAGAGGCTAAGATTCCCATGTTCAAGATGCTGACGGTGAGAAATTCAACCCTGATTCACCGGGAGACCCGAATCGATGAGACTCTTGACATCACCAGCCAGATAACCGGTCAGGTGTTTTATGAAAAAGGAACGGAGTTTTATATGAAATCCATACTATTCTCTAACGTTGAGGTTGTTTGGGAAAACACCTCTTCATTTTTTATTCCGGGTCGACCTGACAAAGGCAAAACCGATTATTCACCACCAAAGTTGTTGCCCTTAGTCGACGGTGAGATCATAGCCGAATGGTTTCAACCGGCTGAAAACCGATTCCGCTTCACCAGACTTATGGGAGACAGCAACGGCATTCACTATAATAGTAGATATGCCAAGGCACTCGGTTTTAAAAGGGATTTTTCCCAGCCCATCCGTCCAGCCTCCAAGGCCCTTGACCAACTACCGATGTTGCCGGGAATCGGTCCATTACAGCTGGATCTCCATTTCAAGGGACCCGCTTATTATAACAATAGGCTGATCCAGAAAAATTTCTCAACCTCATCCTCTCACCGCTTCGACCTGTATTGCGGAGATGAGGAACGTCCTTGTATAACCGGAAAACTAGAGAGATTGGGATATGAGTCCCATTCATAAGGTTTTCATCTCTAAATCCAGGTCAAACGGGGCCGATTTTTTAGATTAAAGTTTGATATTAAACCAAAAACAGGAGGATATTATGAAAAGTAAAAAGGAATTGGAAGAGATTTATGACCGGGCCTTTGACACGTTTGTCAAATCGACTTGAGCTGAGGCTGTCTTGCAGGGTCTGCAAGAGCTTTGGGACATACCGTTACTTCAGGAATCCTGGGCGACATCCGGATATCTGGGTGCTATTAATTCAGGACAGGCGACATGCGGATTGTTGATCGGTTGTAGTGTCGCTATCGGACTTCGAGCCGGAAGAGGCAAGACCTGTTTTCCCCTTGAGGATGAAAAGGCCAGGGACCAGGCTGTACGTGAGGTGCACCTTTTTTATGAGGACTTCATTCATGAGTTCAAAGCGACCTTGTGTCGAGATCTGATTGAGTGTGACTTGAGCCAACCTTCTGACGCACAGCGTTATATGAATGAAAAAGTGTACGAAGACAAATGTTTCAAGTTTTTTGAATTTGTGATGAATCGATTCATTGGTTTGGAACAGGAAGAGATGGCGACAGTTTAAACCATCCTTTTTATTTGGCTGATAGCGTGGGATTACCTCTGCCGGGAGCACACTACTTTTTCGATTGCCGTCCAATAAGTTCTGGAGGTTTGTCAAGTGGTGTCTCCCATTTTACGTATCCAGCCTGCCAATTTTTATTTCTTTTCGACAAAGTGGGGATTCCAAGCCGAATGATTGGAATAGCTAATTTGGGGGTCGATGTCTGTGCATAAACAAAGCGGTGATTATGACCATGGATAAAGGAGTGAAAATTAAAAGGTTCAAACAGCTGTTCTTCCAGTCTCCTTCTTTTTATCATGCCCGAATGCATATCACCGGACTCGCTCCACAGGCTGCGATGCGTTACCAGATGAACTTTTTTGTTTTCTCTGTTTATCTTCAAAAGCTGTGATGAAGCCCATTCAATTTGTTTGAGTCTGATCCGATTGTTACCTGCCAAACCAAGCTTTATGGATTCCCCACGATGAGTGCTTCTCAATACAACAAAAATGCTATCATCAAATTGCAGGATTGAATCAAAATCATTTATTGCAATCACTTCATCCTGCTCAAATATAGGTTTTAAAAGTGTCTTACACCAGGACCTGGCTTTAGTGTTTGTTTTGATGATTTCCCCTTTCCAGTCTCCAAAATCGTGATTTCCAGGGGTAAAAACGAGCTTTACTTCTTGATCAATTAATTGTTGAATCAGTTGTTCCGCTTTTTGAAATTCCTGGTGTGTCGCATTTTGAGTAATATCACCAACAATAATCAACTGTTTTTCGGGGTTGACCCGGGGGTTTACCACATCCTTTAAAAATGAGTTAACATCCTCTTCTCTATTCGCACCAAAATGAATATCCGAAACAATAAGCATATAACCTTTCCTTCATTAGGATTTACCCTGATCAAAACTCCCTGAAGCACTATGGAATATTTTAATCATAATTTCGCAAACAGGATACATCGATGTCATTATTTTTCTTATTTAGGTTTTTTTAATTTGATTACATACTATTTGCACCCCTTTCTTTTATCCCATTGTCATCCTCGCGAAAGCGGGGATCCAGGGATTATTAGAGATATCGTTTAACACTAGATGGATTCCCGCTTTCGCGGGAATGACAAGAAGTACAGCTGAATGAGGGCTGTTCATTGTATATAATCATATTTTTTAAGCTGATTATAGCTTTAAGCAACGGAACTCTTTTGGGGTCGGTGGACGATGAGACACTTGTGATATTTGATTGACAATTGGGAACAAACGATACGCTTTTTTGAATTTGAATAGCTTGTTATCAGATATCAATCACCTCGATATTTTGTCTTTTCAATGATCTGATCTGTTTTGGAAGGTGTGAAATAATGCTGTCTTCCAGTGCGCTAATAATGTTTTCCTTTAAAAAGCTCCTGCTATAAACAAGGCTCACCTCTCGAGTTGGAACAGGGCTTTTGAATTTTCTGACATGTTCCGCTACTTCGGCTTCTGTCAGTTCATCAACTGCCAACCGGGGCAGCAAGGTAAAACCCGTATTTGTATTGACGAGTTTTATCAGTGTATCTAAATTCCCGCTTTCAAATCTAATAGTGGGCAGGGCTTTATTGCTACTATCTGTGGAACAAACTTTTAACATCTGCTCTCGAAAACAGTGTCCTTCTGAAAGCAGCCAAAGGTCACTGGAGTCTAGATCCGCTGCTGATATCAGCTTCTTTTTGGAAAGGGCATGATCTTTATGCAGATAACAATAAAATGGTTCAAAAAACAGATGCCTTTCAATAAGTTGTTCATTTTCAAGTGGCGTCACCAGAAGACCTGCGTCAATCTCATCGTTGATTAGCAGTTTTTCAATATCTTCGGTTTTATACTCGTTAATCCCAAGATTAACTTTTGGATAGGTTTCGCTGAAATATCCAATAAAGAGAGGAATGACGTATGAAGCGAGTGTAGGAATGACAGCCAGTTCAAAATCACCTGTAGGCTCCATTGCTTTTTCGTTGGCAATGCTTTTCAGTTTTTTGTGTTCATGAATAATGATTTTTGCCTGTTGAATAATTTCCTTCCCAACTTCGGTGGTTAATATGGGTTTTTTGGATCGATCAAAAATGAACACTTCCAATTCCTCTTCAAGTTTTTGTACTTGAGCAGAAAGGGAAGGCTGAGAGACATGGCAGGTTTTGGCAGCCTTCCCGAAATGCTGTTCTTTATCGATAGCAAGTAAATACTCCAGTTGAGTGATTGTCGTCATCTGAGTTTATCCCTAGGTCGGCTTCAAAATCTGTTCCTCAAAAGCTGTTAAGGCCGCTTTGGCGCCTTCCCCCATACTGACGATGATCTGTTTGTATGGGACCGTGGTGACATCGCCTGCTGCATATACACCTTTTACACTGGTTCTACACTTGTCATCAACGACAATCTCACCAAATCGGTTTGTTTCTACGATCTCTTTAACAAAGGAGCTGTTTGGCAAGAGGCCTATTTGGACAAAAACGCCATCAAGGACAACTTGTTTTACCAGGTTGGTTTCCCGATCTTTAACCTTCAAGCCAATGACTTTTTCGCCGTTTCCCACGACTTCAGTCGTTTGAACATTCTTGACAATGGAGACGTTGTCCAGGGATTCCAGCTTTTCAATCAATACTTTATCTGCTTTTAGTTCAGGTAAAAATTCAAAGACAGTTAAGGATTTTACCATACCGGCCAGGTCAATGGCCGCCTCGACACCTGAATTTCCGCCACCTATGACAGCAATATCCTTTCCCTTGTAATAAGGTCCATCGCAATGTGGGCAAAATGCCACCCCCCGCCCGACATACTCCTTTTCACCGGGAATGTTCAACTCTCTCCACTTTGCACCTGTTGCTATGATAATTGATTTAGCATTTAAATATTCACCGCTGGCCAGTTCTAAATAGGTTAATTGACCGGTCTTGACTCTTTTCAGTTTTCTATGTTCCAAAATCTGTATGTCATATTCAGAAATATGCTTGTAGAGCCTTTCCGATAATTCCGGCCCTTCTGTATAGGGTACAGAAATTAGGTTTTCTATGCCTTTGGTGTCCTTGACCTGACCGCCAATTCTCTCTGCAATGATCACCGTTTTTAATCCTTTTCTAGCAGAATAAATCGCAGCGGAAGCACCTGCCGGTCCTCCTCCAATAACGGCGATATCATATTTCCCCAGGTCTACCGGTTCACTTTTAACTGCCTCGTCAATACCATAATGATCCTCAAGCTTGGTTAAGAGTTGGGGCAGGTCAGACTTTCCGGAGCTAATCAATCGCTCTCCATCCATGACACTTGGGACTCCCTGTATACCAAGCGATTCTGTTTCATCCTGGAAGTAAAAACCATCAACCATTTCGTGTGAAAAATCTTTGTGGAAAATGGCCATAATATTCAGGGACTGGACAACTTCCGGACAATTCTCACAAGACAGGGAAACAAATGTTTTGATATTGATCGGGCCTTTGAGGCGTTGGATTCGTTTAACAATTACTTCATCGGGGAGCTTGCCCTGGCGATCTGAGTTTATTATGGCCAATACAAGAGATGTGAACTCATGCCCTCCCGGGATACCACTGAATCGAATTCCGGAAGGGATTTCATTATGGTCTATTTGAAAAAAAGGCGTTTTCGACTCAACTTTTGAAGAATGTACCGTAATGTTGTCGGAGGTAGAAGCGACCTGTTCAAGCATTTCAACCAGCTC
>PJEL010002137.1_pt1 | contig 18611 bp, 16 predicted proteins | sample 1853271 | NCBI WGS metagenome assembly PJEL01 (sample SAMN08108733, study PRJNA415343) | Invertebrate metagenome, whole genome shotgun sequencing project. | host: Globobulimina | place: Sweden: Gullmar Fjord | collected 2015-08
GGTACCGGCTTTGATACTTATCCTAATCTATTGAACCTGTCAGAGAATATTGCACTGGCTGAAAATGTTAAGTTTCCGGATGCTAAGGCGATGTTGGCACTGGCCAAAGCCGGTTTTGAGCTTGGATTAAGTACAGCCGTTGACGACTTAGCTCCCGTGTATGTACGCGATACTGTCACCTGGAAGAAGCTACCCGGGCGAGAGTGATCTCCTCGATAGGGTCATTGGCAGCATGAGCAGGCCAGCCTGAGCTAGGTTGAATGGCCGGGTTTAATGACTTGATTCAATGACCCGTGTTTTCAGTGACCGCTAAACGATTAATTTGATGATAGAGGACGAAGAGTAATGCAGATTCAACCAAATCTTTTTGCACCGTCTACGGCGAACACCGCGGGAATCTCTTCATCGAATGTGAAGCGCTCACAGGTTGAACCGACTCATCAGGTTGAGCAATCTAAGAAAAGCCAGGGCATTGAGGTCAGTCAACAAGTTACCCTTGGACAGACGGATGACGAGAGCTCGCAGCAACATGCGCTGTCTGCGCCTCCTCAGAATCCAGCTCCTGAAGAGCTGGAGTCGCGTTTAGGGGCAAAACTGGAGTATGAGCAACAAACACAAGGCGGTGACGGTGCCGTCGCTCATTATCTGGAAAATCAGCATGCGGCTCAAAGAGAAGCGATTCAACAGATGGTCGGTATCGATACCTATGCTTGACTCGTCAGCTCAGGGCATCAACACGGTCAGAGGAAGTCAAACCGGAGCACCCGGTCGTGGCCGCTTCTTGATTGAGTTACTGATGGCGCTGGTGATCACCCGTCTGCCTTTTATCAATGTACCGTTTAAATGGCTCGAAAGTTATTTTCATGAACTCTCTCATGGTTTAGCGACGCTGTTGACTGGCGGCGTAGTCAGTCATATTCAACTATTTCCTAATGGCGCCGGATTATGTTTCAGTCAGGGTGGCTGGCCTGTCGTCATCGGTTTCAGCGGCTACTTCGGTGCTGCGTTATGGGGTTATCTGATCTTTATTCTGGCCACCTGGCCAAAGGGGATCCGGATGAGCTTCGCCTTGTTGGGATCAGCCGTTATTGTCACAACCTTGCTTTGGGGCAGGGATCTGCTGACTATCTCTATCCTCGCTTGTCTCGCTGTCTTGTTTCTATTGCCGCTCAAACTAAGCCGTAATCGCTTTTTAGGGAGTGGCCTGCGGGTGATGGCTTTAATGATCATGCTTAACGCACTCGCGAGCCCAACGGTCTTGTTAGGACTGAGTGGCAAAGGGGATGCGGCCATGTTAGCCACTCAAACCTGGATACCGGGTTGGATATGGGTCATGGCTTGGTTGGCAATCAGTGCGATGATGATTTTCCTTTGTTGGCGACGGGTCGATAGTGCGGCACAAAGTGCAGCAGTTTAAATATACATTTTGAATCAATCTGAACTTGGATTTTAAACAAGCAAGCTGTTAGGTTTAGTCTTTACTTTAATACCATACAGGGAAGCAAAAAAATGGATACAAAGACTCTAGCGTTAGGTTTTTTCGTCACGGCCGGTCTAACTTTTGGTGCCATGGCTCATGAACACAGTGATGATACTCAAAGCCTGACTAATGCGGTGAAGAGTGAGTTCAGACAAACGAAAAATATTGAGCGAGATGGTTTTCGTCACCCGTTAGAGACGCTGTCATTTTTTGATATAAAAGCATCTGATACCGTGGTCGAACTCTGGCCGGGAGGGGGGTGGTACGCCGAGATCTTGGCTCCTTATCTGGCGCACAGCGGCAACTATATCGCAGGTAATTTCGATACTAATCCCGATGATGAGAAACTGCGCAATGGTTACCGGGCTAAGGCGGGGAAAAAGTTTGAGCACTGGTTAGCCGATAACAGGGCCCATCTGGGTAATGCCACGACGGTGACCTTCGATCCACCCGGCTATTATGAATTAGGTAATGATAACAGCGTCGATGTGGTTCTGACCTTCAGAAATCTGCACAACTGGGCCATGAAAGGTTATCTGGAGCCTGTGTTTGTATCCGCTTATAAAGTTCTTAAGCCTGGTGGTACCTTTGGGGTGGTTGAGCATAGAGCTAATCCGGGAATGGATGCTAAAACCGGCTATATGGAGCAGGCACAAGTGATCGCATTAGCCGAAAAGGTGGGGTTTACCTTGGTTGAACAATCAGAGGTAAATGCCAACCCTAAAGATACCAAAAACTACCCTAAAGGAGTGTGGACTCTTCCGCCACGGCTGGCGTTGGACTCTCTTGATAGAGAGAAGTATCTCGCTATTGGTGAGAGTGATCGCATGACACTAAAATTTATCAAAAAAACTCAATAAATAACTGACATCAGAGGCTATATGTGGCAATCTTGCGCCCCCGAAAATGAGGTTGAGTTTCAACTGCCTCATATCCGACTGTCAGGTCGCCGATGGGGGGCGCCCGATAAGCCATTAATACTTGCCCTTCATGGCTGGTTAGATAATGCCAATAGCTTTGCGCCTTTAGCCGAAGAGTTATCCTCTGACTATCAAATCTTAGCGATAGACTGGCCGGGCCATGGCGGATCGGAGCATAGACCCGGTTCGTACCCGCTGCATTGGGTTGATTACCTCTATGATCTTGAGCTCTTGGTTGAAAGATTGTCACAGCGTCAGGTACCAGCGGCCATTATTGGCCACTCTCTGGGGGGAATCGTTGCGTCAGCCTATACGGCAGCCTTTCCAGAAAGAGTGGATAAATTGGTGTTGATAGAAGCGATTAGCCCGCTGTTTGAGGCAGCGTCGAAGAACAATCAGCGGCTGCGACATAGCTTTATCAGTCATGCCCGTTTTTTGAAGAAACGGGACGATGATCCGGCAGTTTATGACTCTATCGAGGTTGCCGTGAAAGCCAGAATGCGGTTAACTGGGCTCGAAGAGCGATGGTGCCGCTTGCTGGTCGATAGAAATATGCAAAAACATGATATCGGTGTCAGTTGGCGCAGCGATCCAAGGTTAAAATTAGATTCGCCCATTAGGCTGACATTCGAACAAGTCGATGCACTGATGAGTGGCCACAGTTCCAGTACCTTACTTATTACTGCGGACCGGGGTTATTCGGAGCTGAATACGCTTTTACCGAAAGCAAAATTGTGGTTTAAACACCTTACTTGTGTCGAGCTTGAAGGTGACCACCACTTACATATGGGAAATGCCGTTAATACGGCTCATGCTATCAGCGATTATTTAACATCAATTGTCACTAACACAGATTGAAAAAGAGACTAGGCTTTTTACTCTATTTATGTGATGATGATCATAATTAAAACGCCTGTATGAATCGGGTGTGCTTAAAATAAAAATTAAAGACAGTGTTATTGCTTGTTGTTTTACAAGCGTTTTACAGACTAGTGTGGTCTGTATCCACTGCATGTGGGATATTAGGAGAGATTTGTGGAACAGCTTTGGATAGATAACTTACCTGATGATGTACCATCGGAAATTGATGTAAACCAGTATGATTCGCTTGTCGATATGTTTGAGAAATCAGTATCGAAGTATGCCGACCAACCTGCGTTTGTAAATATGGGCGCAACACTGACTTATCGTAAGTTAGAAGAGCGAAGCCGCGCATTTGCAGCCTATCTTCAAATTGAACTTAAGTTGGTCAAAGGCGACAGAGTCGCCATCATGATGCCTAACTTATTACAATATCCTATCGCGCTGTTTGGCATATTACGTGCCGGACTGGTTGTGGTGAATGTTAACCCTCTCTATACCCCAAGAGAATTGAAGCACCAACTGAATGATTCCGGTGCCAAAGCGATTGTCGTCGTCTCTAATTTTGCTCATACACTCGAGAAGGTTGTCGATCAGACACCGGTCGAGAGCGTGATCTTAACCGGGCTTGGCGATCTTCTTAGCGCGCCGAAACGGACATTAGTTAACTTTGTCGTCAAGTACATCAAGAAGATGGTACCAAAATACGACTTGCCCCATGCCATCTCGATGCGAAAGGCGTTATCGAAAGGCAGAGGTCTGCAATACGTTAAACCTAAACTGGTTAGCGATGATCTCTCATTCCTGCAGTATACCGGCGGGACTACCGGTGTATCGAAAGGCGCCATGCTCACACACGGCAATGTGGTGAGCAACCTGTTACAGGCGGACGCTGCGTATTCGCCACTGTTGATCGACGGCAAAGAGTTCGTGGTGACTGCACTGCCTTTGTACCATATCTTCGCATTAACCGTGAATTGCCTGTTGTTTATGCATAAAGGCTCCAACAACCTGCTTATCACCAACCCAAGGGATCTGCCTGCATTCATCAGTGAGCTGAGAAAGCACCCTTATACGGCTATTACCGGAGTGAATACGCTCTTTAATGCTCTGGTTAATACGCCGGAGTTTGCCGAGTTAGACTTTTCCCAGGTCAAGTTGTCCATTGGTGGCGGCATGGCTGTACAGCGTGCAGTGGCCGATAAATGGCAAAAAATCACTAAGAACAAACTACTCGAAGGTTACGGCCTGACAGAGGCCGCTCCCTTAGTGACCTGTTGTCCCTATAACCTTGAAGCTTATAACGGTTCTATCGGCTTTCCGGTTGCCATGACTGATATTCAGGTGCGCGATGATGCCGGTAAAGTCCTGCCTCAGGGGGAGAACGGTGAACTGTTTGCCAAGGGACCTCAGGTGATGAAAGGCTACTGGCAACGTCCGGAGGAGACGGCAAACGTTATCGATAGCCAAGGTTATCTGGCTACGGGCGATATCGGCTATATGGATGAAAATGGCTTCTTTTTCATTGTCGACCGTAAGAAGGATATGATCTTAGTATCAGGTTTCAATGTCTTCCCTAATGAGGTGGAGGAGGTTGTGGCTATGCATCCAAAAGTGGTTGAAGTTGCCGCCGTCGGGGTGCCTAATGAGCTATCTGGTGAAACGGTGAAAGTGTTTGTGGTGCAAAATGATAAATCTTTAACCAAACAAGATATCATCACACATTGTCGTAAGCATTTAACGGGATATAAAGTTCCTAAACTGGTAGAATTCAGAGACGAGCTACCGAAATCGAACGTAGGTAAAATTCTGCGTAGAGAGTTGAGGGACGAAGTTAAGCCTAGTTAACGACCTCAAAAGCACATGAAATGTGTGTTTATCTCGCTTTCTTAGCCGGCTATCAGCCGGCTTTTTATTTTGTAGCATTTCATCTTTCGGGAGAACAACTTGTTAGCGTTTCAATATATAGATGACGATGCGAGCTTAACTGAGCTTGTATCGCAATATCGTCAGAGTCCTTTACTGGTCTTGGATACTGAGTTCGTCCGAACACGTACCTATTATGCCCGACTTGGTTTGATACAGGCTTACGATGGTAAAACGTTAGCATTGATTGACCCGGTTGCCGTCGGCAACCTGTCAGAGTTTTGGAGTCTGCTCACTGAGCCCGAAATTACCACGGTATTGCATTCCTGTAGTGAAGATCTTGAGGTGTTCGCCCGTAATGGTCAGTGTCAGCCAATTCGTCTGTTTGATAGTCAGATCGCTGCATCGCTATGTGGTTTCGGTCATGGACTGGGCTATGCCAAGTTGGTCGAACAGACACTGAATATCGCACTCGATAAGGGTGAATCCCGCACCGATTGGATGAAGCGTCCATTAAGTAAGGCTCAACTGAACTACGCGGCCAACGATGTCTATTATCTCTATGAGTTATATCCTCAACTGATTCAAAAGTTGGAAGAAACAGATAGACTGGATTGGGTATTCGAGGAAGGCGAGCGGATGACGCAAGGGCGGTTAACTCCGCCAGATCTTGAGCTGGCATATCTGAAAGTTAAGAATGCCTTTCAGTTGAGTTCTCAGCAGTTAGCTTTCCTTAAAGTTTTGGCTAAATGGCGATTAAAGAAGGCGTTATCACGAGATCTTGCCGTTGGATTTGTGGTGAAAGATCATGCCTTGATCGGTCTTGCTAAAAAACAGCCGAAGAATACGAATGAACTGAATAAGATGATTGAGCTGACGGATCAGGAGAAACGCATACATGGTAGAGATCTGTTAGCCTTGCTCGATACTGCCGATCTTGATAATCCGCCTAAGTCGATCGATGTGTTGGCGTTGAAGAATGGTTATAAATCATCATTTAAGACTATTAAGAACTGTCTGACGGCCCTGTCTGAAAAGCATGATGTTCCGATTGAGCTGCTTGGTTCGAAGCGGTATATTCATGAATATCTGCAATGGTTCTGGGACGGTAAAACCGGCGATGCTCCGCTGTTACTAAGTGGTTGGCGCGGTGAAATTGCTGCATCACCATTGGCTGAATTGGTTTTGTAAAAAAGTATCAGGCAAAAATAAACCCGCGATTATTAATTTAAACGCGGGTTTTTTATTGACCGAATTAATGGAGTCTTACTTTTCTTCGGGTAAGGTCACATTCAATTCGAGCACAGAAAGCTTATCATCATTTTGATCCAGTTGGACCGTTACCTGGTCCGGATCAATATGCACGTACTTTTTAATGACCTCTATGATCTCTTGCTTCATCTGAGGAAAATAGTCCGGTGCATCTCTCTCGCCACGTTGATGAGCCACGATGATCTGCAGACGTTCTTTGGCTGTGACAGCCGTATTTGGCTTCTTTTTACTTTTGAAATAATCGAGTAGAGACATAGTTAGCTACCAAATATCCTTTTTAAAAAGCCTTTCTTCTCTTCAGTTATAAAACGTAAAGGAAGTTCTTCACCTAACAAGCGATCAACACTGTCGCTATAGGCTTTGCCTGCGTCACTCTCTTGATCCATGATAACGGGTACACCAGAGTTCGATGCCTTCAATACGGCTTGAGACTCCGGGATCACACCGATAAGCGGAATCGCTAAGATCTCTTCGACATCTTCGACACTGAGCATTTCACCGGTCGTGACTCGACTGGGTGAGTAGCGGGTCAAAAGCAAAAACTCTTTAACCGGCTCTAAACTCTCTTCAGCGCGCTTAGACTTACTCTGCAACATACCAAGAATACGGTCAGAATCTCTGACTGAGCTGACCTCAGGGTTGGTTGTCACTATGGCAATATCCGCAAAATAGAGCGCCATCATAGCCCCGGTTTCGATGCCGGCAGGAGAGTCACAGATGATGAACTCAAAATCTTTAGCCAGATCATCGAGTACCCGACCCACGCCCTCTTTAGTCAACGCATCTTTATCACGAGTCTGTGAGGCGGGAAGTATAAATAAATTCGGGCAACGTTTATCTTTGATTAAAGCCTGATTAAGGTTTGCCTCACCGTTAATGACATTAACAAAGTCATAGACGACTCGACGCTCGCAGCCCATGATCAGATCTAAATTACGAAGTCCGATATCAAAATCTACAACGACAGTCTTGTGTCCCTTTAATGCCAACCCGGTTGCAATTGCGGCACTGGAAGTCGTTTTACCTACGCCGCCTTTACCTGAGGTGACAACAATAATTTGTGTCATGTGTTGTTCTTTCCTTTTCAATGTCTTAAAGAGGCAGTGACTCTATGGTAAGAGATTCACCATCGAGACGAATACAGCCACTTTTTGTTGTGCTGTTGGCCTGAATATTGTCTGTTAACCAGTATTGACCCGCTATAGAAACGAGTTCGGCTTCCATCGTTTTTGCAATGATGACCGCGTGTTTGTCACCAGATGCGCCCGCCATGGCTTTACCACGTAATGTGCCATAAATATGAATGCTACCATCGGCAATAACCTCGGCGCCGTTACCCACAGTTCCAATGACAACCAGATCTCCATTTTTAGCATAGATCTGCTGTCCGGAACGAACATTTTGTTTAACTAATTTAGTAGTCTTAGGTAACTGTGGTTGGGATTGAGCCTGTTTCCCCGATTTTATTATCGCCAGCCCTAAGGTTTTAGCCTGTTCAGACAAGGTGTTTATTGCCGCGGTGATCCCAACAATCACTAATTGTCGTGAAGTGAGAAGGTCTTTTAGTGCAGCAAGATTATAACTCGAGTCTGAAATTGAGCTGAGATTGACGACAAGGGGAGCGCCAATAAAAAACTGAGGGGCGATAGCAAGTTTGCTATCAAGCTCTTTCGCCACCTTTTCCAGATCAATGCTATTGATATGGAGTACAGAAAGCGTAAAAGATGAGCCTTTTAACTCTAGGCTAGGTGTCTGCATTGCGACATTGCTCTTTGTAAAATAACCAGACTTGGCGCTGATTTGCATTATATTAATGACCGACCATGTTATAGTGTGGTTTCGTTACTGGCAAGTTGAATAGTTTGGAAAATAGATAGTATATGATCTGTGCTGTATATAAGAGTCGACGTAAGGTCGACAGCTACCTTTTCGTTGAAAAGCGCAATGAGTTTGAGCGGGTACCCGATGCATTGATGGAGATGTTTGGCGAGCCTGAATTAGTGATGATATTACCCCTGATGAAGCGTGAGCATTTAGGCTTCGCAGATATCAAAAAAGTCAAAAGTGAACTTGCCGAAAAAGGTTATTACTTGCAACTTCCCCCACCTAAAGTTAATTTACTCGAACAGCATAAGCTGGAGATTGGCTACAGCCGAGATTAGAACGAGTTAGTGAATGGATAGCATAGAAGGGAGCAGCTATGGTTTGGAAGAAAATAGGGGCCGCGGTTTTTATCACCCTGTTTAGTGGTTCGGTGCAACTCGCATCGGCGCAAGACAGTCAAAAATCGCCTAGTTTCGTTGAATATTTAGATGCATTAAAACTTGAAGCAAAAGAGCAGGGCATTGAAAACGAAATTGTGGCGCGTGTTTTCCCTAAAATTAAGCCGTTTAAGCGAGCTGTATTTACAGGGAAAACTCAAGCTGAACCTAACACTTCTCTGGAAACCTATCTCCCCACGGCTGTGCCTGAATGGAAAGTTGAAAAAGCCAGATCCTTGTTTAAGACCCATAGCGCCGAGCTGGAAGCTATCGGTACAAAATACGGTGTCCAACCCCGGTTTATTGTCGCACTCTTGGGCATAATATCAGATTTTGGTGCCGACTCAGGTCATCTTCCCCTGTTATCTGTTTTGGCTTCCTCAGCCTATGAGGGGAGCAAAGAGGCTTTCTTCAGAGATGAGTTTTTTGCTGCCTTAAATATCATCGCTCAAGATAATATCGACTTTGATGACTTGCAAGGCGCTTGGACCGGTCACATGGGACAAACTCATTTCACTGCAAGCCAGTATCTCTTGTTCGCCCAGGACGGTGATGGTGATGGCAAGAAAGATATCTGGAATAACACACAAGATACCTTCGCTTCATTGGCCTATTATCTCCAGCAAGCAGGGTGGAAGAGTGACGGAACCTGGGGTCGTCAGGTTCTCGTTCCTAAAGAGTTTGATCGCTCGCATTCGTCCCTCGAGATAAAGAAAACCTTCTCACAATGGTCCGCGCTCGGGGTGACGCGTTTTGATGGCTCTAAATTGCCTTCACGGGATGATATGCAAATTTCATTGATCATGCCCGATGGTGTCATTGGACGTAAATACCTCGTTTATGACAACTATCGAGCCTTGCTAAAATGGAATGAATCCGACTATTTTGCCCTTTCAGTGACCTATCTTTCGGAGCGGATCAAGTATCCTGCGATAAAATAGTGTAAAATGGCCTGCGAAAGTGGTCTTTTTTATAGAATTTAATCATGTCGTTTTGGAAGAATAAAACCTTAGCAGAGATGGACACCCAAGAGTGGGAGTCACTCTGTGATGGTTGTGGTAAATGTTGCTTAAACAAGTTGATCGATGATGAAACCGAAGAACTTTATTATACGAATGCAGCCTGTAAATTATTAGATCCTAAAGATGGACACTGTGTCCACTATATTCAGCGTTTCAATTTTGTGCCCTCCTGCACGCAAGTCACCGTCGATAATGTCGCCGAGCTAACCTGGTTACCGGATAGCTGCGCATACCGTCGTCTGCATCTTGGTCGCGAGCTTCCCTCCTGGCACCCGTTAATTACCGGTTCAAAAGAGGCGATGCATGCCGCAGGGATGTCGATTCGGAATAAAGTAACCTGTGAAACAAAAGTGAAGTATATGGAAGACCATATCGTCCTATGGCCCTTAAAAGATACCGAATAAATCCAGAACGATACCCTCTACAGTTTGTTACCTGCCTTGCAATCGGTGCCTACCTTGGTGCCGAGCCCAATCTATTTACGTTAAAATAGTTTAAGCCAAAACACACTCAATCTAACCGTCATTAAACCAAATTTTAGCTATCTACCCAGATAACCAGAGTTAACAGCATCACTCATACTCTATTCAGTGTTTTGTCGGCAATGTTAGTCATCTATTTCTTTACACGCCTGTTAATGTTATCGCGAGTCTGTCAAACGCCTATCAGGTCCCTGGTTAAGTTTTAAAAATATTTAATGGCTAAATAGCCTGGTGATGTTTATTTGTTTTTGATTTTTTTGGGGGGGATAGTTTCAAATAAGGCGGAGTGTGTTACGAATTGAAAGAGTCTATGCAGTAATATCGATCAAGACAATGTCTCCATGGCCACAGGGCCATGGAGACAGCTATTTTTTGGTTTTACTTGCAGGGTTTTACTTCCCGGTTTTACTGAGTGCGGGGATCATAAAGATAGCCAGCGCCAACAGATAAGTTGAAAATGCGACAATCATCCATTGTCCCATAGTCACTCCCATCATCTGCCAGGGGATATCGCTACACATGCCCGATGGCATAAATACCGAAGGTAACCATTCATGTAGCGGCATCCAACTCGGGAATTCCGGCAGGAAAGAGCAGGTAGAGAACGGAGAAGGGTTCGTCTGCATATCCACTAACTCTAACGCCAGATTCAAGCCCCATGCGGCACTAATTCCCCAGCCCAGCACGGCGATAAAGCGCAAAAAACGATTCTTATAACCGACTAAGCCAATAAGTGCTGCGCCCAATATGCCAAAAATGGCCAATCTTTGGTAGATGCACATGACACAGGGATCGAGTTTCATTACATGTTGAAAGAAAAGGGCACAAAGCTCCAGCCCTAGGGCTGTGCCTGCAAGAATTAGCCAGGCCAGGCGAGATTGAGCGAATCGTGTCACAGGGTTCAAGAGGCTGATCTCCATAATCATAAATATAATAAAAAACGCCCGAAAGGGCGTTTTTGTTAAGACTTTGATGAACTAAAAAAGTTCAGATTAAATCTTAATATTACTCACTATTTTATGACTTAATGTCCGCTGACCGCACCAGCTGCATCCTTGACGGTATGATGCAATAGGATTTGCGTGTCATAGAAGTATTGCGTCATCTGCTCCAGGCCACCGAATTGAATGGCTAAGACGCCGACAATCGACAGAACTATGGTGTACGGCAGCGCCATCCACACCATGCGTCCATAGGAGAGACGAATGAGGGGGGCAATTGCAGACGTTAGCAAGAACAGGAATGCCGCTTGCCCGTTAGGTGTGGCAACCGATGGCAGGTTAGTACCTGTGTTGATTGCTACTGCAAGAAGGTCGAACTGATCACGGGTTATCTGACCCGATAACAGAGCGGCTTTAACTTCGTTGATGTAAACAGTACCAACAAAGACGTTATCACTGACCATAGACAGCAGGCCATTGGCGATATAGAAGATAACCAGCTGTGTGTTGCCTTCGTAGCTGAGTGCCCACTGAATAACCGGAGCAAACAGCTGTTGATCGATAATGACAGCGACGATGGCAAAGAATACGGCCAACAGTGCGGTGAAAGGCAGTGCCTCTTCGAAGGATTTACCTATGGCATGCTCGTTGGTAATTCCGTTAAATGCCGTCGCCATAATGATGACCGACAGTCCAATCAAACCAACTGAGGCCAGATGGAAAGCGAGTCCAACGACCAGCCAGATACCAATAAGCGCCTGAACAACCAGCTTTACCTTGTCATGTTTAGTTCGATGCGCGTCTTCATGAGCAGCAAATTCAGACAAGATGGTATGTACCGCTTCCGGTAATTGTTGACCGTAACTAAACACCTTAAACTTTTCGACTAAGAAACAGGTAGTTATACCGGCCAAGAAGACGGGAACGGTTACAGGTGACATACGCAGAGCAAATTCGACAAACTGCCAGTTAGCCTGAGCCGCAATAATTAAGTTTTGCGGTTCGCCCACCATAGTACATACGCCACCAAGCGCTGTCCCCACACCGGCATGCATTAACAGATTTCTAAGGAAACCACGAAATGCCTCTAATTCCTCTTCACAAAGCTGATGGTGACCATCTGAGGTATGGTCATGATCATCGGCGAAGCTCTTACCCGAAGCCACTTTGTGGTAGATAGAGTAGAAGCCAACTGCGACGGCAATGATAACCGCAATAACCGTCAGAGCGTCGAGGAAAGCGGACAGGAAAGCGGAAGCAACACAGAACATTAAAGATACAACAACTTTTGAACGTACCTTAGTGATCATCTTGGTGAAGGCAAACAGCAGTAGTTGCTTCATGAAATAGATGCCGGCAACCATGAAGATCAACAGCAACAAAACTTCAAGGTTGGCCTCGAGCTCATGAAAGACCTGGCTTGGGGAGGTCATGCCGATGGCGACGGCTTCGATGGCTAATAAACCACCGGGCTGAAGTGGGTAGCATTTTAGTGCCATTGCCAAGGTGAAAATGAACTCAACAACCAGTAACCAACCCGCAATAAACGGATTTAGGTAAAAAATAATTGGGTTAATAATTAAAAAAGATAAAATCGCGATTTTGAACCACTTAGGAGAATTTCCCAAGAAGTTATCAATAAACGCCTGACTCATAGTCACAGGCATGGCACCCTCTCAAAATTGTTGATAGATATGATTATTAGATTTATTAGATTTAGTACTTCAATATATTTGAATCGAAACAGTTTAGCTTAAAGAGAGTCCTAATTTAATACCCTAGACTCATCTTCAACTTAAAAAAAGCTTAAAATGTGGATTTGAATAGCAAAACCATCTTAAATTATTGACCGATGGTCGATTCTGGAGTGTTTTGTGATCTTAATCGTTGATCTTGGCCACTATTATCCCAGAAAGGTTTCCATTTTTTCCGGCTCTGGTATGATCAGTGTCTTGAATACCACTTTTTTAAATTGGGAAAAATAACCTGATGACAATTGTCCAAAAAGCTCCTGTCGTGGCAAAAAACAGAGATATTATTGAAGCCAAAGGACCTGCGAGCTTTGCTGAGAAGTATATTGTCCGATCTATCTGGGAGGATAAATTCCCGCCAGGTTCTATTTTACCAGCAGAGCGTGAATTATCTGAGCTTATCGGAGTCACGCGCACCACGCTTAGGGAAGTCCTTCAACGTTTAGCCAGAGATGGTTGGTTGACTATTCAACATGGTAAACCGACCCGTGTTAACGATATCTGGGAAAGCTCTGGTCTTAATGTATTAGAAACCATCGCCGATCTGAACCCTGCGGGCGAGCCCGTATTGTTAGAGCAGTTACTTTCTGCAAGAACGAATATCAGTGCTATCTATTTTAAAGGTGCAGTTCGCCATAACCCGGAAAAAGTGATCGAAGTATTAGCTGGCATATCTTCTTTAAACGATGATCCTAAGGCTTATGTAGAATTCGATTATCAGTTGCACCATGCCTTGGCTTATAACTGTGGTAACCCTCTTTATGTTCTGATCCTAAACGGCTTTAAAGGGTTATACAGTCGTGTCGGGGAAGAATATTTTGGGATAGATAAAGCCCGTGATATTGCGCTGGACTTCTATGAGGCGCTTCTGCAACTTGCTCAGGAAAAGAATCACAATGCGATCCCTGGCTTAATGCGCAGTTACGGTATCAATAGTGGTAAAGTTTGGCAGAAATACAGAAACAGTCTGCTGGAAACTGCAGAATAAGCTGGTTATATTAGAAAGAATTAATCAGTAACAACTAAAAACCGCTTCATGATGAAGCGGTTTTTTTGTGACCTTTAATCTATATTGAAGTTGTAGTAGATATCCAGGGACTGTTCGACGCTGCCAGACACGGTTTCCAGATAGAGTTGAGATAACAGGTAATATCTTACTGTCATCTCATAGCCAGGATTAAACACTCCGACACCGTATTTAACCATAAGGTTCTCACCAATATAGCCGCTGATGGCAACCCGGCCATCATCGTTGGCATCGAGTTGTACATTAGAGAAGCCCACTGTCTCGATGAGCCCGGTAGCCGATTCGCCGATAAGGTTGACTGCGCCACCACCGAGTTGGTTACTGAGTGTTAATGCTGCCCCCATCATCAAGCTACTATTCTGATCGCCGTCATTGCTGTGGAATCCTGTCCCTTTGATGATATAGGAGAGGATCTCGGCTTGTTCTTTCACCGGTGATGAGAAAAGCGTCACTAAGGGTTTGAGTGGAGTGCCAGTGATCCTGACTCCGGCAATGACATCCTCATCCTTAATCTCTCTAACCGCCTCAATATTAAGGTTAGGGATCTCAATTGGGCCAATAAATTGTACTTCACCGGCATTGATTTTAAGGGTTTGTCCCATAAATTTGTAGTTACCGTCGATGACTCTTATATCGCCGTACAGCAGGGGAGGGCGAAAGGCCTCCTGTATGAGATTAAGCTTACCCGTTAGCTTACCTCTTAACCCCATCCCATCAATTCTAAGTTTATCCGCGACATTAATTTTGATGTTAGTGGTGATGGCATAAGGGCTTTGCTCGACTTGTTCGCTGGAGATGCTGTCTTTGAATACGACATCATCGGAGACGGCGACACCGCCTTCAGGCAGTTGGCTAACCTTAATATTACCCGAGTCGATATCTATCGAACCTTGAATGTCGGCCTTATCTTTATCGAATTTGATTTTAAGGGCTGGAGAGGCCGTGATGATGGCGAGCGGCGGCTGGATGATAGCAAGCTTATCACCATCAAATTGAATGTCACCGCTGAAGCTCTCGCCTCTCCAGTCAAACAGACCTGCGACTTGTGCCTCTCCCTCTCCCATCTTCCACTGCCCGTCTAGTGTGGCCCTCTGGCCAGAGAGTGTAAGGTCGAGTTGGATATCTTCCAATGGAGTCGGGTTAGCAGCGGCCAGCAGGTGTCCATTTTCCAGTTGCACTTTTCCGGAAACATCCGGTCTGGCGAGGGTGCCGGATATCTCCAGCTCACTGGATATTTTTCCGGTCAGAGTTTCGAGTTGTGGCATTAGCTCCGATAGGGCATCGAGGTTTATTTGATCCAGTTTGGTGTAGCCGGATATCGCCCTGTCTGGGGAAACGCTTATCTCAAGCTGTCCTTCCCAACTGGCGATATCGTGTGAATCAAATTTAAGTTGGGTGGCAAGTTTATCTTTGTCCAGACTCGCTTGAAAATTGAGCATCCTGTAGCCGACATCGATAACACGGTTATTGTTGTTGAAACTCACCTGACCCGGGGCTAAATTCAGCTCTAAATAGCCTTCGGGTTTCGACTCTTCTTGCCACTTTATCTTAGAGGTTAAGTTAGCGGGGGCCTGCCACACCAAATTTTCCGGCAGTAATGGCTTCAATATGCCACCGATATCGCCATCGAACAGGATGCTGGCCTCACCGTTTTTGCTGAGCTCAGCCGGATCATTGAGACAAAGTTTACCGTTTTCGTTGAGCCAGCAAAAAGTGCTAACCAAGCCCGTTTGTTTGTCATTATTCCAGCTGACATCGATAGGCGCCTTCAGCGCCCATTCACCGAGTATCGACTTTAGGTTGAGTCTTCTAATTTGGGCTTCGAGCTGAGTCGTCTCGGGATCGAATTTTGAGTAAATTTTGGTATTGAGTTGCAGCTCACCGAAAGTTTGTAGCCCCAGCTTCTGTTTTGTTTCATCACCTTTAAAACCTAGGGTGACGGAATCAAGCTTGACGGTCGCGAGCTTCAGCTCCTTAGCCTTAAGAGAGAGGGCAAATTCCTGATTATCTTTGGGTCGATAAAACCCTTTGATTAAGGCTTGCTCAATTTTATGTTGCTGAAATTGCAGCTCGAACACCTCGGCTGAAACGGAAACTTGTGGATGCTCGCTCTCACCCGAAACATTGATGAATGCATCGATACTGCCGGATGACTCGGTATGCCAGAGGTTAAGATCCGGGATCTGCAATTTTGCGTTAACGGCCCAAGCCTCGTCGGCACTGCCGGATATGGACAATACACTCTGCAGTGCGCTGAGCTTTAAACTATCGGCTTTGAGGTGCAGTTTATCATCGATATTGATATCGCCGAGGAGGTGAAATGGATAGCCCTGAATTTCGCCCTCCAGATCTGAGTTTGCAATACCGACCTCCCAGCGTTTAGAGTCAACCCGGCCCTTGGTGTGAAATTGGCCACTGATGATGCTATTGGGTAGAGGAGTTTCAAGGTCTAGTTTGAGCTGTTGTAGCTTGAAGTCGACAGTGTTGATGTCGGCGTCCCAGCTTACCCCATCTTCATACTGTGCGCTGCCTGATAGCTCAGCCTCTCCCAACTCTCCTTCCACTCGCAGATGAGCGACATCCAGTTGTTTACCTGTATGTTTAAATTGGGTATCGACAGCCAACACGGGATGAAAAGGGGTCTTGATATTGCCTGAGAGGATGACATTCTGACTATTGAGATCCCCGTGGGTGGCAAGTTTTATCGCTCTGCCCGAATAGGCGGGCTTGTCCAGCGGCCAGCCAAATCCCTTACTCTCAAAATGAAGCTCATAGGGGAGGCTTCTCTTTGCCAGGCCGATATCACCTTGCAGGTTAAAGTTGATATGGCCCTTACCCGTCGCCGTCACGGCTAATTTTTCAAAGCCCTGAGAGACGTGGACCGAAAGCTGTTGCTGCTTAAGTCCGGGCAGTTCGGCTACACTGCGTGCATCGACAGTGGCTGAGATATCCATAGGGTAGTCATCATTGAGTGTGATCCCCCCCTTCAGATCAACCTTGCCATAGGTATGTTCAACATGCAGCTGATTGAGGTTCACCAGAAAGCTATGGTAACTACCGTCGAGTACGATGTTTTCGAAATAGTCATCGCGCTTACCGAGTTTCAGGTGACTCTTTTCCAGCACTGCATCGGTAACAAATACCGGTATCGGCATAAAGACGGCGGGCAGCTGTGCCATTGCCCAGCTGGTGTCACCGTCTTGAGTCGTTTGGTTTGCCTTTTCACCTTTGTCATCGTTCTCGTCAGCAGAAGATAATGGAATCGATACCAGCAGATCGTTACTGTGCAGGTAGTTGGCTCTGATGCCGGTCTGTTGCCATTGTGCCTGTGTTTGCAGGAGAGAGGCATTGAATTGCATATCGTTGACGCGCACCTTCACGTTGGCTAAATCCGCGCGTTTGAGATCGATGCCAAAAGGCAGTTGTATCTCCCGGTTCTCATTTGGTTGAGAGTCATTGAGCTGACTTTCATTGAACTGATTGTCAGGCAGACCTTTATCTGTTTCATTGACAAGTTTAAGGGTAGCGCTCTCTTCATTACCCGGGCTTTGCGCACCGAGCTTGTCAGTGTCTATCGAAACCAACACTTTACTCGCTGCTAGCTCGTTGACACATAACTGTTTGCTCAGCAAGCACATGGGCCGCCAATCTAATATGAGGTCGTCAACATCGACCGCGATACCCTCCATACTCCAGCGAACATCGGTCGTTTCGAGGCGTTTGTTTAACGTTCCTGAGACGTAGGTGATATCGAGATCGGGCACAAAAATATCGGCAAGGGTAACCGTGAGTCTGCTACCTAAGGGGGTGCCCAGTAGTATTGCAAGGATGATCAGTATGCCCAGAGGCAGATAGACAATCGTCCGGGAGACGGCCTTAAAGCTTTTCCATAATGTACGTACAAGGCTATTCGGTCCGACGGCATCTGTGCTACCTGTCTGAGTATCTGCTTGGTTAATGTCGGTCTCTCTTGTAGGGGGCGTCATAGCTCCGCTCCCATAGTGATATGGATGCGCCAGGGTCTATCGACCACATCTGTCTCTTTCAAACCGACACCCAGATCCACTTTTATCGGGCCGATAGGAGATATCCAGTGAATACCTCCCCCCACTGAGACGATGGGTTCAATCTGATTAACATCGAATGCGTTACCCGCATCGATAAAGGTGCCCACGCGCCAGGTTGGCGTCAGATAATATTGGTACTCTACGCTGCCGACCATAAGATAACGCCCGCCGACAACTTGCCTCGCCAGTTGGTCATCGCTGTTGATGTAGTCCAGATGGGGGCCGAGCTCCTGATAACTGTAACCCCTGATGCTCTGATCGCCACCGGCAAAGTATCTTAAAGAGGGAGGAATAAGGGCTAAATCATCATCAGCTGCCAGGTTAACCCCAAGATCCAGTCTTGAGACGATTCTATGCTTGTCGAAGAAGGTATCGATCCATTTGTATTTTGTCTGCAGCCGCGCTAACTGTATGGTGGAGCCCAAAGTGGGGTTGGCGTACTCCAGGCTGTAGTGCTGAAAAAATCCGGATTTAGGATCTAAGCTATTATCGCCACGGGTGGTCTTGGAGATGCTGGTGCCGAATAGGACAAAGCTGGGGTCATAATCGATATCTGATTGGTTGTAGAGCTCTCTCATCCATTCGACCGAATAACTGAACAGCCATTGATTATCTAACCTCTGCTGACGGATCACACCGAATAGACGTTTACTTCCTTCGA
>PJEL010002138.1_pt1 | contig 18610 bp, 10 predicted proteins | sample 1853271 | NCBI WGS metagenome assembly PJEL01 (sample SAMN08108733, study PRJNA415343) | Invertebrate metagenome, whole genome shotgun sequencing project. | host: Globobulimina | place: Sweden: Gullmar Fjord | collected 2015-08
TCATGAAAAATCTGCTGAAACGATATGACATATTTTTCACGATCCTCATCTTTCTACTGATGATCCCCGCGGAGCAAAACGAATGGTTCTCAACTTTTGAAGACCAGTTTGTCTCGATTAGACACATTCTCAGAACCAGTTTTGCGGATCCGGAACTGGTCCGTTTTCCCCATGAAAAAATTGCCATCGTCGTCCAGGACGATGATTTTTTCGAAGATTATAATGGCTTTCCTTTACACAGGGACGATATCGGGAAAATGGCCGAGAACCTAGCGAAACTGGGCGCAAAAGTCGTGATGGTGGATATTATTTTTGACTTCAAAAGTTCATATGGAGAAGATCCCAAAATTGCACAACATTTGAAAAATGCAGGTAATAGCATTGTCGTCTCCATCGTTGCCTTTGAAGATGAAGATCCAACCAAATTTAAGAAAATTATATTCCCGGTTGAGGAAATACACAAGTCAACCGCAACCGCTTATTCGAATCACCAGGTGATGGGAACAATGCTGAATCGCCTCAGAGTCTATCCTGAAATCGGACAGGTTTACGGTGAGTGGCCAATTTCTGTGCAAACCGCTGCAAACTATCTGGGTGTGAAGCCCAAAGTGGAGGATGGGACCCTGATCCTGGGGGATATAAGGATCAAACTGGATCAGTTCAATGACTTCAGAAACGACTATCCCTACCTGAAACCAGGTGTGAGCTATCTCAGTAAAGACCCGTTTGTGGGTCTCTCCGGTATGGATATTCTGGAGCTGGATATGGAAGACGAAGATGAGCTTGAGGAATACAGGGCACTAATCGAAGGCAAGATTGTCTTCATTGGCGATACCTCCGAAGTCTCCCATGACTATTTCGAAACAGCCACTGGAAAGGTATTTGGTGTTGAGGTGCTGGCTTCAGAAGTGGCAACCCTCCTGAAAGGGGCGCCATTGAGATCTGCCACAACCTTCGCAGAAGTCATCGTGGCGTTGATTTTTTTGCTGCTGCTGATTACATCCAATTTTCTCTCGGACCCCAGATTAAGAGCCTTAGCTTCAGTGGGTCTGCTTGTCGGCTATCTGGCCTTTGCTGTTCTTTCCTACATCTATCTCGACCTGGTCTTTTCGATGGGTTATATCTTCCTGGCTAGCATAATGGGATTTACAGCCATCAATATTTTTCTCTTCATTGAGGAGAGAAAACAGAAGAGTTTTATTACAGACGCTTTTGGTCAGTATCTCTCTCCGGATGTGATCGAAGCACTGGTGGATGATCCGGATAAACTCTCTCTGGGGGGTGAACGTCGGGAAATGACCGCTTTCTTCTCGGATATTCAGGGTTTCTCAACCATTTCTGAAAGCCTGACGCCGGATGAGCTGGTTGCATTGCTGAATAAATACCTGACTGCAATGTGCGACATTATTTCGGACCAGGACGGCACCGTCGACAAGTTTGAGGGTGATGCCATTATCGCCTTCTGGGGGGCTCCACTGGATCAGCCAAATCACGCTGAACTCAGCTGCTTTGCCTGTATCGATATGCAGAAAGCACTGTTGGATTTGCGCGAGGAGTGGATGAAAGAGGGATTACCGATGGTCCTGGTACGGATGGGAATCAATTCCGGTCCGATGGTAGTGGGAAACATGGGTTCCCAGTCCCGCATGGACTATACCATCATGGGAGATTCCGTGAATCTGGCAGCTCGTCTGGAAGGGGCGAACAAATTTTATAGGAACTTCTCCATGATATCGGAGTTTACTTATAATCAGGCGGCTGACGCTATTGATGTCCGTGAGCTGGATACCATTCGGGTGGTGGGGAAGAATGAACCCATCACGGTTTATGACCTGATTGATCGCAAGAATCAAACCAGCGGTAAGATGGCAGAACTGGTACCTATCTATAATAAAGGACTGCAGTTGTATAAAGAGCTGGACTTCCAGGGAGCGATTAAAGTTTTTGAATCTGGGCTGAAAGTGATCTCAAAGGATGGCCCATCCGTCACCTACATCGAGCGGTGTCAGGAGTTTCTTGAGAATCCACCGCCATCAGATTGGGATGGCGTCTTTACCCATACTCAGAAAGGTTAAGAATACCTGCAGGTAAGAATTAAAAGAGGGGGCCTCAATCAAGTGTTTGGGCCCCCTTTTTTTGTTTTGAGGGGATCGTTTAAATGCGGGTTCCGTTTAGGATAAAAGGGCCCCAGTAGAAAGGATCAGAGTAAAGAAGCTCATCGTCTTCCGCTTCATTCATTAATTCCAGGCGGGCTTTTCTGAGCGCTTCATCCTTGGGGTTTCCTTCATTTAGGTATTTATAAAAATAGATCATCAATCTAGAGGTAGATTCATCCGCCACTGTCCAAAGAGATACAACGATAGAAGGCGTTCCGGCAAAGATGAAAGCTCGTGTCAGACCCACCATACCTTCCCCTTTAATTACTTTCCCCAAGCCGGTTTCACAGGCTGACAGTACCACCAGATCGGAATCAAGCTCCAAATCAAATATTTCTGAAGACTGGAGAAAACCGTCCTCCGGCTTATCCGGTTGAATCAGGTTCATCACGACACCGGAAAATTCTGGATTTCGTTCATCCAGAATCCCATGGGTGGCGAAATGGATATATTTGTATCCCTTGATGTTCTGCTTGACTGCAGATTCTTTAGCGTCCTCCCTCAGGTATGTAACGTTGGATGTGGAAAAAATATCTGAGATTTCCTTCAGTTCGGCCCGGGTGTTGAATAGGCGGTCGAGGTCATAAAAACCCTGCTGTTTGAGTGTTTTATTATAGGAGAACAACAAGGCCCCCGCGCCACTTGGCTTATATTCCGGATCGCCAAATCCGAGGAAGTCCTTGCGCTGAGCCATCTGCTCAGGATTCCTGTTTTTAACCTGGGTCTGGATCATGCCCAGTACCGAAACCGAGGGGGAATAGTGAATCGAGTATCTATGCAGCAAGTATTCTCGCCCATTGGGGAATCGTTCGTCAGTCTGTGGATGAATCTGGGTCAGGATCGTCTCAAAGGGAAGATAATAAAGAACACCGTCCGGAACGAGTACCAGCTGATTGACTTGTTTTTCCGCGTTTTTCAGCATGGGGTCCAGGATTTTGCGGTAAATCTGCAGGCCGATGGCAATATGGCTTTGAGTGGAGTCGATTAACATCTCATCGTCTTCCTCATCTTCCATAATCAGTGGATTAACAAGGGTTTTTCGGTATTTGCGAATTAATTGGTCAATGTCGGCATTCGGTGGCAATGCCACCATTGACAAGTTGTTTTTAGCTACTGCCCAGCCGTAAGACTGATCTGCGCCAACAAAGTACGTCAGCAGCATACTTTTCTCATTCAGCAGTTCGGTCTGTGTCTCCTTGACGCCATACACCTTTGGGTATTTCAAGCTGGCATAAGCAGGAAATTTTTCTTCCAGCTCTTTGGTGAAATTCCGGTGTTCTAGCAGGGTGGTGGTTTTTTTGATCTGCCACTCTTCGATTTTCTTTTCGTCTCTCTCTTTCTGTGGTTTCTTCAACTCAACAAAAATTAAACCATCCAGGGTGGCAATCCGAGTCTTTAGATCATTTTCCCTGTCTCGTATCTCCTGGGGCAGGTTCAAACCGGATCTGGCGACCTGCTCCTGCAGCTGATCCAGAAACGATCGGGCTCTGGACATCTCAGCATAATAAAAAGCTTTTTCATGAAATCCTTGTCCGGGCGCCCGCGTCCCCAGTTCGAACAAAATGGCAATCAGCTGCTGAAAGATATCGATGTTTGCCTGCAGCAACCTTTTTTGAGACTCCTCTCCTTTGATCTGAGCCCGTAGGGACTCAATGATCTCGATTGCCAAGGCAAAACTCTGATAGGAGGCGCTAAGGTATTGAACCTTCACCTTTGGGTCCTGGCTTTGGTTGGCGATTTCCCTTAGATAGGCACCCTTGATCTGCAGAGAGTCCTTCATCAGGTCTGGAGCAAGGACTGATTTTTGCTCGGGATTCGGGAAAAACTGTTCGCTCTCCAAAACTTTAAGAGATAGTGAACCGACAGCAATCTGGACCAGGTCCAGTGCCTTTTGATAATCCGACTGCTTGGAAGCGATGATGGACAGGTTATTGTGAGTCCTGGCCAGATCGATTCTGAGTTCCAATTCTCTTTGAGGTTTGAGGGCTTCCTGAAACGCTTTCTGGGCTTCCTCAAAACGCTCCTGTTTGAAAAACAGTATGCCTTCGTTGTTCCAACTGCTGGCAATCTCTTTCTTCAGTTGAAACCGTTCTGCAAACGTCCTCGATTGCCTGAGGAAACTAAGCGCCTCATCGTATTTGTTTTCATCCAGGTAAACGGAAGCGATGTTGTTATAGGTGAGAGCCAGCAGAGATTCGAAACCCAGCTTCTTTTGCAGTTCTGCTGTCTTCATCAGCTGCTTCCGAGCCCTCTCCAAATTCCCTCTCTGTTTGTAGAGTCCACCCAGGTTGTTGGTGATCTCGGAATCCAGCAGCGGATTTTGATACTGCGCATTTTGCTTGGTGGCGTTGATAAACGTGACCTCCGCCTGATCAAAGTCGTTCATCTTCAGGAAGATTAATCCTCTGGCGTTTAAAACCTCCGGGATCCGATTTAGCCTTTTAGCGGTTTTATAGGATTGTTCTCCATTTTTCGAATGGTCTAAGGCTTTTTTGTACTGCCCCAGTTCGGAATAGAGAAAGGCCAGTGCATTGTTGATGTCTCCATTTGCGCCAGGATTTGCGTTGGTTTCGGATAGCAGTGAGAGATAAATTTTTTCAGAATCGGCGATTTTCCCCAGACTAAGTAGCACATTCGCCTGCGCCATTTTTGATTGAATGGCTTCCGGTTTCTGGTTAAGTTCGATATACGAAGCTTCAGCCCGTTTGAAGTCAGAGAGCGCATCTTCAAAACGTGAGGCACTGAGATTGGCGAATCCCCTCTGGTAATACATTTCCGCTGCAATTCCGGGTGATGATTCCGGGTTGATTTTTTGCTGAAGCTGATTGAAATACCCCAGAGACTCTTCATTCTTGCCCTGTTTCTGGCTAATTTTAGCGAGATTGAGCAGCATCTTCAGATAGTCGACTGTACCCTCTTTCACCCATCCATTGGCCTGTTTATTGGCTTTCAATGCTTCGGGAATACGGCCGATTTCCAGGTAATATTTTGACAGATCCAGGTTAGCACTGCCCAGCTTTTCTTTGATGTCTGATTGTTCAATAAGTGAGACCAGCTGTTCCTGGTTTTTGATAGCAGCGATCATTTCTTTCTTTAGGCTCAGCGTGTAACTTTTCAGGCTGAGAATGTCGTATTGCAGGGCCGTCAACTGGCTGAAATCATGAGCCGTCACCGCCCGGTTCAAAGTGGCTGTTGCCCCATCCAGGTCTTGTGATCCCAATTGTGCTTTTACCAACAGGATCAACAGTGGCAATGTATCCTGTTCATTTGTCAGGGAGCTTAAATAGCTTTCAAGAGTGGATTCAGCCTCCTTGTACTGGTTGCTGTTGATCAGGATTGTGGCTTTTATTTCAATTAGTGAAGCCTCCAGTTCTTTTAGATTGTATTGGAGTGCAATGTTGATCTGTTCCAGTGCTTTCGCATGATCCTGCCCTTGATCCAGGTTTTTTGCGTACGCTTGATGTGTTTGTGCAAAAACCGGCTGTTTTTCATTGGTGGCACTCTTTTTATTCAACCCTTTTTGATATACTTCATTGGATCGTCTGGTATTTCCAGCTTGGGCGAGCAACAGACCAGCGTAGTAGAACGCTTGAGCGGATTGAATATCGTCACCTGCCGTATCGTTATTCCCGGCTTTTAGATAATAAATTACCGCATTGTTTGAGTCACCTTGGGACTTATAGTAGTTACCAATTTCGATGCGGGTGACGAGCAATTGCTTTGCATTAGTAGCTTTTTCCTGTGTGGATTCAAGTTCCAGTAAGCGGGTCAGCTTTTTTCCGGAACTCCCTTCTTCCAGGTTCGCTAGCAATGTTAATAACTGGCTGACCATTTTTGGGTCGTCGATCCGGCGATAGCTTTCCAGAGCCTGATTATAAAAACCGACGGCAGCTGGTTTATTCCCAGCTTTTTCAAGCTTCTGTGCAATGATCAGCTCCGTCTTTGCTTGATCAGAGTGATTGTTGCGCTTCTTGTGAATTTCGTTGATTTGCTTAAGAACTGCAATTTCCCGATCTCCGGGGTAGTGGCTTTCCGTCAGCAAAAGTATTCGTTGTGCAATTTTTGTTGCTTGATTCAAGTCTGGTTGAGTGGTTATCAGAAGTGCGTCCAGAGACAGTTGATAAGCCTTGATGCTGTTTTCAGTATCCCCCTTTTCCTGGATCGTTACTGCTCCCTGAAGATGAATTTCATAGATTTTTGGATAGGGAGATGTCTGAAAGGGCGCTTTTTTCATTGCTTGATATAGCTGGATGCCGGCGGGAAAATTCTGCTGTTGCCGATAAATCTCCAGTGCCAGGACAAAAGATTGGTAACGGGCTGTGTCCTGGATGAACCTGGACTCTGTCAGGGCTTTCTGTTTCAGGTATTGTAATGCCAGCTCATCTTTGGAAAGCGTCTGAGAGATGCTGATTAAATTGTCTAAAATGAGAACTCCCTCTTCACTTTTATTGAGTGGATTAAGTTTCGCCAGTTTTTGGTATGTATTGAGTGCTAGGATCCAGTTTTCATTTTTCTGTGCGAGAATCGCAAGCTGCTTCAACGCTTCATCACGTTTTTCATAGTCACTCCGCAGGGAAAGTATCTCTAGGATCTGTTGCTCGGGTTCTAGTTTTTTATTGGTGTGATATGCCTGGTAGAGACGGGTTAGAATACCCAGTTCTGTTTGTTTCTGCTGGACTTGGTTGTAGCGATGAATCTCTTCGAAGATCTCTATTTTCCTCTTTTCATCAGGTGTGTGCTGGGCGTAGAGCCGTCTGAGATCTTGAACTTCGTTGAGTGCGTTCTGTTTGGTAAACAACTCCATCAATAGATCAAAAGGCTTCGATGAAAAAGATGATTTTGTCTGGGTCGCATAATTGACCCACTGTGTGAGTACTCTTTTCTGATCTTTCTCCGTACCGTTTTGGACTGCACTTTGATGCCAATTCTCATAGTAGTATCCATCTCTGGCGGATCCGTTTCTGATGGCTAGTTGCAACAATTTTTCATATCCACCGCTAGTTTCATAATAACTGGATACTTTCCCAACAGAGATCACATAGAGTGCCAGATATTTCTCTTCAAGCTGTGTCTTGTTCAACTTCGAAGCGATCATACTCAGATGCTGCAAAGTCAGATTTCTCAGCTTGGTTTCAGTACGCGGCATGGTTTTGTGAAGGATCTCAAAATAATCCAGGGCTTTAGGCAGTGACCCGTTCTGATAATAAATGGTGGCTAGTTGATAGAGGTTTGAGGAATATTCGGCTCTTAACACTTTTTTGCCTTTCAGACTCTGGTAGAGTTCCAGCCGGTATTTAATCTCTTCCTGTTCGCTCTGGTATTGTTCCGCGTTGTTAATCAGCAAAACAAACAGCTTGGTCTGTATAACTGGATCTTTCACCGACTTGAGTTGATTTTGGATACCGACGAGCTGTGTAGAGGAAAGTTGCTTCCCGGAAAGCGTCAACGGCAGCATGATGGCCATCAGAAAAATAGTGCTGATCCAGATTGAGAATGTTGGAGTCTTGAATTTGAATGGTCTGTTTGCCATATGAATTCCAAAGAAAATTTCTAGTCGTGAATTGGATCCGTTGGAGATAACATCCTGGTTTATCAATATTTTGATTGTGATAGAATAACCCAATTCAATTAACTATGCAACATGACCTAAATGTTTGATTTGATGTTAAAAAAAGATATTAAATCTTCATTAAAGGGTGGACTGATTTGATGAGTTATCTGGGTGGGGTTCAAACTAGTAAGACCCCTAAGATGGCAAATAACTATGGTATTGTTATCTTCACTTTTGTTAGGTCTAGTTCGCAAAATAATTTACAGATTATTGTAGAAAATCACCAATGATTGTATTATACTGAAAGCAACTCTTGATTATTGCGGAGATCAGCAATTGAAAAATTGCTTCTGCTGAGAGATTGTCTAAGGTAGACACGCAGCATCAGATCGCCGCAAATTTCAGAAAGAGGTGGCTCTGAATAGCGTGTGGTTTGGAATAGGATGCATTTTGTTGCTCACACAACATATTTGAATGTTCCTGCAAAAAACCAGGGTATGATCTCTCCTTCATGCCAAAATTTAGCTATTCAGGGCCATTCACAACGATAGGTACCCCTCGCTGACACCCCTTCACATAACAAAGAACCTGAATATCCATGAATTGGAAAGATGATCCGTTCACGATTATTAAGATCCCAAGCCTGATAGCCGAACCTCGACTTGCAAATTTTTAAGAGGTGAAAATTACGAACGCCGGCTATACTTTTTAGATTGGGCTAGATGCCGGAATTTCCTGAAAAAAACTGATTTATTCGCTTGTCATTTTTTCGACAATCGACTAAAAGGAATAGATAGTAAATCGACATGGAATTTGTGGGGCAGTTTAATAAATCGAAAGAGGGGTGTATGAGAAACGGAACACAAAGACGGACCGAATCGGACGTAAATTTGAAGCTAATCTGGGAACAGCTAATGAATAGCACCCCGGGTCCGGATAATGCCCAACTCTGCAATCTGGTGATCCGTTCTCAACCGCTGGCTGAAAACGCAATGCAGCAGTTACTAAAACAAAACCCGACAAATCACGAGCTGTATGTACTAATGCGGGACGCTGCTCTGGAATACAAAAAGACAGCGTTTGAAAAACTGATCCAGGGAAAAGATATTTATAAGAATCTGGTCTCGGCAATAATTGAAATCCCTGAGCTCAGGGATGTCGCCTGGGAAAAATTTATTAAAGTAGGTCCCGGCGGAAAAGAACTCCGTCAGATTGCCGATTATATAGAACCTTTGAAAAATGATTGCTGGGAAATAATCATCACCCAAGAGATTTCCAATGATGAATTGATACATCTGATGCAGAACAATACGGTACTTCGGGAAAAGGCGTGGGAAAAATTGATGCAAGGGAATTACACCAACCGCCATATGTGCCGGATTATCGAGCATTGCCAGGAGTTGCGTAAAAAAGCATGGGTTACTTTGATGAAAAACGGGGCGACAAACGCAGAGCTTCGATATCTTATCGATCATGTCCCGGCAGTCAGAAGTATAGCTCAATACAAGCTGCGTAAAGCGACAGCAGAGGTCATGGAATTCTTAAATGGGCTGTTTTGATAATTTATCAAGAGCAGATACCCTCACCACTCTCTGATACACTTTAGGACTCGAATCCGAATTTTCCGATCAGTGGTACAAATACCACGCCGCCGATATTCTGTTTTTTCCACTCGCTTTCACCTACCCGCTCTACCAGGAACAGATCCTGGTGGAAGTTCTTGGCACCTACCGGAATAATCATCTTCCCGCCTATTTTCAGCTGTTGTTTGAGTACCATGGGAATTTTAGGTCCGGCAGCTGTGATCAGGATTTTATCGTAAGGGGCTTCTGCTTCATAACCCAGAGTTCCGTCACTGTGAATAACGGTGATGCGATCTGCGAACCCAGCCCGTTCAATATTGTCACTGGCAAATGAGACAAGCTGGGGCAATCGTTCGATGGTGACAACCCGGCCTTGTGCTGTCGTTATTTGCATGTTGATAGAATCGTCGTAATGACGGCTCAAAGGATGCCAGCCGGGGGGTGTGACATTACTTGGACAGCACATTTCGGCGGCCATCGACGCATGGTATCCGCTGCCGGAGCCGATCTCAAGTACACTGTCCCCTGGCCGAATATCCAGAGCATCACACTCCATAAACGCCATATGAGGGGCACTGATCGTCTGTCCGTGCCCGATGGGCAGCGGACTGTCATTATAAGCATATGGTTTTTGACTGTCAGGCAGGAAAAGGCTACGTGCAATTCTCTCAAAAGCGTTAATGCTGAACTGGGATTTTGCATAGTTCATCAACCGATAGAATTCCAGCAACTTCAATTTGACTTGGTTGTACTCAGACGTTTCAGGCGTCCAGGTCCATTCAGGCATCTTTTTCTCCGGGCTCTATGATCAATTCAACACTGGGTGTACGAGTGAATTTTTCAGGCACGAGTCAGGCTATCTGTCTTAACAAAATAACGCGCTCAACATTATTTCGTAAAGGATAATGATTAGCGTGTGGATATTGACAACTCCTGATGACAGTCGATACGATGCAGTATTTCGGAAAATGAACAGAACAGTCAACTAAGGGTCGGCTCAAAAATTAGTCAAGTATTTCCAATGGGTGAAAAGGAAACACGTTGCTCGCACATTCTGTTTGCAAAATGTCCAGAGCTTTTAAGGCTTTTGCAAACAGATTATGTGAAATTATTTTTTAACGATCCCTGAGAAAATGATCATCGGCAGGAAGGAATAAGATGTGGTTTTGGAAACAAGCTGCCAGCGATCAGCAGCAGGGTAATATCCCACCTGAAAAAGAGCTCCTCAAAAAAGTGCGGCAGATCAACATACGATCACGTCGAATGGTCAACGATGTGATGGCGGGAGAGTATCAGAGCGCCTTCAAAGGTCGCGGCATGGAATTCGATATGGTTCGTGAATACCAGGAGGGTGATGAGGAGCGGATGATTGATTGGAACGTGACTGCTCGTTTCGGGCAACCCTACGTCAAGAGCTATGTAGAAGAGCGGGAATTGACAGTGATTTTTCTGGTAGATATCTCGGCTTCGGGTCAGTTCGGTAGCGTGAAACAGTTGAAAAAAGAAGTTGCAACTGAACTGTGCGCGGTACTCGCTTTTAATGCGATTAAAAAAAATGATCGGGTAGGCCTGATTCTCTTTTCAGATCAGATTGAACTGTATATTCCACCCAATAAAGGGAAAACCCACGTTCTGAGAGTTATTCGAGAACTATTGTACTTTCAGCCGCGTCATCATCGCACATCAATCAATTCAGCATTGGAATTTCTCAACAGAGTATACCGGCGTCGAGCCGTTGTTTTTCTGGTTTCAGATTTCCTGGATCAGGACTATTTTAAAAACATGAACCTGACCAGCAAGAGGCATGATCTGGTGGCGATTGAAATGGTAGATCCGTCTGAATCAGAACCGGCCGCCATGGGACTTGTGGAGATGCTGGATCCGGAAACCGGGGAACATGTTCTGGTAGATACCAGTAGTAGCAGCTGGCAGGCACGGTACCGTTCAATCAGACTGAGATTTGATGAAGAGAGAGACTCTTTTTTGCGCAAAATTGGCGTGGACCGGCTGAAAATTAAAACCGACCAGCCGTTTGAGCGTGATCTGATTAATTTTTTCAAGAAACGGAGTTTGCGTTCATGATGAAATTCCGTCTCTTTTTTTATATGTCTGTTTTCATTTTTCTGTTCTCTTGCGGGTGCCGGCTTCCACAAGGGGAAGAGTCAGAAACGCCGGCGAAGTCACAATACCTGGAAAAACGCTTCGGGCTTGGTGGGGCCCCTATTGAAGTGATAGTGGGACTTTCCAGTGAATCCATTGAATTGACGGATTTTCTAATTATCACAGTCCGGGTTGAACACAGTGAGGCGGTACGTGTGGAGCCCCCCTATCTTTCAGAAGCTGTTTATGCTCCTTTACTATTGATCCAGAACCCGGAGGAGGATCTCTTCTGGTCGGAAAAACAGAACCGCGTCATCCAAACTTGGGTCTATCGTTTCGAGCCTATGAAATCCGGGGAATTTGCGCTTCATCCTTTTCGGGTTTTTTTTCGACTGGAATCTGAAAGAAAACCTCAAATGGAAAACTGGCCTGTTTACAAAATCGAGATATCTGAAATACCCTATAGGGTGACATCGGTTGATATCAATGATCAATCGGATATCCGGGATGTCAAAGGACCAATTCAACCAGAATATGATTATCTACCCCTTATTCTGTCTGTTTCTGGCATCGGTGTTCTGCTGTTCTTACTTTGGCTGGGCGTCAGAATCAGAATGCACTTTCAGGATAAAGGATTGTCAGTTGTGGAAACCATCGATTATCTACTGGAATCCTTGAGAAGGCTTAAAAAACTGGAGGATAAAGACTATATCTCCCAGCAGCAATACGATCGTCTGCATGTAGAACTGTCTGCCGTGTTGCGTTACTTCGTTGAGAATCGCTTTGGTTTGAAAGCTCGCGAACAGACAACAGAAGAATTTATCCGCGAGATTAGATATTCTCCACACTTTGACCGCGAACAGCAGGCGATTTTGCAGCAGTTTCTGGAACTAGCTGACCTGGTCAAGTTTGCCACTTATGATCCGGGTTCTGAAGCGAGCCGGGAAGCAATGAAGACCATTCGCTATTTTATTGAATCCACAGGAAAGCCAAATGAAGATTGATCCTGTAGTGGCAGCTGTTTCTATCGGCATATTCCTGGTATATATTGCTGTTTTTTTCTGGCAAAAACGCTCTGGCAATCTCAGTGCGGCGTTACGGTATTCTAGCGTTTATCAACTTAAAGCGGCCGGTCGCTCGTGGCGTGTTCGTTTTCGCTGGACATTGGATTTGTTGCGGATATTGGCAGTTGGTTTTCTGCTTTTTGGCTTTTTAAGACCGCAGCAGGGGCTTGAGACTGTTCGTACAGCCAGAGAAGGAATTGCAATTCAGATGGTGATTGATCGGTCCTCTAGTATGAAGGAGGGGCTAACCTATCACAGTCAGGAACTTGACAGGTTGGAGGTTGTCAAACGTGTTTTTGAGACATTTATACTGGGAGATGATCAGAATTTGCCAGGCCGCCCCGTGGATATGATCGGGTTGAGCAGTTTTGCCGGATTTGTGGAAGAAAACGCCCCTTTGACATTGGATCATACCACACTGGTTAATTTTGCCCGAACTATCCGTCCGGCGGGCAGGCTTGAAGATGGTACCATGATTGGAGATGCAATCTATTTTTCGACCCTGCGCCTGATCAGTGTGGATGAACTGTTACGTAAAGCTGGAGAAAAGAACAACGATTATCGTGTCAAATCGAAGGTCATCATTCTACTGACGGACGGCCAGCAAACCCGCGGTGGAATGGACCCGTTGAAGGCGGCCCAATTTTCAAAAGATAATGGGATCAAAGTGTACACCATTGCTATTACAAGCGATAGCCAGTACTCGTCTCAGAACTCAATTTTTGGGAATTTCTTTTCATTAACGGGCAGGCGGCTGGATACGACCTTGTTGGAACAGGTGGCAGATGTAACTGGAGGTGTTTTTGCCAGAGTTTCTTCGGGAGAAGAGCTGTTGGAAATCTATCGGAAGATCGATCTGCTTGAAAAAAGCAAATTCGAAGAGCGGTTCACCACGTACAAAGAGCAGTTTCCGCTGTTCGTTACCATTGGGCTGATTATTCTCTCCCTGGAACTGGTACTGGCGATGACCCTGTTTCGAAAGATCCCCTGATGGGCTCTTTGTTGCTTTAATGAAGAGATTGTTAGACTGTCTTTCTGACCATGCGGTTTGTCCAACGAGAGAGGATATCGTAGGTAACGGTGCCAGCCCAATCAGCGATCATCATCGCTGTGATCTCCATTTCTTCCTGCCTGCCTAACAGAACAACTTCGTCCCCTTTTTGCACATCAGGAATATCCGTGACGTCAACCATGGTGGCGTCCATGCCATTTCCACCAACTATAGGTGCCTTTTGACCGTGTATGATGACGAAACCGGTATTGCGTAACCGAGGGTATCCGTCGCCATATCCCACAGGCAGAACGGCTACGTGTGTCTCCCGTTTCGCTCTGAAATGCATGCCATAACCGGTGGATTCTTCTGTTTGAAGAGTCTTAACAAAGGCGACTCTTGTTTTGGCTGACATAACGGGCTGTAGTGTTTTTCCATCAATTTCGATTCTGCGACACACCTTCGACGGGTAAACACCAGTGGACAGAATTCCAATTCGAACCATATTGCCATGAGCATGTGGTAGATCCAGATAACCGCCACTGTTGCAGGCGTGGGTTATCGGAGGTAAGAGCTTCTTTTCTTCCAGACCGGACAGTACATCCTGAAATTTCTGCCACTGTGCATTGGCATAAGTTTTGTCCGTTTCGTCTGATTGAGCGAAATGAGTCATGATCCCTTCTGCATGAATCCCCTCCATCCGGGCAATCTGACTGAAAGCCTCAACCGCTTCGCCAGCTGGAATACCGTAGCGGCCCATTCCTGTATCGACTTTCAGATGAACCCGTGTCCGCTTGTTGTTTTCTCTGGAAATCCGGTCGATCAGCTCAGCCTGCCAGACCGATTGTATCTGAATGGAAATATTATTCTGGACGCAGATCGGTATTTCGTCGTTACTCCGTTCTCCAAACACCAGTAGCGGGACCTTTGCAAAGGCTTTACGAACTGTCAGTGCTTCAGAGAGGCAAGCAACGCCGAGATAATCAGCTCCGGCATCTATGGCCGCTCCTGAAACTTCAATCACACCATGACCCAGAGCGTTATCTTTGACAACGACCAGGACTTTTAAGTCATCCGGTTTATCCTTGAGTATTAAGTCAAAATTGTCTGTCAAGGTTTTCAGATCCAATTCCAACCAAGCCCTGGACAAGGATTCCTTGGTGGACAAAAAGAAATCCTGGACGACTTTGCGGTCGAAGAAAGGATAACGAGTCTGCCCAATAGTCTGATAGGTTTCGTGTCCTTTACCGGCTATCAGAACAGCATCGTCAGATGAAGCGGACTTGAGGGCCAGATATATCGCCCGTCGTCGGTCCGGCTCCATGATGTATTGTCCGCCGGAATCTGCAGGAATACCAGCGACAATATCATCAATAATCTTGTTTGGGTCCTCTGTGCGCGGATTGTCTGATGTAATCACGTTGATATCTGCTAACTCTGACGCAATACGGCCCATTTCACTTCGTTTGGAACGATCCCGGTCTCCGCCGCATCCGAAAACCACAATCACTCTTTTTTTGGTCAGTGAGCGGATCTCCTCCAGAATTTTCGTCAATGAATCGGGGGTGTGAGCATAGTCAACATAGACGTCGAAATCTGCCGGGCATTCAACTGTTTCAAAACGTCCGTCCACTTTTCGGGCATTGGCAAGCCCGTTTACAATCTGTTCGATGCTGATTCCCAGCGCAAAGGCAGCGCCGAAAGCCGAGAGTGCATTGTAGATGTTAAAAAGGCCAGGCATTGGCAAGTGGATCTGACTTAAATGGTTACCTCGCAGGTAGATGTCAAAGATGCTGTAACTGCCGGTCATTTCACTGGGATAGGCAACCAGATCCGCATCTTTGTTGCGGATGCTGTAGGTCAATACTTCCGCTTTACCGATAACGCGCAGATGTTTGTCGATCGCTTCAATAAATTCGTTGCTGTTTGCATCATCGATATTGATAATGCCATATGACTTTTTTTGCTTCTTACCCAGTTGCCGGAAAAACTTGAGCTTCGCTTGCTTATACGATTCCAGGGTTTTATGGTAGTCTAAATGATCCTGCGTCAGGTTGGTGAAAATGGCAATGTCATAATCGATGGCGTGGTTCCGTTCGAATGCCATGGCGTGACTGGTAACTTCCATCGTCAGGTAATCCACTTTCTCCTCAGCCATTTGCTGTCCGATCTGAAACAGTTCGGTAGCCATCGGATTGGACAGGTGGCTGGCCTGTTGTTTGCCTGATGGGTAAAACACCCCGATTGTTCCGATAACACCTGTTTTGGCCCCAATCTGGCCGAATATGGAATCGAGGAGCTGGGTCGTCGTTGTTTTCCCGTTGGTTCCAGTAACACCAATCACTTTCATGTCTGAAAGAGGATCTCCATAAAACGTCTGGGCGATAATTGCCATAGTCCGGTTCAGGTTATCCACTTCGATCAGACTGATATTTTCAGGCTTGATGGTGATGGTATTTCTTTCAGCCACCAGACAGATTGACCCGGCATTAACCGCTTGTTCCCAATAATCCAGAGCGTTTGTTTCAATATGCGCCTCTTGAAATTCCTCATTTTCCAGACAGAAATAGAGCGAATTTGCTGCCACGCTCTGAAAGTCCCAAGTGATAGAGAGGATTTCCCGAGTGCTGTCTCCTTCAAAGCGGAAACTGCCCTCAGGGAGAGAATTCAGGATCTCCCTGATAGTGATAGTTGGTTGATGGGTCATGATAATCTGGAGAAACCTATTTTCCGAAGCTGAAACTTCTGGATCGAGATGAGCTGGAACGCAGGGATCCACTGCCAAAAGCTGAACTGCGACGGCTGGCGCTTGAACTGCCAAAAGCACTGCTGCGTGTCTGGCGTGATGAATTACGGGACAACTGAGACTTGCCCGCTGTTTTGTTTGAACCAAAACCACCGGATTTCAAGTTCCGATTTCGGGTGGCTTGAAATTTTTTCTGAGTATTAGTAGGCTTTTGCAAACTGCGAGTGATACCGCGGTTGGCTGCTTTTCCCCGGTTCGGATTGGAGATCTGTTTGCCGGAGGAGCGTTGGTAATTATTAGCTCCCCGTCTCACGGAACCGGTGTTATATGACCGACTGACACGTGTCATATAGGTTGATCTGCCCATGATCGGGAAAAAAGAGTAATAGCCTGGATAGAAACCGAAATAAAAGGGAGAAAACCAAAGCGGCCTGGGGTAAAAATAGCTGTGATACATGGGGGATTTCTGTCCGGAAGACGCCTGCTCCGGCAGTTTTTCCCGTTCGATTTTGGCCGAGTCGTTGAAGATAGCCTGATCCCCGTAGATCTGTTCGTTACCGACGACTTGAATTTCGGCCCGGTCTCCATTTTTTTCAACAGTGATCGCAGCCACCTCCTGAGTCTCATCTTTCTGTGGCTGTACCGTCAAAGAGTACCCAATCTTGTTCTCGACGTCGCCGAACTCTTTGACAAACAGATAATCGACCTTTTTATCGTCATTCAGGTCCAGATTATTAATACCGCCTTTTTCATTCAGTATTCGTTCGAGTTCCTGGCCTGACCGAATCTCTTTGGTCAACGTGGTCAACGCCTGTAGGTCCATCCCCTCTGCAGCCGGCAGTTGAACACTCTCCTGCCGTAGTTGTGATTGATAACCAGGGTCGGACTCTTTTTCAGTCAACCAATTGTAGAGGGAAAACGACCCGTTAAGGATCAGAATCATGATAACTGCTATTTTTATCGCTTGCATTGTCGATCCGGATGAATATTTACAAAGTTTTCAGTGGACTTCAAACGGTAGTCTTTAGCATGACCAGGTTCAGTCTTCATCTTCTATCAGTGGCTCCTCAGAGAAGGTGTACTCCACAAAAACTGATAGGATCTCATTTCGTTTCATCTTCTTGACTGTAAACTGATGTGGTTTGATTTTCAGAGTATCTCCTACCACAGGCAATCTGTCCAGATTTGACATGATGAGGCCTTGCAAGGTTTCAAAATCTCCGTCGATAAGGATTTCACCCTTGATATTTTTGTTGATCGTGATTATGTCGGTTTTGCCATTGATCACCCAACTATTTTCCCCGGCTTGTCGAATAAAGGAGGTCATGACATCTTTTTCATCATAGATTTCTCCTACCAGCTCCTCAAGGATATCTTCCAGTGTGACGATCCCGGCCATACCACCAAACTCATCCACGACGATGGCCATGTGGTTCTGTTCAGACTTAAACTGTTCCAGTAACGAGGTCAGTGACAGGGTTTCATAAATGAACAGTGGTTTTTGCGACAGTTCACTCAGTTGCATGTCATGCTGGTTATCCAACAAGTATTTGAAAACATTCTTAAGGTTAACGATTCCCGTGATATTGTCAATGGACCCTGAATAGATCGGGATGCGTGTGAACTGCTTTTCTAGCATCTGTTCTTGAGCTTCACCTAGCGTCAGAGTCTCTTCCAGGCCAAAAACAGCAGTTCTGGGAGTCATTACTGGATAGACCTCGCGTTCATCAAAAATAAAGACATTCTTGATCAACTCCTTTTCAGATTCATTGATCACACCCAGCTCTTCGCCCTTAGCAACAATATTTATGACCGTGTTCTCTGAAATGGTAGAGTCTTGATGATTCTTCCCTGTCAGCATCAAATTGATCGCTTTGCTGATGCCGTCGAAAAAAAAGAGAATGGGTGTGAGTAGAACGCTGAGAAAAGCGATGATGGGTGATAAAAACAGGCTGATGCTTCGATTATGAGTGATAGCGATGGTTTTTGGGGCGATTTCCCCAAAGAGTAAGATAATGAAAGCGAGTCCGGTAGCTGAGAGCATTACGCTGAGCTCCTCAGATATTCCAAGGAGATAAGCATATTGTATGGCTAGTGTTGTGTTGAGAGCAGTTGCCGCAATGTTGACAACGTTGTTTCCGATTAAGATTGTGCTTAATAGCCTCTCTTTATTCTCAATAAGCTTGATTAAGGTCTTTCGGTTCTTCTTCCTGGATTTTGCAATTTCTATCAGATCGATCTCACTGAGAGAAACGAACGCACTCTCCGTTCCCGAGAAGAAGGCCGATAAGAAAATTAGCAGTACCAGGGTGATAATACCAATAATCAATGCTACCTTTAATAGATTGGTTAAAAAAAGCCAGGTCGTTAATTAGCTTTAACGGCGGCACTCTTTTTCTTGGCCTTGGTTTTCTTCTTT
>PJEL010002139.1_pt1 | contig 18608 bp, 17 predicted proteins | sample 1853271 | NCBI WGS metagenome assembly PJEL01 (sample SAMN08108733, study PRJNA415343) | Invertebrate metagenome, whole genome shotgun sequencing project. | host: Globobulimina | place: Sweden: Gullmar Fjord | collected 2015-08
GGTGGACCATTGTTCAGGGTTGTTGTCCGTGCCAGAGTTGATCGAGAGCAACCGGATATTCCAACTGTTTCAGAGATTTACGGTGGTGCCAACTGGCATGAACGTGAAACATGGGATTTTTTCGGTATTAATTTTGTAGGTCATCCACAGCTTGAGCGTTTTCTCCTTCCCGACGATTGTGATTATCATCCATTACGCAAGGATTTCAAACCATGACAACATTAGCCCAAAGCCATTTGCATGAGACCTTTGAGCTCAATATTGGTCCTCAGCATCCTGCCACCCATGGTGTCCTTCGTGTCAAGGTCGTCATGGACGGTGAGTATGTTGTTAAGGCTGAACCAGTACTTGGCTATATTCATCGTATGCATGAAAAAATGGGTGAGAACCGAACCTGGGCCCAATTCTGGCCCAATTTAGGACGGCTCGATTATCTCTCAGCCCTTGCATATAATCACGGATATGCCGGTCTTGTTGAACGGGCCATGGGCATTGAAGTACCAGAGCGGGCGGAGTACATCCGGGTTATTACCGTTGAGCTAAACCGTATTCAGAGTCATCTCCTCTGGCTCGGTGCCTATGTTCTCGATCTTGGTGGTTTTACTCCCTTAATGTACGCCTTTGATGATCGTGAAATGATTCTCGATCTCCTTGAGTCTGTTACCGGTTCCCGTCTTACCTATTGTTATTTTCGATTTGGTGGCGTTTACAATGATGTTGACGATGATTTTCTCACCGGAACCAAGGCATTTATCAAACGTCTCAGGGATAATATTCCGATGTACCATGATCTTGTCACCGGCAATGTTATCTTGATGTCCCGTTTACAGGATATTGGACCTGTTTCTGCTGATATGTGCCGGAAATATGGTGCCACAGGCCCGGTACTACGAGGATCAGGAATTAATTTTGATATTCGTAAAAATGAACCATACTCCGTGTATCCTGAGCTTGATTTTGATGTGCCGGTGTACACAGGGTGCGAGTCAATGGCCCGATACATGGTGAGGATGGACGAGATGCTTGAGTCTTGTCGTATTATCGAGCAGGCGATTGCTAAAATGCCTGAGGGGCCGATCATGCCCGAAAAGAAACCGAAAATGATCAAACCTGCAAAGGCCGATTATTATTTTGCCGTGGAAGCTGCACGTGGAACCTTTTCCATGAGGACGGTGAGCGACGGCACCAATAAATCATACAGAATGAGGCTGAGATCGCCGACCTATTCAAATCTCAGTTTATTTGAGGAGGCAAGCAGAGGGATGCTTCTGCCTGACGCCCTGGCCTTTATGGGCAGCCTTGATCTTGTTATTCCCGAAATGGACCGGTAAGGAGTAATTACATGGAAGAATTGATTCGGGTAATCATTTATTTTGTTGGGATTGCGGCCTTTCTCGGCTTGAATCTCGCTTATCTCGGTTGGGTTGAGAGAAAGGGCGCTGGCCATATTCAGCGTCGTACTGGCCCTAAAGAGGTAGGACCGTATGGACTTATTCAGCCTCTGGCCGACGGCCTGAAGTTGATGAGTAAGCAGCTTATTATTCCTGAGGCTGCTGACAGACCACTTTACATGTGTGCGCCGATTTTGGCCATGGTGCCAGCGGTTCTGCTTTTTGTAGTAATTCCATTTGCTGACGGCCTTGTTCCACGGGAGTTTAATCTCGGTTTGTTGATGATGTTTGCCTTTGCCTCGGTTGCCGGCTTGTCAATACTTATTGGCGGCTGGGGTTCCGGTAACAAGTATTCCCTCATTGCTGGAACCAGGGCAGTCTCCCAGGCCATTGCCTACGAGATTCCGTTGATCATCACTGCTATCACCATTGTAATGATTACCGGTAGTATGGATCTTTCCGAAATTGTTCGTTACCAGGAAGGCGGCTTCTGGAATTGGAATGTTCTTGCATTTAATAAGTCCATCCTCATGCCTATCTCTTTTCTTGTCTTTTTTGTCTGTTCTCTGGCAGAGTGCAATAGGGCTCCCTTTGACATGGGTGAGGCGGAAAGTGAGCTTGTTGCCGGCTATATCACAGAATATGGTGGTATGGGGTTCGGCCTGTTCATGATGGCAGAGTATGCCAACCTTGTTCTTGGCGCGAGTCTGACCACCATCCTCTTTCTTGGCGGTTGGCAGTGTCCTTTTGGAATTACCCCGGGTCCGTGGTGGTTTCTCATAAAGATGTATTTTCTCATCTGGTGTGTTGTCTGGATTCGTTGGACCTTTCCACGAACCACCCTATGGGGATTGCTTAATCTGTCCTGGAAATATCTTATTCCGTTCTCACTGGTAAACTTACTGATTACTGCCTTATTCATAAAGGTGTTTTGATTATGGCTGGCTATTTTAAAGACCTGATTACCGGGATCAAGAGTTTGGCTATTGGTATGAAAATTACCAATAAGGAGTTTCTCACCAAGCCCATTACTCTGCAGTATCCCCACGAAGCCCTTAAAATGACCCCGCGTTACCGGGGCCATATTGAACTGATAAAACATCCTGAAACCAGCACACACTCCTGCGTTTCCTGCGGAATGTGTGTTAAGGGATGTCCTTCCAACTGTATTACCGTGAAGTCCAAGAAGATCCCTGGGGTGAAGGGAAAAGTGCTCACTGACTACATTCTCAATTTTACCACATGTAGCCTGTGCGGTCAGTGTGTGGAAAATTGTAAGTTTGGAGCAATTCAGTTTTCTAACGAGTATAACCTGGCCAGTACCAGGCGTGAAGATTTTGTCTTCGATCTGCTGAAACGACTGCACCCAGAAGGTGTTCCTGAGCCGAAGGTTGATCCTGAGTTGTTAAAGAAGGAAGAAGAAAAGAAAGCCGCAGCAGCCAAAAAAGCCGCTGAGAAGAAAGCAGCAGCAGAACAAGCTGCCGCAGAGAAAGCCGCCGCAGAAAAAGAGTCTGCCGAAGAAAGCGGTGAATCCAAAGCAGAGGAAAAAAGCTGATGAATCCGTCACTGTTTTCACCGGAAGGCCTGTCCGGAGTCATATTTTTGATCATCATTGGCACAACCTTTCTGGGGGCGCTCATTGCCACCTGTACCCAGAGATTGATCAGAAGTGTCTGTGGGCTGGCTATTTGTTTCTTGGGGGTATCGGGATTGTACTATTTCTTAAACAGTCCCTTTGTCGCCCTGATGGAACTTCTGATATATATTGGCGCTGTATGTGTCACCATTGCTTTTGCCATCATGCTTGCTGAGCCGAATGATGCGAAAATGTCCCGCAAGATGAATGGATTAAGCGGCGGCCTTGCAGCAATTTGCGGTGGAGTGTTTGCTTACGCACTTGCCTATGCCGGGGTAACCGGACAGTGGATGGCACCGGCTGCAAAAGTAAATGATGGATCGGTGAAAGCCATTGGCATGGGCTTGCTGACTCAGTACAGCATGGTTTTTGAGCTTGTTTCAGTGGTTCTGCTTGTTGCCATTGTTGGTTCGGTTGCACTGGCCCGGGTCGGGAGGGATAAGGAATAATGTTAACTTTAAGTACGCAACTTAATACGTATCTTATTATTGGTGCCATGCTGTTCGGCTTCGGGATATTCGGCATGGTTCGCCGTCCCAGTCTTATTGGTATGCTGATAGCGGTGGAGCTTATCTTAAGCGGCGCGTCCGTTAATTTTATGGCCTTTAACCATTTTCTGGCGCCGGACCCCACTGTAGGTCAAATAATAACACTGTTTATTATGGCCATAGCGGCGGCAGAGGCCGCCATATCGCTCAGTATTGTTATTGTAGTGTATAGAAATTACAAGTCCGTAGAAACTGAAGACTTGGTAGAACTTAAAGGTTAGCTTCTCGAGGAAAGTCTCATGGAAATCGCCAGCGCTGTAACAAGCGATATAGTAACCTCCAGTAAACTGGTGTGGGCACTGATGATCCCCCTGATTGGGTCAATAGGTGTGGCCATGTCAGGGAAAAAACCCAATGTGCGGGAAAGTATCACTGTCATAACGGCGATGCTACTTTGTTCAACTGTTTTTACAATGATTGAGCCGGTACTTGCCGGTAAGACATTATATTATCAGATGTTCAAAATTGTGCCGGGTGTAAGCGTCACCTTGCGGGCAGATGCTTTTTCCATGATCTTTGCCTTGATTGCCTCAATTTTGTGGGTTTTTGCTGCCTTTTACTCCATGGGCTATATGCGCAGCCTGGAGGAACATGCCCAGACCAGATTTAACACCTGTTTTGCCATTGCCATTTTTGGGGCCATAGGCGTTGCCTTTTCTGATAACCTTTTTACCTTGTACCTCTTTTATGAGGTGGTCAGTGTCTGTACTTACCCACTTGTTGCCCATCACCAGGATGAAGAGGCTTATGAGGGTGCCAAGAAGTACATGATATACCTGACCACAACAGCAAAAGGACTGCTGTTGCCGGCCATGGTTCTTATCTATGTAATGACCGGAACCCTGGATTTCCCCACTAACATCACTGGCGGCATGTTTGCGGCGGATGCTAATTCCGCCATCGTCACCATGCTCTTTATCTTCTGTTTGTTCGGTTTTGCCAAAAACGGTGTGATGCCGTTCCATCACTGGCTGCCGGGTGCCATGGTTGCACCAACACCAGTTAGTGCTCTTCTCCATGCCGTGGCCGTTGTTAAGGTCGGTGTGTTTTGTACCACTCGGGTTATGCTCTACGTATTTGGTACTGACATGATGGGAGCTTTGAACCTGGGTATTCCAACCGCCTATTTTGTCGGCTTTACTATAGTTATGGCTTCGGTGATCGCCTTGACTAAGGACAATCTTAAGGCACGGCTAGCCTATTCAACGGTCAGTCAGCTCTCCTATATTATTCTCGGCGTCTGTTTGCTTACGCCCCATGGTATAGCCGGTGGACTGATTCATATTGCCAACCATGCATTCTCAAAAATAACTCTCTTCTTCTGCGCTGGTGCAATTTATGTGGCCACCCATAAGAAAAATATTTCTGAGATGAGTGGCCTTGCTAAGACAATGCCCTTTACCTTCGGTGCTTTTGCTGTTGCTTCACTCAGTATGATCGGTGCCCCACCGGTGGCTGGCTTTGTTACAAAATGGGAGTTGCTTGTCGGTACAATTGAGTCCGGAGCACTTGGTATCATACTGGTTCTGCTGGCCAGTACACTGCTTAATGTTGGTTATTTTGCGCCGGTTGTCTATAAAGCTTTCTTTGGCAAGCGTCCTGAAGGTGAACCTTATCAAGGAATAAAGGAAGCACCGTTGTCCATGGTTATTCCACTGTGTACAGCGTCTTTGATCTCAGTCATTATTGGTATATACCCAAATTTTTTCATGAGTTTTGTTAAGGCGGTGATAGGATGATTGGTTTAATCGAATTCTTCCGCGAGCGTAAGTTGATGACCACGCTGGCTTGTCTCGGAATGATTGGTCTCATAGCCGTTTGGGGTTCATTTATGCTCGATACGAGCCATGCCCATACAGAGATAGAAAAATTCCCATTTTTCTGGACTCTCTTTGGTCTTATTGGCGGCGCACTGCTTATTGTCTTGTCCCGGTTGCTTGGCTGGTTGGGACTTATGACCCGCGAGGATTATTACGATGACTAATTTCTGGTTGCATCCAGCACTTATATTAATTGTCGGTGGATTGATTCTGCCTTTCATGAAAGGGGCCTTGCGTAAACCCTTTCTGATGATTGTGCCGATTCTGACCTTTCTTACCGTTCTTGGTCTGGATAAAGGTGTCCATGGAGTTGTACAGTTTATTGACTGGCAGCTTACCTTTGGCCGGGTTGATCAGCTGAGTCAGGTTTTTGCCTATATTATGTCTTTTATGGCTATTATCGGCACACTCTTTTCTTTAAACAATAAAGATAACGGTCACCATATTGCCGCCTGGTTTTATGTGGCCGGTTCCATAGGAACCATTCTTTGCGGCGATTTTGTTGTCCTCTTTCTCTTCTGGGAGTTGATGGCATTTGCTTCTGTTTTTCTTATCTGGCAACGCAAAGGTCCAAAGTCTCCTGGTGTAGGTTATCGTTATGTAATTATCCATACCATTGGCGGGCTTTTCCTGCTGGCTGGCTTTACCCTGCGTTATTACAATACCGGTGGAGATCTCTCCTTTGTGGCCCTTGGTGTTGATTCGCCCAATCTGGCCCTCTACCTTATTTTGATTGGATTCATCGTTAATGCCGCAGTTCCACCATTTCACTCTTGGCTGCCTGATGCGTATGCTGAGGCCAGTGTGGGTGGCGCAGTTTTCATGTGTGCCTTTACCACCAAGACGGCTATTTATGTTCTTGCCCGTGGCTTTGCCGGCATGGATATTCTCATACCACTTGGCGCTTGTATGGCCCTGTACGGTGTTGTCTATGGTGTCATAGAAAATGACGGCAGACGAATATTTGCCTGGGATACAGTGAGTCAGGTCGGTTATATGGTTGTCGGCGTTGGTATAGGTACACAGCTGGCGATTAATGGTGCCACTGCCCATGCTTTTGCCCATATCCTTTATAACGGACTCCTTTTCATGGGAACAGGCAGCATCCTTTACATGACAGGTACCTGTAAGCTCACTGAACTAGGTGGTCTGTATAAAAAGATGCCAAGGACCTTACTGTTTACCATGATAGGTGGATTGTCCATTGCCGGCTTTCCTTTACTGAGTGGTTTTGTTAGTAAATCGATGATTATTGTTGCCGGTATGGAAAGTCATCAAACTACGGCAGCCTTTGCCCTGCTGCTGGCTGCCGGCGGTACTTTTCTGCTGGCTGCTCTGAAAGTTCCTTACTATATCTGGTTCGGAAAGAATAATTGCAGTGATGAAGTGTGGGAAAAGGCACAGGATCCACCAATGAATATGCAGCTGGCCATGATTTTTGCCTCTGCTATGTGTCTGCTTATCGGCTGTTATCCGCAGTACCTGTACAATATGCTTCCATACCCGGTGCATTTCAATCCGTACAACTGGCTCCATATATCTGAAACCTTACAGATTATTGGTGGATGTGGTATCGCTTTCTTTGTCTTACGCCGTTATATCGCACCTGCACCTACCATCAGCCTTGACCTTGACTGGTTTTATCGTCAGGCCGGTAAAGGCTTTATGTGGGTTGACAGTAAGATTATCCAGACAATTGACGGATGGGTAGGTGAAATTTACCGTGCCATTGGTGTGGCATTTCTGATGGTGTTCAGTCGGTTCTGTTCATGGTTTGACTGGAATGGTATTGATGGTGTTGTCGATGGTACAGCTCGGTCTGTTAAATCCCTTGGCGGTGTCGTTCGTAAGGCCCAGGCAGGGAACATTCAGTACAATATTTTCTATGCAGCGACTATAGCAGGGGCTGCTGTACTTGTCTTTGTCTTTGCATAGGTCAATTTCGAAAATTACACACTTTGCACAATGAATAGAGGATAGTGGGAATGGATTTTCTTATAATGAATGAAGGGTTTCCCCTTTTGAGTACCCTGGTATTTTTCCCTCTGGCGGGCGCTTTTATCCTGGCTTTTCTCCCTGGAGAAAATACACAACGCATTTGGACTACCCTGGTTACCGTTGTCACCGCAGTAATGTCATTTGGTCTGTACACTGGTTTTGATTCCACCACTGCAAAATATCAATTTGCCGAGCATGTCAGTTGGATACCATCACTTGATATTCATTACACCCTTGGTGTGGATGGGATTAGCCTTCTTCTCATATTGTTGACAACCTTTATCCTGCCTCTTTGTGTGATTGGTTCCTGGACCTACATCCAGAAACGGGTGAAAGAGTTCATGATTTGTTTGCTGATTATGGAATCAGCCATGCTTGGCGTTTTCATGGCTCTTGATTTTGTCCTGTTTTATATCCTCTGGGAAGCTATGTTGATTCCAATGTATCTGCTCATTGGCATCTGGGGCGGGCCGAGAAAGGTCTATGCCTCAATCAAGTTCTTCCTCTATACTCTTGCTGGCTCGGTTATGCTGCTTGTGGCAATTATTGCCCTGTACATGCATGCCGGCACCTTCAGTATCCCGATGTTGATGGGACAGGATTACTCTTCAACCATGCAGATCTGGGTCTTTCTGGCCTTTTTTCTGGCCTTTGCCATCAAGGTTCCCATGTTTCCTTTTCATACATGGCTTCCTGCCGCTCATGTTGAAGCGCCCACAGCCGGTAGTGTGATCCTGGCAAGTGTCTTGTTGAAGATGGGTACCTATGGATTCCTGCGCTTTTGTCTGCCCATTACCCCATATGCTTCGGTCTCCTTGGCTCCTTATGTATTATGGTTGTCTGTTGCGGCAATTTTGTATGGTGGATTTACCGCCCTTGCTCAATCTGACATGAAGAAGCTGGTTGCTTATTCAAGTGTGGGGCATATGGGTTTTGTCACATTGGGTATCTTTTTCTTTAATACCAATGGGCTTGAGGGAGCAATTCTGCAGATGATTAATCATGGTGTGACTGCTGGTGCTCTCTTTCTCTGCGTTGGTATGATGTATGAGCGTACCCATAGCCGTGAACTCAAGGATCATTCAGGTATTGTCGCTGATGTACCGATTTTTTGTTCATTTCTGTTTATCTTTTCCCTGTCGTCACTGGCTTTTCCGGCGACAAACAGTTTTGTTGGCGAGTTTCTTATTCTTGCCGGTGCGTTTGCTGAAAACAAAATAATTGCCGGAGCGGCAATACCAGGGGCTATTCTGGCCGCTGCCTATATGTACCGCCTGCTCCAATATGTTCTTTTCCGCGGACCAGGCAGACCAGGGCTCGCTGATCTTAATGTCAGGGAAATTGCTACCCTTACTCCGCTCTTGTTCTTTGTTTTCTGGATTGGTCTAGCCCCTGAACCATTTTTAAGCGTAATACACACAAGTGTCGATTATCTTATTCAGCAGGTCAATGCCGGTGGGTCGGCGCATTTGGCCTTGGCAACATTGCCTTGATGTTGATTTTATAATTACCTCTGTCTAATTGTGGCTTTGACTAAGTCGCGCTGATAAAAAACAGCAAAGGATATAACATGTTGTTTGCACCAGAGTTATTACTGTTATTGGGATGTTTGGTTCTTTTCGGGATAAGTCTTGGAAAAGATAATGGACAATTGGCTAAAAATGTCACACTTGGCTTAGCCATCGCATCGACTATTACCTGTTTTGTTGTTTTACGACAGACTGGTAGTATGTTTTTTGATGCCTACCGTATTGATCTATTTTCACAAGCATTCAAACTGGCGATATGTATTGGTTTTACAGCAGTGCTACTTTTTAGCAGCAATGTGAAGGGTATTTCCCGGCGCTTGCGGCCAGAATATTATATGTTTATGACCCTTAGTACACTGGGTCTTATTATGATGGTCAGCGCTGTTGAGTTGCTTACTTTGTTTGTGGCCCTGGAGCTTTCCTCCTACTGCCTCTATCTCATGGTTCCCATGCGTGATGACGAGAGTGGGGTTCGCTTTCAGATGGAAGCTGCCATCAAATATATCCTCTTTGGTGTGGTGGCTACAGGTACCATGCTCTATGGTATGAGTTTTATCTATGGATTGACTGGAACTACCTATTTTTCTGAACTTGTGCCTCAGCTTCATACTCTTAGTTCTAATCCCACAGCACTGCTTGCTATTGCTCTCTTTATGTCTGGTTTTCTATACAAATTGGCTGTTTTTCCCTTCCACTTCTGGGTGCCGGACGTCTATCAGGGAGCAAGCAATGCTACAACCGCTTTTATCGCCACTGTGCCAAAGCTTGGTGCTGTAGCTCTCCTTATCAGAATTACCACTCTGGTTGCTCCTGGAGCCGGAGATTCGGTGGTGATGATGTTGATGGTACTGGCAGTCTGCTCCATGTTTTATGGAAATCTTTCCGCCCTTGTGCAAAAAGATGTCAAGCGTATGCTTGGCTTTTCCGGTATTTCCCATGCCGGCTTCGTGTTGCTGGGCCTGCTGACTCTTGATGAAACCGGTTTTGCCACCTCCATGTATTATATCACCGGTTACCTTTTCATGAACCTTGCATGCTTTCTTGTTATCTGCAGTGTTTCCCGAAATGGTGAAAACGTAATGATTGATGATTTCAGTGGTCTGTATAAGCGAGCTCCACTGCTTGCTTTTACCCTGCTTGTCGGCATGATGGCTCTGGCCGGTATTCCACCATTTGTCGGCTTTATGGGCAAATTTATGCTGCTGACCGGTGCGCTGAAGGCAAATCATCTTCCTTTAGTCATACTTGCAGCATTAAATACAGCCATAGCAATTTTTTACTATCTGTCTGTTGTTCGGGTTGCATTTTGCAGCGCCCCTGAAGATAGACCAGCGGTTGAGGTGCCTATTTTGACCAAGTTCGTCAGTGTCTCACTGATAGTGGTTATTATAGCCATGGGTGTTGCGCCTAAACAGATTCTTGAGTTTGCCACCTCTGCGGTACGCTGTATTCTTTAAGAAAGGAACCATCTCATAACTCTGTTGGTGTGCAGAGCGCCACAACAGAGTTTACTCAAATTGCTCAATTTTTCTTTGTGCCATTATTCCATGGCGGTTAAGCAGGCATCTTTGATGAAATCCTTCCTTCTGCTTGACAAGTAAAATAAATTTTGTATATTGCTTAATTGATTTTTTTAAGCGGAAGTAGCTTAGTTGGCAGAGTTTCGCCTTTCTAATTTATGATGTTTCGGGGTTAACCCCCCTTATCCGCTCCAGGTTTAACGCTGGTAGTGCTAGTGTTCTGGGTTAGTGGTGGAATGTGCAAATGATGTTTATTCCATCCCGATTCTCTTGTTCTGGGGGTCATTTCAGGTTAGTGCATTTAATCTGAATGTATCTTTGATTTTGTGGCGATATTGCCGGTTAGAGATAAAGTGGGCCTTGCCCGCTTTTTTTTATTTATAAGCAGGGAAAAATGCGGTGCTAATGCTTACTCTCTAAGCATTGCAGCATAATTTGTCCTGTCTGCGAAGACTATGGCATCCTCGACTAATTATAATGCTGATGAAATAACAGCGCTGATCGAACCGGTTCTTACCGAAAAAGGGTATGAGCTTGTGGAAATTCAGTTTCGCAACGAGCCGCATGGCTGGGTTTTGCGTATTATTATTTATAAGGAAGGTGGCATTGGTGTTGACGATTGCTCCAGTGTGAGCCGCGAAGTTGGCCATATCCTCGAAGTTGAGGATATTATCCAGCAAAAATATCACCTTGAGGTGTCTTCTCCTGGCTTGGACAGGCCTCTTACAACCATGCGTGATTTTTTACGCAATAAGGGAAAAAAGGTGAAGGTTACCACGGTTGAAGATGATGCCACGCAAACGGTGAAAGGTGTTATTATAGATGCTTCAGATGAGAATGTGCATCTTCAAACAGATAATGGCCAAATTGCTGTTGATCTTTGCCTGGTTAAAAAAGCAAAATTGATTATTGAATTTTAATGGCAGGGCATAACCGCCATGTATTTTGATTTATCCACTTTAATAAGCTGGAAATTCCAGCTGGATTAAAGATTTGGAGAATGAATAATGTTATCAGATTTAAAACGAATTATTGACCAAATTAGTCGCGATAAAGGCATTGACCGCCAGTTGCTCGTTGAGGCATTGGAAGAAGCTGTTCTATCTGCCGCCAAAAAGAGATATGGTATGCGGCGTGATATAGAAGTTAATTTCAATGATGAATTTGGCGAAATTGAACTTTTTCAGTTTCGGCAGGTAGTTGAGCACGTTGAAGATGAGCAGACCGAAGTAACTCTGGATGAAGCACAGAAGCTTGATCCAGATGTCGAGCTTGGTGATGAACTCGGATCGAAGATGGACAATGTCTCTGATCTTGGCCGGATAGCTGCCCAATCAGCCAAACAGGTCATCATCCAGAAGATGAAGGATGCTGAAAGTGATGTTATCTATGAGATGTATAAAGATAGAAAAGGCGAGATCGTTAACGGCATAGTCCAGAGGTTTGAGCGCGGCAATATGATTATTAACCTGGGGCGCACTGATGCCATCCTTTTTAAAAAGGATCAAATGCCTCGCAGGTCATATCGGCAGGGAGACCGTATTCGGGCCTATCTCCTTGATGTGCGGCAAGATGTCCGGGACCAGCAATTGGTGCTCAGCCGGACCAATAAGGAGTTTCTGGTTAAGCTGTTTGAAATGGAAGTTCCTGAAATTTCAGAAGGAATTGTCTCTATAATTAATGCCTGCCGCGAACCCGGTCTCCGCGGTAAAATTGCTGTATCCTCCTCTGAGATGGATGTAGACCCTGTTGGAGCTTGTGTTGGTATGAAGGGGTCACGGGTGCAGAATGTTGTACAGGAACTGCAGGGCGAAAAAATTGATATTGTACCCTGGAGCCCCGATCCAGCTAAATATGTTTCCAATGCTTTGGCTCCCGCTCAGGTTTCCATGGTCGTGGTGGATGAAGATAATAAAACCCTGCTGGTTGTTGTTCCTGATGACCAACTGTCCTTGGCCATTGGACGCCAGGGACAGAATGTTCGCCTTGCCTCTCTACTTCTTGGCTGGCGGATAGACGTGAAGAGTGAACAGCGCTATAGCCGGATGATGGAAGAAGGCTTTAAGTCGTTGATGCTGGTGCCAGGAATGACGGAAAAAATGGCTGAAGCATTGTATGATGGCGATATTACTTCAGCATCTGAACTGCTCAAGGCTGAACCTGGAATAATCGGGCAACTTACCGGGCTGGGAGAGGCTGAAGCTCTGTCCTTATGTGATGCTGCCGGTAATGTTGAGCAGCCGGTTGACGCCCAAGAGGAAGAAGTGGGCGAGCCTGAATCTGTCGAGACTGAAGAAGCCGCTTCCCAAGAGGAGTCGCTCGACACAAAAGGGGAAGAAGAGAACAATCCTGAAGCTATCGAGGCTGAAGAAGTTCCTCCGCAAGATGAGCCGGTGTACTCGGACGAGGTGGATGAACCGGTCAGCGAAGCTGCAGATGATCCTGATGCCTCAGCGTAAACAGTGTCAAGACGAACTTAATGACAGAAACGATACGTACCTGCCTTGGATGTAGAAGGAAAGCAGGTAAGAAAGAGCTTTTTCGTTTAGCAGTGCACAACAATGAAGTTGTTTTTGACGAAAAGTACATTTTGCCAGGAAGAGGCAGTTATAGTTGTAAACAGAAGTCGTGTCTTAATCGCATATGTAAAAATAAAAAAAAATTAGCGGCGCTATTTCAATGTGATGGGATAACGTTGCATAGTGATATTCTGAAATTTATAAAACTGTAGTAGCGAACAGTTTACATATAGAGCAGACGTGTAGTGCAGGAGCATATAATGGGAAAAATTAGAGTTTACGAGTTGGCCAAAGAAGCTGGGGTTGAAAGCAAAGTTTTGACCGCTCAACTCATTGAATTAGGGTATAAAGTTCGGGCTTATAATTCGACACTTGATGCTGAAACGGCTACTGAAATCCGTACTCGACTTGGTATTAACAAGGTCGAGGTCAAGGAAAAACGAATTGAGAGCAAAGGCCGGACGACAATTATCCGCAGGCGTAAAAAAGTTGATCCAGAACCTGCTCCAGAACCTGCTCCTGAAGTCATGGAACCAGAGGTTGAAGAAAAAATCGAAGCAGAGCCTGCTCCACAGGTAGCTGAAACTGCCGAAGAAGAAGCGGCGGAAACTGAAGAGCTAACAGTTGAAACGGTTGAAACAGTTCCGCAAGTACCAGAAGAGCCTGAGGCTGAGCCTGAAGAAACAGCAACTGAAGAAGCTGCTGTTGATGCTGAATTGGTGGACAGTGAACCCCCGGAAGCTGAAAAAATAAAGGAAATAACTGAGGAGGCCGTAGAGGTCACCGAGGAAAAATCGGCTGAAGAGGCTCCAAGTCCGAAACAAGCGGTTCCCCCGATTAAACGGAAAAAGGGTCTGGCTAAGATCATTGGCCGGACCGAATTGCCTATTCAGGTTGAATCCCCTAAACCTAAACCAAGACCAAGACCTCGGCCCAAAAAGACAGATAGACCGAAAAAAGAGGTTGGTACGCAGAGGCCAGGTGCTGTAGGCCCTAATGGAGCTGGAGCAGATGCTGCCAAAAAGGGTAAGGCGGCCAAAAAGGGTAAACGGTTTGTTCGTTTCAGTCATGAACCGCAGCCGACAGCCGGTCGGTTTAAAAAAGGCGGCAAGCGCAAAGGACCGGTTGTTGTTGATGCTGATGAAATTGGAAAGTTTAGCGGTCGCCTGGCTGGAGGTGTCAAGTTTGGACGTGGAAATCGTGGTCCGAAAAAGAAAAAACGTGGTGACTCCTCAGAGATTATGGTCGGTGAGGCAAAGGCCATTAAAAAACGTATCAAGGTCTATGAAACCATCTCTGTTGGAGATCTTGCCCACAGAATGGGTATTAAGTCCAATGAGATTATCGGCAAGCTCATTTCCCTTGGGGTTATGGCCACGGTAAACCAGGCGCTTGATGTTGATACTGCCACACTCGTTGCCAGTGATTTTGGATTTGAGCTGGAGCAGGGGGTAACTGACGAGCAGTCAATTGTCAATCTTGATGAATCTGAAGGCGGTGGAGTTGAAGTTCCTCGTCCTCCTGTAATTACGGTGATGGGGCATGTTGACCATGGTAAAACCTCAATTCTTGATGCGATCCGCAATACTGATGTCGCTGCTGGTGAGGCCGGAGGTATCACCCAGCATATTGGTGCCCATTATGTTCGTTCTCCCCAGGGCGATTTGGTCTTTCTCGATACTCCCGGCCATGCCGCATTTACTGAAATGCGTTCCCGTGGAGCCCAGATAACCGATGTTGTTGTGCTGGTTGTGGCAGCTGATGATGGGGTGATGGATCAGACCAAGGAGGCTATCAATCATGCCAGGGCTGCTGAAGTTCCTCTTTTGGTTGCTGTGAATAAGATTGACAAGGAGGATGCAGATCCTTCCCGGGTGCAGCGAGAGCTTGCCGAACTGGATCTTGTACCGGAGTCGTGGGGCGGTGATACAATTTTTTGTGAAACGTCAGCCAAACAGGGCACAGGTATTGAAGAACTGGTTGAAAATATTTTGCTGCAGACCGAGATTCTTGAACTGAAAGCGGATCCGATACGGCGGGCAAAAGGTTGGGTCATTGAGGCACAACTCCATAAGGGGCGCGGTTCGGTAGCCACGGTGCTCATTCAGCACGGCACTTTGCGAGTGGGTGATTATTTTGTCGCCGGATTGTTTCAAGGCAAGGTTCGTTCCCTCACAGATGACAAGGGCAAGCAGCTTAAAGAGGCCGGGCCGTCAATGCCGGTTGAGGTCCAGGGTTTAAGCGGCGTACCAAAGGCCGGGGACGAATTTGTCGTTGTGCCGGATGAAAAAATGGCCAGAAGCGTTAGTAATGACCGGCGCCTGAAAAGTCGTGAAAGTGTCCTGGCCAGTGGGAGTAAAATTTCCCTTGATAACCTGTTTGAGAAATTACAGGAAGGTGAGGTCAAAGAGCTACGAGTACTGCTGCGGGCTGATGTCCAGGGTACCCTTGAGGCGTTTGGCAAGGCAATTGAGCAGCTTTCCACCGATGCTATCAAGGTGAAAATACTCCATGAGGGAACAGGTACAATCGTTGAATCTGATGTGAGCCTTGCTGCAGCCTCAGATGCACTGATTATCGGCTTTAATGTGCGACCAAGCGTGAAAGTGACAGAAATGGCTAAATCTGAGGCGGTCGATCTTCGTTTCTATGACGTCATTTACCATGCCCTTGATGATATTAAAAAGGCAATGGTTGGCTTGCTTGATCCGACTTATGTAGAAAATGTCATTGGTTCAGTGGAGGTTCGTGAAACATTCACCGTGCCTAAGATAGGAACCATTGCCGGTTGTTATGTGACAGATGGAAAAGTTGAACGAAGTGCCCAAGTTCGTTTGCTTCGAGATGGTGTTGTGATTTATACTGGCAATATCTCTTCACTTCGTCGCTTTAAAGATGATGCTAAAGAAGTTCAGTCTGGATACGAATGCGGCGTTGGTATAGAAAACTATAATGATATCAAGGTTGGTGATCAGCTCGAGGTATTCGTTATGGAAGAGACTGAAGCAGAGCTGTAAAAATGGCCGCAGCACAGGAAAAATCACGTTTTAGGCTCCCTGATGCCCTGGGCACCGAACCCAGGCGTCGGCCGGCCAGGATAGCAGATGCGATTCGTAATGAAATTGCAACTCTGCTCCTGTACCAGGTTAAGGATCCTAGTTTGCTCAGTGTAACCATTGTCCGGGTTGAGGTGAGTAATGATATTAAACGAGCCAAGATATATTACGCCTGTGATCCCGAGATGGAAAAGAAAGTTCGGCAGGGTCTCAGTCGTGCCAGAGGATTTATGAGAAGTCATCTGGCCAAGGTTATGCAAATGAAATATGTTCCGGAATTAATTTTCCATTCGGATCCAGGTCCGACCCATGCGGAAAGAATGGAGCAAATTTTTCAGGAGATTGCCAGTGAAGACAAATCCGGGGCTGACTGAAATAATAACCGCCCTTCGAGATGCTGAGAAGGTGATCATTGCCTGTCATATTTTCCCTGATGCCGATGCCCTTGGTTCGCAACTTGCGCTGGGAAATATTTTGCGTTCCATGGGTAAAGAGGTCTATCTGTACGGCGAGGAACCTGTCAGTTATATTCTTGATTTCCTGCCGGGGGCTGAAACCCTTGATGTCGGTCTGCCTGATATCAACCTCTTTGATTGTTGTATAGCCTTGGATTGCGGAGATGAAAGACGCCTTGGCAAGGGGAAGGAGCATTTGCTCCAGGTTCATCCGTTTGTTGTTGTAGATCATCACAGTGGACACAAAAATTTTGGTGACCTGCGCTGGGTTGAGCCGGACAGATCATCCACCGGGGAAATGGTGTATGAGCTGGCCAAGGCCATGGGGGCGGAAATATCTTATGAAACTGCCTACTGTTTGTATTCAGCCATTGTTGCAGATACCGGGTCGTTTAAATATGCTTCAACTACCCCTAGGACCTTGTATGTTGCCGGGGAATTAGTGGAGTTGGGGGTAAAGCCTGCTGAGATTTCCGGAAAAATATTTGATAATTTTACCAAGAATCGATTGCAGCTTCTCCAGGAAGTATTAGCATCGCATGCCCTCTATGAAAATGACCAGTTAGCAATTATTGAGGTTACCCTGGAACTTTACGAAAAGACAGGGACCACCGGGGTAGATACGGAACATTTTATCAACTATCCCCGTGCCCTGGAAACAGTGAAGGTTGCTGCTTTTATCAAAGAATCAAAAGATTTTGTCGGGGTGAGTATGCGTTCCAAGGGGCTCCATGATGTTGCCCAGGTGGCCAGGAAATTCGGCGGTGGCGGACATCGTAATGCTGCCGGTTTTAAGTTGCCGACCACAGGAACCGCCAAAGAACGCGAACAGATTATTGCTGATATCCGTGGGCAGGTTTTAGCTGAACTGTCGACCTTGTTGTAATAGCGGCGTAGCCCAGACTCATTAAAATGCAAGACGTTGTCCCATCAGTTTTTTTGATCGATAAACCAGTTGGCCCAACCTCTTTCAGGATGGTGCAGCTGATTAAGCGTGCTTTACAGATAAAGAAGGTCGGCCATGCCGGCACCCTTGACCCGTTTGCCTCAGGACTTCTTATTATCTGTGTGGGTAGGGCGGCCACTAAGCAGATTTCCAAGCTGATGGAGGGTGAGAAAGAGTATACCGCCACTTTAAAGCTTGGGATTGAGACTGACAGCCAGGATTGTACTGGCAAGGTGACCTGTGAAAATGAGGTGGGAGACCTGGGCCGGGAAGAAGTTGAAAGCTGTTTGCGAGGTTTTGTTGGAGAACAGATGCAACAGCCTCCACAGTTTTCAGCCCTTAAATATAAGGGAAAACCCTTGTATTATTATGCCAGAAAGGGCATAAAGGTAGAAAAACCGCCACGGCAGATTGTCATCCGAGAGCTTGAATTGTGTGGCCGGCAGGATGATTTGTTGCAAATCAGAGTGGTTTGCAGTAAAGGGACCTATATACGCACTCTGGCCGCAGATATTGGCACGGCACTTGGGTGCGGAGCACACCTGACTGAGTTAAGGCGACTGAGAAGCGGCTGTTTCTCGGTAGATACGGCTCTCTCCGGTGAAAAGTTGGATCAGGATCGTCAGGCAGCCCGTGAGGTTTTGCTTGAAAATATGTATTCTGTTGAGAGTGTTCTTGCTGCAATTGATGTGGCATAAAAAGAGTAAGAGTTTTTATAAAGAAGACCTTCGCCAAAGGTAAAATAAAAAAACAATATAATTCTACATAGTATTATTGAAAGTCAGGAGGATAATGACGTGACAACAGTGGAAACTTTTAACAAGCAGGAAATTATTGAGAAATTTGCAACCCATGAGGGTGATACCGGATCCCCCGAGGTTCAGGTCGCATTACTGAGCGCTCGCATTGTTTATTTAACTGAACATTTTCAGACCCACAAAAAAGATCATCATTCCCGCCGTGGTTTGCTGAAACTTGTTGGTCAGCGCAGAAGCCTGCTTAATTATTTAAAAGGCAAAAATATTGAGAGATACCGTACAGTTATTAAGGAGCTCAATATCAGGAAGTAAACCGGCTTTGCCGGAAGCAAATAAGCTGGTTGGTCGTTAGCTGTGAGCAAGGTTTGACATGAATTTTGCTCATAGCTGATGGCATAAAAAACAGCTTTTTTTGAATGGTCCAGGATTCAT